>ERZ650300.197-NODE-197-length-33998-cov-9.669446_pt1 | contig 33998 bp, 26 predicted proteins | sample MGYA00376236_ERZ650300 | MGnify/ENA primary metagenome ERZ650300 (study PRJEB26733, sample SAMN07839303) | wastewater metagenome | biome: urban; feature: wastewater treatment plant; material: waste water | place: USA: North Carolina | collected 2016-04-28 ...
GTAACTTAGCGCTGAATCTGGGCACATTTGGCGGTGTTTATATTGCCGGCGGTATCGTTCCTCGTTTCCTCGAGTTCTTCAAGGCTTCTGGTTTCCGTGTTGCGTTCGAAGATAAAGGCCGTTTCCACTCTTATTTGGAATCAATCCCTGTGTTCTTGATCACGCATGAACAACCTGGGTTGTTAGGTTCCGGTGCTTATCTGCGTCAGCAACTGGGTCATAAACTCTGATTGGTTTGATGTCAGAATGATAAAGGCAAAAACGCCCTGAATAGTCAGGGCGTTTTGTTTTGCGGCGTCACGTTAAGCACTGGCAGTTGCGACTGCATCATGCGTATCAGGTAAATGACAATCTATGTAGCGTTGCCGTTTGTTAAGTTTCATTTTATGAATATCGATGAGCACCAGACCATCAACGCAGTTAGCAAAGTCAGGGTCGATACCAAAATCCAGAAATTGCACACCACCGGGCTCGCATAATTCCGAATATTGTTTATAGAGAGTTGGAATACCACAACCCAGATTATCGAGCATTGATTTCAGAATGCTTAAGTCTTGCTGATAGTCCTGCCCAACAAATTGGCCCGCAATATCCAGTGAGCCATTGGCATAGGGTTGGCGTGAGCGGGCTAATGGCCAACGTGGGCTGAAGTGCAGTTTGTAAAAAGCGACCAGTAGATCACGTGCCGGGGACGGTAAACTGGCTGACATGGATACTGGCCCCATCAAATAACGGTATTGCGGGTTTTGTGCTAAAAATGCGCCGATACCTTGCCATAAATAATCGAGGCTGCGTTTCCCCCAATAACGTGGCTGAATAAAGCTACGACCAAGTTCAATCCCCTGATCGAGAATATGCGTCATTGCGGTGTCGTAATGAAACAAACCATAGCTATACAGACCTTTATGACCTTTCCGTTCTAATTGCTCTTTCGTCGGCATAAAACGATAGGCACCGACAATTTCCAGCTCTTTATTGTCCCAAAGCAGTAGGTGGTAATAATCATCATCAAAACTATCGAGATCACGACGCAGACCCGTTCCTTCACCGACTGCGCGAAAGGCAATTTCTCGTAAGCGACCGAGTTCTTTTAAGATCACCGAAGAGGGTGCTTGTTCACGGCGATAGAGATAAATATGTTTACCATCAGGGGTGTTGCCCAATGGTTGGCAAGCTTCAACCGCTTTTTTCAGTTTTACCCGATTTTCAGCTAAGGCGATGGGGGCTTCGGTGGTCAGAATCCCTGATTTACTTTTGCCTAGGCGATAGAGATGTTTGCGAAATAGTTTGGCAAGCGCTTTGCCGGTGACGGGCAATTTTGACCATTCATTGAAGGGGATCTTGGCCCCGATGCGGATCTTAATGTGCCCTTTGCGCTGCTGGAACATTTCCCGTACCAATAACAGCGTCGACAGCGATTTATTCAGTAATGACGTGCCATAAAACAGCCATGAGTTACGACCTGAGATATAGATCGGCACAATCGGCGCACGATGTTGTGTTGCCAAGCGTAAAAAACCGTTATTCCAGCGCCCATCATAAATACCATGAATGTTTAAGCGTGATACTTCTCCGGCGGGAAACACGATCAGTGCTCCGCCTTTCCCCAGATGTTCATTGATTGCTGTGATCTGCTGCCGTTGTGTGTTTCCGTTCATGTTATCAACGGGCAACAATAATTCATTCAGCGGTTTGATCTGACTGAGCAGCTGATTAGCGATAATTTTCACATCGCCGCGCACGCGGGAGATGATCTGCAACAACGCCAACCCGTCTAATGAACCGATCGGATGATTGGCCACAATGACGACCGGCCCTTGTGCCGGAATATGTTCTAGCTCATTTTCACAAACATCACAGGCAAATGATAAGTAGCGCAGGGCTTGTTCGATGAAATCCAAACCGTGCAAATTCGGATATTTTTCGCCGAAGCGTTGGAATTCTTTTTCGCACAGTAAGTAGCGCAGAAAGGGTTTGTACCAGCGAGGCACCGGTTTTGAACTATGGGTCGAGAGTAATTCATCGACTGTAAACATCAGGTAAACTCCATCTAGTCCAGACTAATTCAGTCTTGATCTCTGGAGTGACGCTTCTATGTCGGGACGTTGACATTTTAATGACAGAGAAGATGTTGTTTTATGTTGCCGATGCTCTAAGATTTACACGATTTTACCAATTCAGCATGAGTTCGGGGACGATATGAAAAAAAGATGGTTATCTGCGATTACGCTTTGCTTGCTGACTGCGTGTGCTGTTTCACCAACAGGGCGTAAACAATTGTTGTTAATGGGAAATAATGATATTTCGCAAATGGGGTTATCCTCTTTTCAGCAGATAAAACAGAAAGAAAAAATCTCAACTGATCCACAACAAAATCAATATGTGAGATGTGTGGCGCAAGCTATCACTCAAGCAATTCCGGCACAATATTCCGCCAACAATCCCGGCCAGTGGGAAGTGGTTGTTTTTGACTCGGAAGATGTGAATGCGTTTGCATTACCGGGCGGACGAATCGGTGTCTATACCGGTTTGCTGAAAGTGGCTAAGAATCAGGATCAGCTGGCTGCCGTAATTGGCCATGAGGTATCGCACGTGTTAGCACAGCACTCGAATGAGCGTTTGTCTCAGAGTCAGGTCGCCAACATCGGTATGGCGGCGGCAGATAGCATTCTGAAAAACAGCACGACGAAAGGCCCGGCGATGGCGGCATTAGGCATGGGCGTACAATACGGAGTGTTAATGCCATACAGTCGAGCACATGAAACGGAAGCGGATGTCTTGGGCTTACAGTTAATGGCGATCGCGGGGTTTAATCCGCAGGAATCAGTTAATCTTTGGCACAACATGGCAGCCAACAGTAAAGGTAATGCTCCGCTGGAAATCCTGTCTACCCATCCATCTGATCAAACTCGAATCAACCAATTACAATCTTTAGTGCCACAAGTGCAACCTATGTATCAGCAAGCACTGGCAGGCGGTGTTCATCCGCAATGTGCCGGATAGGGTTCAGTAAAAGTAACAGGTCTGTTAACATGCGGGCTTTGTAATAATCGCGGAGTGTTTATGTCTAAGTTTCAAACAACCGAACAGCAAGCCTGTTACGGTATTGGCCGTCAAATCGGTCAGCAGTTAACTGAGCAGTCTTTTGCAGGTTTTGATCTGTCTGCTGTACAGCAAGGTATTGAAGATGCAATCAACAATGCACCTTTTGCTGTCGAGCATGAGCAAATCGGCGAAGCATTCCGCATTCTGAATGAAAGAATGGCTGCTGAAGAAGCTGAGCGTGCGAAAACCATGCAAGCTGGTGGCATCGCGTTCCTGACTGAAAATGCCAAACGTCCGGAAGTCAAAGTGACTGAATCAGGTCTGCAATATGAAGTGCTGGTTGCTGGTTCAGGCAAACAACCCGCTGCTTCTGACAAAGTACGTGTGCACTATCACGGTACTTTCACTGATGGCAACGTATTTGACAGCTCAGTACAACGTGGTCAACCAGCTGAATTCCCTGTTGGCGGCGTGATCGCAGGTTGGGTTGAAGCACTGCAACTGATGTCAGAAGGCGCGAAATGGAAATTGTTCATTCCGCACAATCTGGCTTACGGCGAACGTGGCGCAGGCTCAATTCCTCCGTTCTCTACGCTGGTTTTTGAAGTAGAATTACTGAACGTATTGGCGTAAGCCGGAAAAAGGCCAGACATCTGGCCTTTTTTGTATCTGAAAAACCATATCTGCTGACGAATATCAGCAGGTCAGAAATAGAATGAGGAACAAGATGACCGCTCCGATTCGTATCGCATTGATGGGCTGTCAGGGCCGTATGGGTAAGGCCTTGCTGGAAGCAATTCAGAACAATAATCAGGTTGCGTTGGGTGCTGCACTTGAACGCCCAGGTTCGACCGTGATTGGTTTAGATGTTGGTGATCTGAATGGCTTGGGTGCAATGAACGTGCTGGTGGCCGATGATCTGGAAAAAGTAAAAGATCAATTTGACGTCATCATCGACTTTACCCGCCCGGAAGTGACATTAAAAAACCTGGCATTTGCTGTCGCGAATAATAAACGAATCGTGATTGGTACGACTGGTTTTGATGATGCAGGTAAAGCCGCAATTGCAGATGCTGCAACCAAAATCAGTGTCGTGTTTGCTTCTAATTTCAGTATTGGCGTGAATCTGGTTTTCAAACTGCTGGAACAAGCGGCGAAAGTAATGGGTGATTATACAGACATCGAGATCATCGAAGGTCATCATCGTCATAAAGTCGATGCGCCGTCTGGAACTGCACTGAGCATGGGCGAAGTGGTTGCCAAAACACTGGGTCGCGATCTGAAACAGTGTGCCGTATATGGTCGTGAAGGGATCACGGGTGAACGTGACCGCAATACCATCGGTTTTGCCACTATCCGTGCCGGCGATTTGGTCGGTGAACATACCGTCATGTTTGCTGATATTGGTGAACGTGTTGAGATCACACACAAAGCTTCTAGTCGTTTAACGTTCGCAAATGGTGCTGTTCGTGCTGCAAACTGGTTAAAAGATCAATCTAGTGGTCTTTTTGATATGCAAGATGTATTAGATCTCAAATAAAACCGCCAAATGGCGGTTTTATTTAATATAGATATTATTATTTATTGTTCAAACCCCTTTTAATAAAGGGGTTTTGTCTATTTTTTTTGTTTTATGTCGGTTAAATGCACATTTTTACCGATAACCTCTGTTTTTATATCCATTCTTTTTTAAAATTCAGTATTTCTCATTATTCATGCTGTTTTATGCTTGTAGTGTGCATGATTTTTCATTCGTCATTTACATGGGATTGGCTTCTTATCTTAGTTCAGGTAGAATAGCCGGAATTTGCCTGATGTGAGTTTGTAAAATGGCGTTTTCGGCCAGACAAACCAGAACAGGCAATAAAATCACCCCTTCAGTGCGCAGGAAATATACTGATCGGGGTACAAGCATAAATTTAATGACTTGGAGGTCGTCTTGACTCATTCTGCCCTGTTAGTGTTAGAAGATGGGACGGTGTTTAAGGGTGTGTCTATTGGTGCTGAAGGCTGTTCAGTCGGGGAAGTTGTTTTTAATACCTCGATGACTGGCTATCAAGAAATTCTCACTGATCCATCTTATTGCCGCCAAATTGTAACGCTGACTTACCCCCATATTGGTAACACTGGTACCAATTCTGAAGACGAAGAATCCCCAAACATTCATGCTCAAGGCCTCATCATTCGCGATCTGCCACTAGTTGCGTCTAACTTCCGTAATCAGGCAACTTTGTCTGACTATCTGAAGAAGCACAATGTAGTTGGTATCGCAGAAATTGATACCCGCAAACTGACTCGTATTTTGCGTGAAAAAGGCGCTCAGTCTGGTTGCATCATCGCAGGCGGTGACCTGGATGCAGCGAAAGCACTGGCGGCAACGAAAGCCTTCCCTGGCCTGAAAGGCATGGATCTGGCGAAAGTAGTGAGCTGTACTGAAGCGTATGAATGGACAGAAGGTTCATGGAAATTGGGTCAGGGTCATACTCAACCTGCCGAATACCCATTCCATGTCGTTGCTTACGATTTCGGTGTGAAACGTAATATTCTGCGTATGTTGGTTGATCGTGGCTGTCGTGTGACCGTTGTTCCGGCACAAACACCAGCGGAAACCGTGCTGGCGATGAATCCGGATGGTGTCTTCCTGTCAAATGGCCCTGGTGATCCAGAACCATGTGACTACGCAATCAAAGCGATCAAAACCTTCCTGGAAACCGAGCTGCCAGTATTTGGTATCTGCTTAGGTCATCAGTTGCTGGCACTGGCTTCCGGTGCGAAAACCATGAAAATGAAATTTGGCCATCATGGTGCCAACCATCCGGTGAAAGATCTGGATCGCAACGTGGTGATGATCACCAGCCAGAACCATGGTTTTGCAGCCGATGATGCGGATATGCCAGCTAACCTGCGTGTGACACATAAATCACTGTTCGACGGTTCTCTGCAGGGTATTCATCGTACTGACAAACCAGCGTTCAGCTTCCAGGGTCACCCTGAAGCGAGCCCAGGTCCGCATGATGCAGCTCCGCTGTTCGACCATTTCATCGACTTGATCAAAAAATATCGCGCATAACAGGAATAGGTAGCGTCATGCCAAAACGTACGGACTTAAAAAGTATTCTGATCCTGGGTGCAGGCCCAATCGTGATCGGTCAGGCTTGTGAATTCGACTATTCTGGTGCACAAGCGTGTAAAGCACTGCGTGAAGAGGGTTTCCGCGTCATTCTGGTGAACTCTAACCCTGCCACGATCATGACTGACCCTGAAATGGCCGATGCCACTTATATCGAGCCAATCACGTGGGAAGTAGTGCGCAAAATTATTGAAAAAGAACGCCCAGATGCGGTTCTGCCGACCATGGGTGGTCAAACTGCTCTGAACTGTGCGCTTGATCTGGAACGTCACGGTGTATTGGCCGAATTTGGCGTGGAAATGATCGGTGCTACGGCTGATGCGATTGATAAAGCTGAAGACCGTCGTCGCTTCGATTTAGCGATGCGCTCTATCGGTTTGGAATGCCCGCGTGCTGGTATCGCGCATAACATGGAAGAAGCGTGGGACGTTCAGAAGACCGTTGGTTTCCCATGTATCATTCGTCCATCGTTCACCATGGGTGGTTCAGGTGGCGGTATCGCTTACAACCCAGAAGAGTTCGTTGAGATCTGTGAGCGTGGCTTAGATCTGTCACCAACCAAAGAGCTGCTGATCGACGAATCGCTGATCGGTTGGAAAGAATATGAGATGGAAGTGGTGCGTGATCGTAACGATAACTGCATCATCGTCTGTTCTATCGAAAACTTTGACCCGATGGGCGTGCACACCGGTGACTCAATCACTGTGGCGCCAGCTCAGACATTGACAGATAAAGAATATCAGCTGATGCGTAACGCCTCGATGGCGGTACTGCGTGAGATCGGTGTTGAAACGGGTGGTTCAAACGTACAGTTTGGTATTAACCCAGTTGATGGCCGTATGGTTATCATCGAGATGAACCCGCGTGTATCTCGCTCATCGGCACTGGCTTCTAAAGCGACCGGTTTCCCGATTGCTAAAATTGCTGCCAAGCTGGCGATTGGTTACACCTTAGATGAGCTGATGAATGACATCACTGGCGGTAAAACGCCTGCGTCTTTTGAACCATCTATCGACTACGTAGTGACCAAAGTTCCGCGCTTCAACTTCGAAAAATTTGCCGGTGCGAACGACCGTTTGACTACCCAGATGAAGTCTGTGGGCGAAGTGATGGCGATTGGCCGTACTTTCCAGGAATCACTGCAAAAAGCAATGCGTGGTCTGGAAACCGGTAAAACGGGCTTTGATCCGGTTATCGATGCGAATGATACTGATGCGAAAGCAACTATTCGCCATGAACTGCAAAACCCAGGTGCTGATCGCCTGTGGTATGTGGCTGATGCGTTCCGTGCGGGTATGTCACTGCAAGATATTTTCAATGACACCAAGATTGACCCTTGGTTCCTGATCCAGATCGAAGAGTTGCTGAATCTTGAAAAAGAAGTGGCAGCAAAAGGTCTGTCTGGTATCGATGCTGACTTCATGCGCAAGCTGAAACGTAAAGGTTTCGCGGATGCGCGTCTGGCTAAACTGCTGAACGTGAAAGAAGCGCAAGTGCGTGAACTGCGTTATCAGTATCAGATCCTGCCTGTTTACAAACGTGTCGACACCTGTGCGGCTGAATTCTCGACTAACACTGCTTATATGTACTCTACCTATGAGGAAGAGTGTGAAGCAGCACCAACCAACAAAGACAAGATCATTGTTTTAGGTGGTGGCCCGAACCGTATCGGTCAGGGTATCGAATTCGATTATTGCTGTGTGCATGCGGCACTGGCACTGCGCGAAGACGGTTATGAAACCATCATGGTTAACTGCAACCCTGAAACCGTTTCTACCGACTATGACACATCAGACCGTCTGTATTTCGAACCAGTAACACTGGAAGACGTGCTGGAAATCGTGCGCATCGAGAAGCCAAAAGGTGTGATCGTGCAGTACGGTGGTCAAACTCCGCTGAAACTGTCGCGTGCACTGGAAGCTGCTGGCGTGCCAATCATTGGTACCAGCCCTGACTCTATCGACCGTGCTGAAGACCGTGAACGTTTCCAACAAGCGGTGGAGCGTCTGGGCCTGAAACAGCCACAGAACACCACTGTGACTGCGATGGAACAAGCGGTTGAGAAAGCCAAAGAGATCGGTTATCCGCTGGTTGTGCGTCCTTCCTATGTATTGGGTGGTCGTGCGATGGAAATCGTTTCTGACGAAATCGACCTGCGTCGTTATTTCAACGAAGCGGTGAGTGTATCGAACGAATCACCAGTATTGCTGGATCACTTCCTTGACGATGCGATTGAGCTGGATGTGGATGCAATCTGCGACGGTGAACAAGTCGTGATCGGCGGTGTGATGGAACACATTGAACAATGTGGTATTCACTCCGGTGACTCAGGTTGTTCATTACCACCTTACTCGCTGCCAGCTGATGTATTGGCTGAGATCCGCGAACAGGTACGTAAACTGGCCATGGAACTGAAAGTTATTGGTCTGATGAACGTGCAGTTTGCGGTGAAAGATGGCGTGATTTACCTGATTGAGGTGAACCCACGTGCGGCGCGTACTGTACCGTTCGTGTCGAAAGCGACAGGTGCACCACTGGCTAAGATCGCGGCACGCGTGATGGCTGGTCAGTCTCTGGCTCAACAAGGTTTCACGAAAGAGATCATTCCACCTTATTTCTCTGTGAAAGAAGTAGTATTGCCATTCAACAAGTTCCCGGGTGTTGACCCGCTGCTTGGCCCAGAAATGCGCTCTACCGGTGAAGTCATGGGCGTGGGTAATACCTTCGCAGAAGCGTATGCCAAAGCTCAGTTGGGCACTGGTAAAGGCTTGCCAAAATCAGGTCGTGCACTGTTGTCAGTTCGTGGCGGTGACAAGAAACGCGCGGTGGAATTAGCGGCTGCGCTGATCAAAGCTGGTTTTGAGCTGGATGCAACCGCTGGTACTTCTGACGCGCTGACTGCCGCAGGCATTGTAAACCGTAAGGTGAACAAGGTGTCTGAAGGTCGCCCGCACATTCTGGACCGTATCAAGAATGGTGAATACACCTTTATCGTGAACACCGTTGAAGGTCGTGTAGCGATTGCTGACTCTAAACAACTGCGTCGCGGCGCACTGCAGCACAAAGTGTCTTACACCACGACACTGAATGCCGGCTTTGCGTCTTGTCTGGGCATGGCGATTGATGAAACTGCCAATGTCAGTTCAGTACAAGAGCTGCATCAACGCGTTAAAGAAAGCATGTAATTCTGCTGTAACTCCTTAATAATAGAAGCCCGCACTATGCGGGCTTTTTTTTAAGGTTTTTTTGATGTCTTCTGTATCTGATAAATCATCGGTTCTGCTGCCTGTTTGTTTAATAATTATTGCGATGATTTCTGTGCAAAGCGGGGCTTCACTGGCGAAATTACTGTTTCCAGTGGTAGGAGCAGAAGGCGCTACATCGCTGCGTTTAGGATTTGGCGCATTAGTTTTAACGCTAGTTTATAAACCTTGGCGCACGTCAGTGACGCGAGGCGGGTTATTGCCCATGCTGGTGTATGGCTTGGTGTTGGGCGGAATGAATTTTCTGTTTTATCAATCGATAAAAACACTCCCGCTTGGTATTGCGGTTGCACTGGAGTTTACCGGCCCGTTGTCAGTCGCCATTTTATCTTCCCGTCGTCCGGTCGATTTCTTATGGGTTATATTGGCGATGCTGGGACTGTTCGTCTTACTGCCTATTGGCGGTAGTAACACGCATATTGATTTGACCGGTGCCATCTATGCAATCAGCGCCGGTGCGTGCTGGGCGTTGTATATTGTGTACGGGAAAAAAGCCGGCATCAAAAATGGTCAATCAACCGTTGCTATCGGCACTTTGATTGCGGCGGTTTTCTTTTGCCCGATAGGGCTCGTGCAAAACGGCTTGTCGTTGTTTGGGCTGTCGATCCTGCCGATTGCGCTTGGAGTAGGCATTTTATCAACGGCATTGCCTTTTTCGCTGGAAATGATGGCGTTACGGCGTATTCCATCGCGAACGTTTGGCACGCTGATGAGTATGGAACCGGCGGTTGGTGCTATTTCCGGTATGATCATTTTGCAGGAACATCTGACACTAGAACAGTGGGGCGGTATGTTCGCTATCATGGTGGCATCAGTCGGGGCCACATTAACAATCAGACCAATGACCAAAAAGACAAAATGATGTGAGCCGGATAAGGGCTGAAACAGAGAGAAAGCCCGCATCAGTTCTGGTGCGGGCTTTGTTTTTACAAATTATTCAGATCTTGAATTGCGTCGAGCACCAACCCGGTACCGACGGTAATGAGCAGGATATCTGTGGCCACTCGGACATATTTTTGTCCTTCCGGTGGAATACCAAGGCTGATAACAATTTGTGGTGGTAAATCGTAATAGATCACATCACGCGGTAAGCGGCGGCCTACATGCCATTTCTTAGCCAGACCTGGTGGCTGACAACGATTATGTTTTTTAGACAAACCAGGTGGACAGCGGCCAGAGTGATAACTGTCATCATAATACCGGCGGATCACATCACGATGGTGGTTATCAAAATAGACATTGATCTGTGTTCCACTGTTGGACCGAGGTTTTATCAAGTCGTTAGTGCGAATATTCTGATCTTTAATGCGAGGGTTAACGCTGTGTATTTCCTGAACTTTCTCGGGTTTTCCTTTGTGTTTAAATTCGGGCTTTTCTGCAAAAGCCGGATTGAGCATGAAGACTCCCGCAACAAACACGGCGAGGGCAACTTTTTTATTAAAGGTGCTTTGTTTATTAAACGCGCTTTGCATTTTTTCTCTCCGGTAGTCTGAGCATCGGCGAACAAGACTAAACGATACGCTCTGAACTTAAATGGGAAACATAAACCATAGCGGCTGATAGTTTTATAAGTTTAGTGCATCCTGATTTAATCGGCGACTTAACGCTGGTAGGCTCTCAGAAAAACCGTGATAGCCCGCTCTACGACAGACGTAAACAGTTGTTCATCAACTTCTCTTAATACGCCTAAGGCATAAAGTTCTACCACTTCGGCTTCTAATAATGCTTTTAAATGTGTCGCGCAAATACTGGCATCACAGGTAATAAGCTGTTGTTGTTCAATTTGTTGCTGCAGATAGTTGCTGACCAACAACCAACCTTTTTTAGGCCCATTTTCATAGAAATGACGGCCGATATCTGAACGATCAGCTTCGTTAATCGCCATTTTTCGTATGGCCATAATATTGGGGGCTAGTATTGAGCTGAGATAGTGCAAACCAAAATTCAGTAGCGTAGAACGAATATCGTTTTCTTCTTCTAACAATTTGAAAGCACTAGCAATTTGCTCCGTGGCGGATGACTCCATGACGGCGGCAAAGATCTCTTCTTTTGAGCTGAAATAGTTATACAACGTTGCTTTGGAACCGCCGACTCGGCTGGCAATTTCTGACATAGATGTATTTTCAAAACCTTGCTTACTAAAAGCCTCTGTTGCTACATCCACGATCGCCTGTCGGCGGGCTTCACTTTTAACGCGCATAGCGGATTACCATTAATGAACTTACCTGTTTAGTTTTACTTGACGGAGGCGTGCTGTCAAGGATATAACTGTACTGTACGGTTTAGTTATGAGGTTCAGAGTGAATATAGGACATGCTTCACGATTGCGCGGCGCCAAAAAGTGGGGGCAATTTGCCTTGTTACCACTCAGTGCGTTGGTATTAAGTGCCTGTGCTCATGCACCGGATTTACCTTCTGTGACTGCAAAACAGACATCCGATTACGCATCGGCCAAATCATTTGATGTAAACAACAAAGTCAGCTGGCCGGTGGATCGCTGGTGGTTGCGTTATGGCGATACACAACTTAATCAGTTGATGGAGGAAGCCGTCAGTGATTCTCCGACGCTGAAAGCGGCAGCCGCGCGATTGAAGAGTGCCGATGGTTTGGCGCAACAAGCTGGCGCAAGCCGTTCGGTTCAGGTTGGTATGGCATTGTCGGCCTCTGAAAGTAAAGTCAGCTATCAATATCAGGCTTATGCGCCGCCACAGAACTGGAATGATTACGGTTCTGCCACGCTGAACTTCAGTTACGATTTCGATTTCTGGGGTAAAAACAGATCCGCCGTCGCCGCAGCAACGTCGGATTTTGCGGCTGCCCAAGCTGAAAGTGCACAAGCGCAATTGATGATCTCGACATCACTGGCTCAGGCTTATGCGGAATTAGCCCGCTTATACTCTAACCGGGATACGGCGGCTACTGCACTGGATATCCGCAATAAAACGGTGTCGTTGATGCTGCAGCGTTTTAATAATGGCCTGGAAACCAAAGGCGTCTTGCGTCAGGTGGAATCTCTGCGGGCAAGTGCGGAAGCCGATGTGCTCAGTCTTGATGAGGCGATTGCATTACAAAAGAATGCCTTGGCCGCATTGTTAGGCAAAGGCCCGGATCGTGGCATGACGATTTCACGCCCGAACGTTAAATTGCAGCAAACATTCGGTTTACCGAAAGAGGCCGGTGTTGGTCTGTTGGGGCATCGCCCGGATGTCACCGCGTCACGCTGGCGCGCTGAGTCTGCCGCTAAACGGATTGGTATCGCGAAAGCGCAGTTTTATCCGGATGTCAGTCTTTCGGCATTTATCGGTTATCAATCGTTTGGTCTGAATAACCTGACCAAATCAGGTAACGATGCCGGCAGTATTGGCCCGGCGATCTATCTACCCCTGTTTACCGGCGGACGCTTGCAAGGGCAACTGACCACAGCACAAGCCAGCTATGAAGAGTCGGTCGCGAACTACAACGCCACCGTGACACAAGCCTTTCACGACGTTGCCGATGTGGTGACCAGTTCTAAAGCCTTAGATGGTCGTCTGCAGAAAACACAAGATGCTGTTAATGCGGCACAAGATGCTTATCAGATCGCGAATAACCGATATCGCGGCGGGTTAGCCACCTATCTGGATGTATTGACCGCAGAAGATGCATTGCTGGGTAGCCAGCGGGCACTGGTGAATTTGCAATCACGTGCGTTCTCTCTTGATGTTGCTTTGATCCACGCGTTAGGCGGCGGTTATCAGGCTCCCCGGTCTTGATTTAATACAGGAATTTTAAAATGTCTCAGATGAATTCAGATACCACTATGGACCAGTTCGACGATGAATTTGATGCATCCCGCGCTGGTGCGTCCCGTAAAAAAGGTTTTATTGGTTTGACTGCTGCGATTGCACTGGCGAGCGCGGGTTATGGTTGTTACTGGTATTTTTTTGCATCCAACTATGTAAGCACCGATAACGCTTACACGGCGGTAGAACTGGCGGAAGTGACGCCGGCCGTTGGTGGTATCGTGAAAGCGGTGAACGTAGTTGATACCCAGCAAGTGAAGCAAGGTGATGTTTTAGTCGTGCTGGATGATACCGATGCGCGCTTAGCGCTGGCACAAGCGGCAGCGGATCTGGGGCTGGCGAAACGTCGGGTGCACAGCTATCTGGCTAACGATGAAGGTTTGGCGGCACAAGTAAAAGCGCGTGAAGCCGATGAAAAACGAGCGCAGGCCCAACTGGAAGCGGCGCAGGCCGATCTGTCACGTGCACAGGTGGATCTAAAGCGTCGGCAGGCATTGTTAGCTTCCGGTTCTGTGTCTGGTGAAGAGCTGACTAATGCGAAAAATGGTCTGGCACAGGCGCAGGCTAATCTGACTTCAGCGCGTGCCGCTGCGGCACAAAGCAGTGCGAATCGTATGTCGACCATTGGTTCGAAGAAAGCGAATGCGGCGCTGACCGTTGATACGACTGTGGAAACCAACCCGGAAGTGTTGCTGGCCAAAGCGCGTTATGAGCAGGCACAGGTTGATCTGGCGCGTACTGTGATCAAAGCCCCTGTCGATGGCACGATTGCCAAACGTCAGGTGCAAATTGGCCGCCGTGTGCAGATCGGTGCGCCACTGTTGAGTGTAGTACCAACGCAAAATATTCACGTTGATGCCAACTTCAAAGAGGTGGAATTGCGTGATGTGAAAATAGGTCAGCCGGTTGAAGTGACCGCCGATATTTATGGCGACAAAGTGGTGTATCACGGCACTGTGAGTGGTTTGTCTGGCGGCACTGGCTCTGCGTTTTCGATGATCCCGGCACAAAATGCGACAGGTAACTGGATCAAAGTGGTTCAGCGTCTGCCGGTTCGTATCACGCTAGATGCGAATGAAATGAAACATCGCCCACTGCAGGTCGGATTATCGATGGAAGCGACCATTGACACTTCGGATGCACAAGTGACACAGGCTGTTGCGGAACACAAAGAGTCATCGGCTAATTCTCAGGGTTAAGGCGGTCAGCGATGAGTCACTCAGCATCGATTGAAAACTTCCCGCAACCGTTATCCGGTGGGAAGTTAGCTCTGGGCGCCATTTTATTGGCAATGGCTAATTTTCTGGCGATATTGGATACCACCATCGCCAACGTATCGGTTTCCAATATCGCGGGCAGTTTGGGCACGTCAACCAGTCAGGGCACCTATGTCATCACCTCGTATGCGGTAGCCGAGGCGATCTCGGTGCCACTGACCGGGTGGCTGGCATCGCGCTTTGGTTCTATGCGGGTGTTTGTTACTTGCCTGATCATGTTTGGTGTTTTTTCAGCCTTGTGTGGCATGGCAACCAGCATGAATATGCTGGTGTTATTCCGTGTGTTCCTGGGGTTTGCTGGTGGCCCGTTGATGCCATTATCTCAGACCCTGATGATGCGGATTTTCCCCAGCGATAAAAAACACGCCGCGATCGGGATCTGGAGTATGACCACGCTGGTGGCGCCAATCATGGGGCCGATCCTGGGTGGCATACTTTGTGACCAACTGAGCTGGCCGTATATTTTCTTCGTCAAAGCACCATTTGCGATAGTTGCCGGTGTGTTGTGTTGGAAACTGTTACAACAGTTTGAAACCAAAACCGCCAAGTCACGCATGGACACCGTTGGGCTGGTGCTGCTGGTGGTTTGGGTCGCCGCACTGCAAATCATGCTGGATGAAGGCAAAGACCATGATTGGTTTGAATCAAATCGCATTGTGATTTTAGGCATTGTGGCGCTGATTGGTTTTGCGGCATTTATGATCTGGGAACTAACTGCGCGCAATCCGGTGGTGGATCTGAAAGTGTTCCGACACCGTGGTTACGCGACCAGTATGCTGACGCTTTCACTTGGCTTTGGTGCTTTCTTTGGCATCACCGTGTTAACCCCGCTATGGCTGCAGATCTATATGGGTTATACCGCCACTATTGCGGGTTATTCCACCGCGATGATGGGGATTCTGGCGGTCTTTTTAGCGCCAGCGATTGCCAATCTGGCGACCAAAATGGACCCTCGGCCACTAGTGTTTATGGGGGTGCTCTGGCTGGGTATCTGGACGCTCTATCGCAGCAGCGCCAACATGGATATGACCTTCTGGCAAATCAGTCTGCCGATGTTATTCCAGGGGATCGGCATGCCGTTGTTCTTCGTTCCTCTGACCGGGTTAGCGCTTGGTTGTGTACTGGATCGAGAGATGGAGTCAGCTGCTGGTTTGATGAACTTCATTCGAACCTTGTCGGGTGCGTTTGCCACCTCGATGGTGAACACCTCGTGGGAAAGTCAAACCCGTTATGTACATGCTGAGTTGTCGGGGTTAACCGATCAATCTGGCAGCGCGACGGAAGCCATGACCAGCGCCGGAATGGGTGTCGATCAAGCCAGAGGCATTATGGATTGGATGCTGCAGGGGCAGAGTGTCATGGTCGCAACGAACAAAATTTTTATGGCGATAGCTGTGCTATTTACCATTGCCGCATTTGCTATCTGGCTGGCACCAAGGCCAACCAAAATAGTGGATACATCCGCCGTTCATTAGTCATCTTTCCTTTGTTGGTGGATTGTTTTTGCGGCCTCTTTCTGAGGCCGCTTTTTTATCGCCTTCGCCTCGGAATAACGTCACATCACTTTACTAAAAGCCATGACTGATCATGGCTTCTGTTTATTGCACAAATTAGCTGTCTCGTACACAAACTAATACCATCACAGAGCGAGGTGCTGTCTGATATTTGTCAGTCTGTAGCTCAGTACATTCACAACCTAATGGCGTAATATCCGCAGGTGGTAATAACCCGGTATCGCACACGCGCTCCCAACGCCCTTGTGGATAATGCGGCGGCGTAGGCAAAGTTACTGTCAGTGGTTTCCACCAGGCATTAAAAAATGCGTAAATATCGGCTCTGTGGCCCGGGTCATAAGCGGTTAAGCCCAGCGCATGCGAAGCGTCGCTCCAATCAGGTTGAAATGGTTGTACGCCATGCCAATCCATTTTTGCGCTCTCCAGCGCTTTTGCCAGTGAAAAAAAGGCGCGAGGTTCTTCTTTTAATACCGAACGATAGCGCATTAATTCCGTCACAAAACGTAGCATTTCACGACCATGCAACCCCGGTTGCCAGTTTAACCAACTGGTTGGGTTATCCTGACAATAGACATTGTTGTTACCAGACTGTGTTCTCAGCGTTTCATCACCCATTTGTATCATCGGTGTGCCTACCGACAACAAATTGATGACAAAGAAATTTTTTATCTGACGTAAACGTAACGCATTAATTTGCGGATCATCGGTCGGGCCTTCAACGCCATGATTCCAGCTGTAATTATCGTTAGTGCCGTCTCGATTATCTTCCCCATTTTCTGCATTGTGTTTTTGGTTGTAACTGACCAGATCCCACAAGGTGAAACCATCATGACAGGTAATAAAATTCAGACTTTTATAGGGGTCGGTATATTGCGGATGATAGATATCAGGGCTACCAATTAGCCGTGTAGCGAAGGCAGATACCATTCCATCATCGCCTTTAATAAACCGACGCACGTCATCGCGAAAACGGCCATTCCATTCCCGCCAGCGATCGCCAGCCATACGGCCCACCAGATACAAACCGCCGGCATCCCAGGCTTCGGCAAATAACTTGGTATCGGCCAATGCATAATCGCCGTCAATCGTACGGATTGTGGGGGGATCATTCATTGGTTGCCCGTAACCGTCACGCGATAAAATGGCGGCTAAATCGAAGCGGAAACCATCAACATGCATCTCTTCGCGCCAGAAACGTAGGCTGTCAGTGATCATCTTTTTGGTCATCGGATGCGAGGCATCTAACGTGTTACCACAGCCGGAATAATTAGTACTGCGATAATTTTCATCCAGCGTATAAAACGCATCGTTATCCAGCCCGCGAAAACAGATCACCGGGCCATCATCACCACCCTCCGCCGTGTGGTTATAGACAACATCTAAAATGACTTCGATATTAGCTTTGTGCAGCGCTTTGACCATATCGCGAAATTCAGTTAACACGCCCAGATGCGAGCCCACACTGGCATATTCCGCATGTGGGGCAAAAAATCCCATCGGGCTGTATCCCCAGTAATTGCTTTTCCCCGGCCGGGCATCTTGCGGGTCAAACTGAAATACGGGTAATAATTCGACCGCAGTAATGCCTAATTCCTGCAAATAGGGAATTTTGCTGATCACGCCAGCATAGGTGCCACGCAAATAATCGGGCAGGCCGGATGAGGGATCTTTGGTGAAACCGCCGACATGCATTTCATAAATTACGGAGCGCGAGAGAGGATGGCGGGGATAATGATCATCTTCCCAATCATAATGTCGCAAATCGACCACCACGTTTTTCGCACAACAGTGCAGGTTACTGCCGGGTTTTGTGGATAACTGACGGTCATAATTTCCTGATAACACGATACGCTGCCCGTAAGGGTCTAACAGCACCTTTTCTGGGTCAAAACGATTGCCCGGTAAAGCGACTAATACCTCTTTAACTCGCCAAGCATAGAGCTGCCCGGCAGTAACTCCAGTGACATGCACATGCCAATAATACCCGGAACGATATTCCACTTCCGACAGCGTGATAATTTCAGGTTGTTCATCTTTTTCGGAATGGAACAGCAGTAGCTCCATTGATTTTGCTAACCGGCCCCAGATAGCGAAATTAGTACCGTGACCTTCAGGGGTCGCTCCGAGCTGACGGCAGTGTCCGGCGGAGATTTTTTTAGGAGCAGAAACCATGGGTATTCCTGCGATGAGCTATTAAAATAAAAAGCCCGCCGTGCGAACAAGGCGGGCTGACGAAATATTGTAATCCGGCTCTAGATTTCAGGTAAGTTATCGCGCCAGCCGTAAAATTCACTAATGGCGTTAGATACCATCTGCTCTTCCCTTACACCAAACGGATAGCCACTTTGTACGCACATCTTTTTGGCTTCTTGGTAAGGTGAGTTGTAGCCCTCGAGGGTGTCGAATACGTGGGATTTGATCCGGGTATAGTCAACTCTTTGCATGGCCGCTCTTCCTCTTGCAGTAAGTACCGTTAAATTTGACAATACTTGAAATAAAAAAGTTCATTAAACAAACAGAAAAAACGCCCCAATAGGGTACTAATGAATAACTCTAGAGAAAAAACAGAGCTATATGGGAAATACTTGTTCATTTTGTGAGCAGGATCATTGCTGAATCGAGACATATTGTTTAAGGCAAAAGAGCAGCGATAACGATCGCTGCTCTGTTTAATTATTGCACAGGAAAAAGCAGTTTTGCGACGTCACGGAACTGACTGGCAAAGTGGAAGGTTACGCCTTCTTTCACATATTCCGGCAGCTCTTCCACATCCCCCTGATTCGCTTCCGGCACGATGATTTGGTGAATACCAAGCCGTTTTGCTGCAATGACTTTTTCGCGTACCCCGCCAATGGCCAGCACATGTCCTGTTAACGTTAATTCGCCAGTGATAGCAAAACCTTTTACTGGGGGGCGGTTTAACGCTAAAGAGAGCAGGGCACTGGCCATTGTGATCCCCGCACTTGGCCCATCTTTTGGGGTCGCCCCTTCCGGTACATGCAGGTGAATGGCGGCTTTATCATAAAACTGCGGATCAGCCCCCAGCTCGCGTAAATGGCTGCTGATAAAGCTATAGGCCAGCTCTGCGGACTCTTTCATCACATCACCCAACTGGCCTGTCAGTTTAAAACTACGCCCTTGCTGGTGAACAACACTGGCTTCTATCGGCAAGGTGGCGCCACCGAGAGATGTCCATGCCAAGCCGGTGATAATGCCCACACCGCTCAGATTTTTTTCTTTACGGAATAGAGGGCTGCCTAAGTAATGTTCTAGTCCGCTGGCTTTTACATTGATCTCTTTGGCATCTTCGTTCAGCAGTTCAACAACAGATTTGCGTACAATTTTCGCCAGCTGTTTTTCCAGATTACGGACACCTGCTTCTCGGGCATACCCATTGATGATGCCTTTTATGGCTGCATCGGTGATCTTTAATTTACCGTTCGGTACCCCCGCGTGTTCTAACTGGCGTGGCCAGAGATGATGACGGGCAATGGCCAGTTTTTCTTCTGCCAAATAACCGGATAGGCGGATGGTATCCATACGGTCTAATAACGGCGTTGGGATCGAATCCAGCGTATTAGCCGTGCAGATAAATAGACATTTCGACAGATCAAGACGCAAATCAAGATAGTGATCGAGGAAGTTAATATTTTGCTCAGGGTCGAGTGTTTCCAGCAATGCAGAAGCCGGGTCGCCCTGGTGGCTGATACCGATCTTATCGATCTCATCAAGCATAATGACTGGGTTCATCACCTGACATTCTTTTAATGCCTGCACAATTTTCCCCGGCATCGCACCAATATAGGTGCGGCGATGCCCTTTGATCTCAGCCTCATCACGCATGCCACCGACACTAAAGCGGAAGAATGGGCGATCTAAGCTGCTGGCAATAGAATGACCAATTGACGTTTTACCGACACCGGGTGGGCCGACCAGCAGCATAATGGCGCCACTAATGGCATTTTTATACGCACCTACCGCCAGGAATTCGATGATGCGATCTTTGACATCAGTCAGACCATCATGGTCTTGATCCAAGATCTTGCGGGCCTTTTTCAAATCGATGCGCTGTTCTTTTTCAACGCCCCACGGCACCTGACTGATCCAGTCGAGATAATTACGCGTCACTGCATATTCAGGCGATCCGGTTTCCAGAATTTGCAGTTTTTTCAGTTCTTCATCGAAACGACTCTGTACGGCGGCCGGTATTTTTTTATCTTTCATTCGGGCATTGAAGCCTTCTACTTCTGCCGTTTTATCGTCTTTTTCCAACCCTAATTCTTTTTGGATCACTTTCAGTTGTTCATGCAAAAAGAACTCACGTTGCCGTTCACTAATGGTTTTGTTTACTTCCTCGCGGATCTGCGTCTGCAGCTTGGCGACCTCAATCTCTTTTTTCAGGATCGCCAGCGACTTTTTCATCCGCGGGATCAGTAGCGAGGTGTCCAGCACCTCTTGTAATTCTTCGGCACTGGCAGTGGTGATTGCTGCTGCTAAATCAGCTAGTGGGGACGGATCATTTGGGCTGAAACGGTTCATATAGTGTTTCAGCTCTTCGCTGTATAACGGGTTGATCGGTAGTAACTCTTTCAATGCACCGATCAATGCCATGGCATAGGCTTTGATTTCAGTTTCTGATTCGGCCTGATCATTCTCCATATAACGGACTTCGACCAGATAGGGTGGTTTATCAGTGAGCCAATTGATAATTTCAACCCGTTGCACCCCTTCTGCCACGAATTGGATCTCGCCTTCACCACTGCTGGCTTGCAAAATTCGCACGGCACAGCCGGTTTTAGGAACAATATCTTTTAGTGGAATGGCGTCACTTACATCATCGCCAATACGGAAGAGGGCAACCATTTTATGCGCAGTATGGGCTACACGTTCGATAGTTTTTCCCCAAGGGTTTGCCTGGATCTGTACCGGTAAAACTTGTGCCGGAAGGAAAGGGCGGCCTTGAATGGGAAGAATATAAAGTTGAGCTGGCCGTTCCTGACCGGGGACGATCAGACCTGTTTTTGGATGTACTTCTGCTGCTGTTGATTCGTTTTCAATGCTCATATCACGCACCTGTTACAGTAAATGATGATTTTAAAATAAGGTCAGGAATGCGATTTTCAATATAAGCATAGTCAAAAACTCTAGTACAAATGCAGAGTTAGCTCAGACTGTGATGTAATGCGAAACTTAAGCTGGCGGAAACTAAAATGAAAAACCGCTTACGGCGCGGTTAAAACGCCATAAACGGTTGGAGTTGCAGGTCTCAGACGTGAGCTGTTTTTTTTGTTGTGGCAATAGGAAGCACTTGCCCATCCGGGTTTTCTTGCTCTAAAACAACATCAAATTTCCAGATGTGATGCAGGTGTTTCATTACTTCCTGTGCGGAGTCAGCTAACGGAATGCGGTTGTTAGCGTAATAGCGCAAAGTAAGGGTGCGATCACCACGCAGATCAACGTTATATACCTGAATGTTGGGTTCATGTTCGCCAAGGTTATATTGCGCTGATAGTTTGTGTCGTAGCTTGCGATAACCCTCTTCGTTGTGAATCGCCGCGACTTCAATAAATTCTTTCTGATCGTCGTCTTCAATCGCAAACAGATGGAAATCACGCATCACTTTCGGGCTTAAAAACTGGCTGATAAAACTCTCGTCTTTAAAGTTTTCCATTGCATAGTGCAAGGTATCTAACCAGTTACTTCCTGCGTAATCCGGGAACCAGGCACGATCTTCTTCCGTCGGGTTTTCGCAAATCCGGCGTAGATCCTGAAACATGGCAAACCCTAATGCATACGGGTTGATGCCGGAATAATAAGGGCTGTTATACGGCGGTTGAGCGACTACGTTGGTGTGATTATGCAGAAACTCCAGCATAAACCGGTCACTCAGTTTTCCTTCGTCATACAAGTGATTGAGGATGGTGTAATGCCAGAAGGTCGCCCAGCCTTCGTTCATTACCTGCGTTTGTTTTTGCGGGTAAAAATACTGACTGATTTTACGCACGATACGAATAATTTCGCGCTGCCACAGCTCTAACAATGGGGCGTTTTTTTCCAGAAAATAGAGAATGTTTTCTTCCGGTTCAACTGGGTAGCGTTGCCCTAATAATGCATCATCTTCCTGTTGGCGGCGTTTTGGCAGTGTGCGCCAAAGTTCATTCACCTGACTTTGCAGATATTCTTCACGACGCTTTTGCCGACGTCGTTCTTCTGATAACGACAATTTTTGTGGCCGTTTATAGCGATCGACCCCGTAACTCATGAGCGCATGACAAGCGTCTAACAGGCTTTCGACCTCATCGATGCCATATTTTTCTTCGCACTGCGTGATGTAATTACGGGCAAACACCAGATAGTCAATAATGGAACTGGCATCGGTCCAGGTCTTGAACAAGTAGTTATTTTTGAAGAACGAATTGTGCCCATAACAGGCGTGCGCGATCACCAACGCTTGCATGGTGATGCTGTTTTCTTCCATTAAATAGGCGATACAGGGGTCGGAGTTGATGACAATCTCATAGGCCAACCCCATCTGACCGCGTTTGTAATGTTGTTCCGTGGAGATAAATTTTTTACCAAAAGACCAGTGGTGATAACCAATTGGCATACCGACACTGGAATACGCATCCATCATCTGTTCTGCAGTAATGACTTCAATTTGGTTGGGATAAGCGCTGAGTCGGTAATGTTTTGCAACACGCGCTATCTCCTTCTGGTAAATATCCAGTAATTCAAAGGTCCAGTCTGGCCCATCGGGCAGGGTTACTCTGCTGGCCTCTTTAACCATGGCTTCGGCTTCGCTCATGCTCCCTCCTGCTCTAGGCGGCTTGTTTTTTAAATAGTTCGCGGAACACCGGATAGATATCTTCCTGTTTGCGAATATTCTCCATAGCAAAATGGGGGAACTGTTTGGCCAGCTCTTCATATTGGAACCACAGGCTTTGATGCGCCCGTGTGGTTATTTCGATGTAAGAGAAATAACGAACCCACGGCATGATTTGATCTTCCAATAACTTGCGACAATGCGGTGAGTCATCGGCCCAGTTATCACCATCGGAAGCTTGTGCCGCGTAAATATTCCATTCATTGGCCGGATAACGGCTGTGCATTATTTCGCTCATCAATTCCAGAGCACTGGAAACAATGGTGCCGCCGGTTTCCTGTGAATAGAAGAAGTCGTGTTCGTTTACTTCTTTCGCTTGCGTGTGGTGGCGAATAAAGACCACCTCAACGTTTTTATAGGTTCGGGTTAAGAACAGATAGAGCAGGATATAAAAGCGTTTGGCCATATCCTTTGTTGGTTGATCCATTGAGCCGGATACATCCATCAGACAGAACATGACTGCCTGACTGGACGGTACAGGCCGCTTAACGAAATTATTAAAGCGCAGATCGAAGGTATCGATGAAAGGAACTGACTCGATCCGGCGTTTCAATTCAGCAATTTCTTTTTCCAGCAACAGTCGTTCGCTGGCATCTTCTTCAGTGTTGCCCAACGCAGCTAACTGTTCTTCTAATTCGGCTAACTGGCGTTTTTTACCGGTCTGTAATGCGACGCGACGGGCCAGTGAATTTTGTAATGAGCGCACAATATTGATGTTAGTAGGTACACCATTCGCGGTGTAACCGGCACGCACATTTTTGGTTTCTACCAGTTTGGTGATCTGGTTTTTCTCCATATTCGGGAGTTCCAGCTCGTCAAACAGCAGATCAAGATATTCATCTTTCGAAATTTCAAAGGTAAATTCATCGGCACCTTCACCGCTGTCACTGGCATCACCACTGCCGCTGCCACCTTTACCGCCACCGCCTTCCGGACGATCGATATGTTCTCCGGTCACAAATCGGTCATTACCCGGATGTACCATTTCACGGTGCCCGCCTTTTCCTTGATGAAAAGTCGGTTCGGTGATGTCTTTGGTAGGAATGCGAATATTCTCGCCGCTTTCAATATCTTGAATGCTGCGTTTCGCCACAGCATCAGATACTGCCTTTTTGATCTGCGATTTATAGCGGCGGATGAACCGTTGCCGGTTCACCGCACTTTTGTTTTTACCATTCAATCGTCTGTCGATGAAATGGACCATAGCTTTGATCTCCTCATCCACTAAGTGGATTTGCGTACACGCAGATACCACTCGGAGAGCAGGCGAACTTGCTTGCGGGTGTAACCTTTTTCCATCATCCGTTCGACGAAGTTTTCATGTTTCTTCATCTCATCGGCAGATGTTTTGGTGTTGAACGAGATCACCGGCAACAAGTCTTCGGTGTTAGAGAACATTTTCTTCTCGATCACAGCACGTAGTTTTTCATAGCTGGTCCAATTCGGGTTCCGACCGGCATTGTTCGCACGTGCACGCAGCACGAAGTTGACAATCTCATTACGGAAATCTTTTGGATTACTAATGCCTGCTGGTTTCTCGATTTTTTCCAGCTCGCTGTTTAATGAACTGCGGTCAAACAGCTGGCCGGTTTCAGGGTCACGATATTCCTGATCCTGGATCCAGAAATCAGCATAAGTCACATAGCGATCGAAAATGTTCTGACCGTATTCGGAGTAAGACTCCAGATACGCGGTCTGTATTTCTTTACCGATAAATTCCACATAACGCGGAACAAGGAAGCCTTTAATGAATTCCAGATAACGATCGTGCAACTCTTGCGGGAATTGCTCACGTTCGATCTGTTGTTCCAGCACGTAGAACAGATGCACCGGGTTCGCCGCTACTTCGGTGTGGTCGAAGTTAAATACCCGCGACAAGATCTTAAAGGCAAAGCGGGTCGACAGACCGGACATGCCTTCATCAATACCCGCATAGTCGCGGTATTCCTGATAAGACTTGGCCTTCGGATCGGTGTCTTTCAGGCTTTCGCCGTTATACACCCGCATCTTCGAGTAGATGCTGGAATTTTCCGGTTCTTTCAGGCGCGACAGAATGCTGAACTGTGCCAGATATTCCAGCGTACCCGGCGCGCATTTGGCTTGCGTCAGTTCGCTGTGCATCAGCAATTTTTCGTAGATGTGCATCTCTTCCGAAACGCGCAGGCAATAAGGCACCTTGACGATATAGACGCGATCAAGGAAAGCTTCATTGTTTTTGTTATTACGGAATTGCTGCCATTCTGATTCGTTGGAATGCGCCAAAATTATGCCATCAAAGGGCAGGGCGGAAAGCCCTTCTGTGCCGTTATAGTTGCCTTCCTGAGTGGCCGTCAGTAACGGATGCAGCACTTTGATTGGCGCTTTGAACATTTCCACAAATTCCATTAAGCCCTGATTGGCAAGGCATAATGAGCCGGAATAAGCGTAAGCATCGGCATCGTTCTGCGCATAATGCTCCAGTTTACGAATGTCGACCTTACCGACCAGCGCGGAAATATCCTGATTGTTTTCATCACCCGGTTCAGTTTTGGCAATCGCAATCTGATCCAGAATAGATGGGTAAACTTTTTCCACTTTGAATTTGCTGATATCACCACCAAATTCATGCAGACGTTTAGCAACCCAAGGTGACATGATGTTTTTCAGGTAGCGTTTGGGAATGCCATATTCCTGCTCAAGAATTTTGCCGTCTTCATTGACGTCAAACAGGCAAAATGGGTGATCGTTCACCGGAGAACCCTTGATGCGATAAATCGGTATTTTTTGCATCAAAGATTTTAATTTTTCCGCCAGCGATGATTTACCGCCCCCCACTGGGCCTAACAGATACAGGATCTGCTTCTTCTCTTCCAAGCCTTGAGCTGAATGTTTCAGGTAGGCCACGATCTGTTCGATAGCTTCTTCCATGCCGTAGAAGTCATCTTTGAACGCAGGATAACGTGACAATATGCGGTTTGAAAAAATTCGGCTGAGGCGTGGTTCCAGTGCCGTATCGACCATTTCTGGTTCACCAATAGCCAGCAACAGGCGCTCTGCAGCGGAGACATAGCAAGAACGGTCATTACGGCACAACTCCAGAAATTCCTGAAGTGTGTATTCTTCTTCTCTGGCAGCTTCGTAACGGCGCTGATAATGATCAAAAATACCCATAGCTTCTCCCCCAATACTGAGATGAGTCCCATTAATTCTGGGGCTACATGCATCTGTTTCATTTGTAAGCCTAGACGACATTTTGCCAATGGTGTCAGAAAGTCTTCATAAATCCTGTAGTTGCCGACCATTAAGCAGTGCCATCTGGTACAAAAAAACACATTCCGAATATTCTGTAGCTATTGTTGTGCCACTCCGACTACTGAATGTCAAAAAATAAACAAACATTTAACGACTAATAGCTATTTACGTAACGAAAAAGAAAACAGGTCAAATAATCTACTGATTTTCGATAGAAAAAGATAAAAAAAAGCCACCGCAGAAGGCGATGGCTTAGGCAATTATGAGGTTTGATTACGATTATGGTGCAATCAAACGATGTTACATGGTTCCAGATGCCAGATCTGGCGGACATAATCCTGGATCGAGCGGTCAGAGTTAAATTTGCCCACTGATGCAGCATTAATGATCGCCATTTTGGCCCAGCCTGCTTTATTCCGATACAAAGCATCAATGCGCTTATGCGCTGCATCGTAAGAAGCAAAGTCAGCCAGCGTCAGATAAGTGTCGCCCCAATCGAGCAGTGATTTTTTGATCGATTGTAGCTCACCTGGGTGGCCTGGCGTGAAGTAGTCTGTGTCCAGCCAATCCAGAGCAGATTTGATTTCCGGATTCGCATAGTAATAATCCCAAGGGTTATAACCTTGCGCTTTCAGGCTCTTCACTTCTTCAACGTCTAAACCGAAGATCACACAATTATCTTCACCCACTTCTTCTGCGATCTCGATGTTAGCGCCATCCAACGTACCAATCGTGATAGCACCGTTCATCGCCAGTTTCATGTTACCTGTACCAGACGCTTCATAACCGGCGGTTGAGATCTGTTCAGAAACATCGGCTGCTGGGATCAGTTTTTCTGCCAGACTGACGCGATAGTTGGGCATGAACACGACTTTTAGTTTGCCGTTGATCCGTTGATCAGCATTAATGCGCTCACCAATTTTATTGATGGCATAGATGATGTCTTTGGCCACACGATAACCCGGAGCTGCTTTCGACCCGAAGATAAATACACGTGGATGCATGTCATATTCTGGATTCAGCAGCAGACGACGGTAGAGAACTAAAATGTGCAGCAGATTTAATTGCTGACGTTTGTACTCATGCAGACGTTTGATTTGAATATCAAAAATCGCATCGGCGCTCACTTCAATGCCGGTTTCCGCCTTAATGACTTTAACCAGTTTTTCTTTGTTGTGGCGTTTGATATCCATGAATTTTTTCTGAAATATCGCATCATCTGCATGTTTGGTCAGTTGTTGCAGTGCATCCAGATTTAAAGGCCATTCAGTACCGACCGTTTCGGTAAACAGATTAGCCAGTTCCTGATTACAAGAAAGCAACCAGCGACGCGGGGTGACCCCGTTGGTAACGTTGCAGAATTTATCAGGCCAAAGCGCATTAAATTCAGGGAATAGATCTTCTTTCACAAGCTTAGAATGAATTTCCGCCACGCCATTTACTTTGTGCGAAGTAACGACACAAAGGTTTGCCATGCGCACACGACGTGGGTTGCCCTCGTCAATGATAGAAAGTTTACGTTTCACATCATTGTCACCCGGCCATTTCACGTCGACTTCATTTTTCAGGAAGTAAGCATTGATTTCATAAATGATCTCGAGATGACGTGGTAAGACCTTTTCAAACAGGTAAACCGGCCAAGTTTCCAGCGCTTCCGGCAACAAGGTATGATTGGTATAAGAGAATACTTGCTTACAAATATTCCATGCATCGATCCATTCCAGACCTTCGTCGTCGATCAATTCACGCATCAGTTCAGGGATGGCGATAGTTGGATGCGTATCGTTCAGCTGTACCGCAATTTGCGCAGCAAAGTCTTTGAAGTCGGTATGCGTGCGTTTGTAACGACGCATGATGTCTTTCAAGGAACAGGCGCAGAAGAAATATTGCTGAACCAGACGCAGCTCTTTACCCGCTTCCGTTTCATCATTCGGATAAAGCACTTTGGAAATAGTTTCTGCTTCGGCTTTTTCTTTCTGTGAGTCGATATAACCACCGTGGTTAAATACATCCCAATCAAAGAATTCAGAAGCTCGAGATTCCCACAAACGCAGAATGTTTACTGTATGAGCACCAAAGCCCACGATCGGAATATCCCAAGGTACACCTTTGATCACGCGACCTGGGTGCCATACTTTACGTACTTTGCAATCTTCGCCAAATACGGTTTCTACATAACCGTAGAGTGGAATTTCCTGCACCGATTCCGGGCGACAAATTTCCCACGGATTGCCATATTCACGCCATGAATCAGGACGCTCAACCTGACGGCCATCGCGGATCTCCTGACGGAACAGGCCATGTTCATAATGCAAGCCATAACCCAGAGCGGGATAACCCAGTGTTGCCAGTGAATCAATAAAACAGGCAGCCAAACGACCCAAACCGCCGTTACCGAGAGCCATATCCGGTTCTTCTTCGCACAGATCCGTCAATTCCAGACCAAGTTCTTTCAGTGCGGCATCACAGGTTTGATAAAGCCCTAAATTATGCAGGTTGTTGGCGGTCAGTCGTCCCATCAGGAATTCGGCTGAAAAGTAGTGCACGGCACGCGTGTCTTTCTTGAAGTGAGTCTGTTGTGTGCTGGTCAGTCGGTCGAACAGCATCTGATTGATAGTGGCGCAGGTTGCCATCCACCATGCTTGTTTGCTTGCTTTCTTTTCACTGGTGCCCAGTGTGGTGCGAAGATGGTGAACGATCTCTTGCTTAAACTCATCCTTGTCCAGTGCAAACAGCGGTTGCTCCAAAGGATTCACCATAGCGATTACCTCTTTTTAAAACCAGTTAAGTCTTGGCCACAAAATATACAGTAAACTACATTAGCTTATTTTTTGTGTCGTGTATCGCGCGCTATTAGATATTCGCATGATGTTGACCGAATGTCCTCTGTAGAATCTTCTGTATTGTTCGAGTTGTTATTCCTGTCACATATGTAATTCCCATATAATTGTTACATCACTATTTCGTATCAGGATTCCCGTTGGATATCGATTATTTTGCTGAAAACGGTCTGCTTGCAAAGACAATACCGGGGTTTGCGCCGCGCCAAGCTCAGGTTCATATGGCAGATGCGGTCAGTAAAACGATAAAGAGTGCGGGTCGTTTGCTGGTGGAAGCCGGAACTGGCACCGGAAAAACGTTCGCATATCTGGTGCCTGCCTTAGATAGTGGCAAGCGCGTCATTATCAGTACCGGCTCTAAAGCCCTGCAGGATCAGCTTTACGAGCGTGATCTGCCGACGCTGCTATTAGCCATGCAATACGGTAAACCGGTCGCTCAGTTGAAAGGGCGCTCGAATTATCTTTGTACTTATCGTTTAGCGTTGCTTGAGCAGGAAATGCATTTTCTGGCGGCGGACGTATTTGCTGATTTGCCGAAGGTGCGTAATTTTAAGGCGCGCACCCTCAGTGGTGATGTCGCTGATATTCCTGGGTTACAGGAACAAGCGCCGATTTTGCCGTTTGTTACCAGCACTAATGACAACTGTTTAGGTCGTGAATGCCCCGATTATGAAACCTGTTTTCTGGTCAAAGCGCGGCGCAAAGCACTCGATGCGCAGGTAGTGGTGATCAACCACCACCTGTTTTTTGCCGATATGTCGGTCAAAGATACCGGTTTTGGCGAATTGCTGCCCGATGCTGACGTGTATATCTTCGACGAAGCGCATCAATTACCCGATATTGCCAGCCAGTATTTTGGCGAATCACTCTCCAGTCGCCAACTTTCTGATGTTGCTGAAGAGTTACGCTTAGCTTATCGCTTGGAAGCCAAGGATATGGCGCAACTGGGCAAAGCGGCGGATCGTTTGATCCAGGATTGTCAGGCAATGCGGTTATCGTTTGGTGTAGAGCCTTCCCGTGGCAATCTGCGTGATATTCTGGCGCTACCAGCTATGCAGCGTGATTTACAACGGCTGAAAGAGACCATCAAATTTTGCTACGACGTCTGTAAATTGGCATTAGGGCGTGGCGAACAGATCAATAACTGTTTTGAACGTTTAACCGGCTTTTTGACCGCTGCTGATCATGTCACGGCGATCACTGAGGTCGGTGCGGCCTATTGGTATGAAACCACCAAACGCCATTTCACCTTAAACGTAACACCACTTTCCATCGCGGAACGCTTTGCGCAAGAGGTAATGCGGGTTGGTTGCAGTTGGATTTTCACTTCCGCGACGCTCACGGTCGGTGAGGAATTTAATTATTTCTCTCAGCGCATGGGCGTGGAAGATGCCGATACCTGTCTGTTAGATAGTCCGTTTGATTACGAGCATCAGTCATTGCTGTGTGTGCCACGAAATTTACCGGATACGTCAAATTATCAGCGTGCCACACAACTGGCCGAGCGTTTATTGCCGGTGATTGAACAAGTGCCGGGCGGTTGTTTTTTTCTGTGTACCAGCTACAACAGTGTCAATCAGATAGCGCAGGTATTACGCGATAAACTCGACCGTACAGTGCTGGTGCAAGGTGATGATAATAAACAGCGCATTTTGGCCGATTTTGTGGCAGATGGTCATGCCGTGCTAGTGGCGACTTCGTCCTTCTGGGAAGGGGTGGATGTGCGCGGTGCTGCGTTATCCTGTGTCATTATTGATAAGTTACCATTTACTTCACCGGATGAACCATTATTGAAAGCGCGCATGGAAGATTGCCGTTTGCAAGGCGGCGATCCGTTCCAGCAATTGCAATTACCTGAAGCTGTTATTGTGTTAAAGCAAGGGGTAGGGCGATTGATCCGCGATTATCAGGATCGTGGTATCCTGATCCTCTGTGACCCGCGATTGGTCAATAAACCGTATGGTGCGGCATTCCTGAAAAGTTTGCCGCCGATCCCGCGTTGTCGGGATCTGACACGTTTAAGTGAATTCTGGACAATACCGGACATGCCGGTGGTTGAGCCGGCTGCCTTATTACAACCGGCCTTATTACAAGAAGAGACGATTACTGATGAAAATTCTGGCGATTGATACAGCCACTGAAGCTTGTTCTGCGGCCTTATTATGGAACGATGCTGTATTAACCCGTGAACAAGTCGCACCGCAGGGGCATACCCGATTAATTCTACCGATGGTGAGTGAATTAATGGCAGAAGCGGGCGCATCATTACAAGGGTTAGATGCCATTGCGTTTGGCCGCGGCCCAGGTTCTTTTACTGGTGTGCGTATTGGTATTGGTGCGGCACAAGGTTTGGCGTATGGTGCCAATGTGCCACTGATTGGCATTTCAACGCTGCAGATGCTGGCGCAAGGTGCTTACCGTCGACAGCAGGCGGAAAAGGTCATTGCGGCGATAGATGCGCGCATGAATGAAATCTATTTGGGTGCGTTTACGCTGCAAGATGGGCGTATGCAACCGGTGCTTGATGAAGCGGTTATTCTGCCGGAACAAGCCGGCGAACTTTTGCACTCGGTGACAGCAAAAATAGCCGGTGGCGTTGCCGTAGGCACCGGATTCACCAGCTATACTGAATTAGCGGCGAAACTGGGCCTGTTACCTACCGAAAATCAGGTCGAATTAAATCTGCCATGGGCTCAGGATATGCTGCCACAAGCGGTTGCCGCTTATCAGGCTGGTGAGTATTGTGATCCATCTCTGGCTACACCCGTATATTTGCGTGATAAGGTGACTTGGAAAAAGCTGCCGGGTCGTGAATAATTAGTGAACAGGATGAGTTAACCCGTTTTCTATGAATATAGCTGCTACCAATCTTTCGATCACAGGTTTAAGCCGACCGGATGGTTATCTCTATCCGGGTAAAGATCACGCTAGTGAAGAAACTGCTGAACAGACCAGTACGAAGTCTGATTCCGTTGTTTTTGCTGCAGGCGCGGAAGAAGCAGCAGAAAAATTAACTTACGATCAACCCAACCCGAGGCAAAGTCGGGCTATCTATGCTTATAAAGATGTTGCCCTTCAAGATCGCCGCAGCCAGCTTGAACAAATGCTGCGTGTCGATATGTATGCCTGAAACTCCTTTCTGAGAATATAAAAATGAAGTGGATCTCGCTGTTTTTCCTTCTGTTTGTCACTGCTTGCGCCAATAACAATAACGGCTATTATGCGGATGATTCGACACTGATCCGTCAGCAATTTTCGCAAATGGCGCAGCCGAATAATCCACAAGGTTGGTTGGTGAAATGGAGTGGTGTGATTGCGCAAACCCGTAATCTGGCCACCGGTACAGAAGTAGAAGTCGTTTATTTACCGCTAAGCTATAACGGCATACCTCAGCAATCAGAACAATCTCCGGGCCGTTTTATTGCGGTCTTTCCGCAGTTGCTTGATCCGGTGCTGTATGCCAAAGGGCGTAGCATTACCGTTTCTGGTGCAACAGCGCCATCCCGCGAAGGCAAAATTGGTGAGATGCCATATCGTTTTGCGGTCGTGAATGCGACCCAACACAAGCTATGGCCAATCGTGAAAGAAGTCGAAGTTCGTTACGAACGCCCGCTATTTGATGACGGATTTTATTATCATCATCGCGTGATCGTTCCGCGCTAATATACCCTTCGTACTTGAAGTTGCAGCGTCGTTGACGGCGTTCACTCACCCCAATCACATAGTCTATCTATGCTCATGGGGATTCGCTCACTGGTCGCCTTGCTGCAACGCCAATTACTTTGGGTATATGTTAACAATCATCACGTTATAATAGATTCTTTCTCGGCGAAGTCCGTGTGCTGAATTATATTTATCGTATTGCATTAACGAGGAAACATGATGAAAATGATTACTGGGCTCTTGATTGCCCTATTCTTCCTGAGCGCTTGCAACACCATCCATGGTATGGGGCAGGATATTCAGCGCGGTGGTGAAAAAGTCAAAGATGCCGCCACCAGCGTACAACAGAAACTGTAACCTCATTACATGCTGACGGAACTCGATCCATTTCTGCTATTCGCCAATATTGTGATCGGTTCTATCGGCACCGGTTACTTTATCTATGGTAAACGCCAGTCCCATTTTTTGGCTTTACTGGCCGGGATAGGTCTGATTGCACTGACATTTATTGTCACTGATTTAGGCTGGCTTTGTCTGTGGGCACTGGTCTTGATGGCTGCCCCAAAGTTGTTGGGGCAGTACTTCTGAACTTATTTATGCTGATGCAGAGCCGATACTTTTTGGCAGGAAGAACGATACACTTCCGGGATCTGCTCCAGCGCATTGACTGTGATATCCAAGTCACGCAACAATCCGTCTTTGACATCATAGATCCAGCCGTGCACCGCCAGTTCCTGCCCACGGCGCCACGCATTCTGCACAATCGAGGTATAACAAACATTGGCAACCTGCTCGAGCACATTCAGCTCGCACATGTAATCTTGCCGTTCATGTTCGTCCTCAATTTCTTCAATATGAGCACGATATTTATAATTGATATCTTTGATGTTGCGTAACCAGTTATCAATTAACCCATATTCGTTATGACCCATCGCGGCAATGACACCACCGCAGTGGTAATGACCACACACGATGATGTGTTTCACTTTCAACACTTCCACCGCATATTGGATCACCGACAGACAATTAAAGTCGGTGTGTACCACCAGATTCGCCACGTTACGATGCACAAATACATCGCCTGGTAATAAACCGAGCAACTCATTCGCCGGCACTCGACTGTCAGAGCAACCGATCCACAAATATTCCGGTGCTTGTTGTGATGCCAGTTTTTCAAAAAACTGAGGGTCTTCCGCTTTGATCTGCTCAGCCCATTGGCGATTCTGTTCAAATAATTGCTTCAGCAGTTTCATGCTTTTCTCCCTTTTACTGCCAAAAAAAAGGCCTCGCTAAAGAGACCTTTCGTGGTTTAGTCAGGCCTTACGCCTCCAGCACATCCTTGAGCTTCTTCAACGCGTTCTTTTCCAGCT
>ERZ650300.199-NODE-199-length-33751-cov-11.777600_pt1 | contig 33751 bp, 31 predicted proteins | sample MGYA00376236_ERZ650300 | MGnify/ENA primary metagenome ERZ650300 (study PRJEB26733, sample SAMN07839303) | wastewater metagenome | biome: urban; feature: wastewater treatment plant; material: waste water | place: USA: North Carolina | collected 2016-04-28 ...
TGAGCTTGTCACGCCGCAGCAACCGCATGGCAGAACGTGATATTGGCGATTGGTTATATGCCCGCTTCCTGTTGCCAGCGGTGGCTTCCGGGCAGGTATTTGATGCCGAGATCATGGATGTGATGCGTAGCGGTATTAAAGTCCGTCTGCTGGAAAATGGCGCCGTCTGTTTTGTACCGGCCAGTCTGATCCTGAAAGACCGTAAGCGTTTCACCTGCAGTCATGACGACGGTCGTGCCATGCTGGATGGGGAAGTGTATTACGAGTTGGGCCAGACCATTCAGGTCAAACTGCAGGATGCCATCGAAGCAACCCGCACCCTGATTGCTATTCCAATCGAGTTGCCATCGGCGGCCGCACCCGTGACCAAAGAAGCGTTGGCGGAATCCGAACACGAGCTGATGGATGAGCTGCTGACTGAACCAGCGGATACTGCGCCGGAACAAGACGAAGCCTAACACGCAATCAGCAATCACTGCGTTTGGTGAGCCAAAGAAAAACCCTGCTTTACCGGCAGGGTTTATTTTTTTCGGCGATCCTGACTTTTTCTGTCCGCTTAGGGAGCCAGGAGCTTTTCCATCCAGCGCTGGGCCATCAATGCCTGTTCGCCACTGATTTTCGGCGTGGTTTGATTGGCCACACAGTCCAGAAAATGTTCCACCATCGGCACAAAACCACGTAACTCTAGGATGGTCTGCCAGCTACCGGCGGTAGACACACAGATCTTGCCGTCACGCTCTTCTTCCAGGCGATTTAAATCGCGCACCCGCATCACCGCGCCATGGGTGATCACTTCCAGTGTTTCCGCCTGTGAACCGGCATCGCGGTGCATGGCGGTCGTGATCAACTTGTTGTCATGGCGGAATACATGGCCAGCAAAGATCAGCTCATCTTGTACCGTGGCGTTGATTTGACTGGCGAGCAATGACAGGTCGCCATCACACAGCCAGAGTACGGTATCCAGCAGATGCAGATAGTCATCGAACATGGTAAAGCGTAGTGGATTACTGATGCCATGAATGCGGTGTTTTTCAAAACGAATAGCGGAAGCGGAAGGCATTTGCGTCTTGATGGTTTGATAAAATGGTGCAAAACGGCGATTAAAACCGACCATCAGCGTGCGTTGCTGTTTTTCCGCCAGTGCCACCAGGGCTTCGGCCTGATCGAGCGTATCAGCTAACGGCTTATCGATATAAACATGCAGCCCTTTGCGCAGCAGATGTTCGGCGATGTCATAGTGCGTATTGGTCGAACTGTGAATAAAGACGACATCGCAGTTGGCGGCCAGTTCATCCAGTGAGAAAAAAGCAACGATACGATATTGCTGACAGAGCAGGCAGTTTTTCTGTTGATTGGGGGTATAGGCGCCCACCAGTTCCCAGTGTGTGGCCTGCGATAAGATCGGCAGATAGACTTTCTGCGCGATACCACCTAAACCGACAATTCCGACCCGTAGTTTACGCATGCTGTCTCCTTTTTCTGCTGAGATAACAGCATGGTAGTGTTACAGGTAACAGCGAGGCAAGTTGGAACTAAATATCCGTCTGCGTTCTGTTACCTGTCAGACATTTCGGTTTAGTTATGTGATCGCCGAGCTGAATCATATTTTTGTTGCAGATACAGATGAAATGCAAATACAAATGATATAAATTATCATCTAAAGCTTGTGAGGATGATAATTATGCATTTCAGTGTGACGGAATTAGTGTTGATTGCCTTCATTGCCATTGTGTTATTTGGCACTAAAAAGGTTCGGATGTTAGGCGGCGATGTGGGCCATGCGATCCGTGACTTCCGCAAAGCAATGCATGAACAACCCAAAACCGATGATAAAACCGAGACTGTGGTTAGCGATAAACAAGGCTCATAACGCGTGTTTGATATTGGCTTCAGCGAACTGATCTTGTGCGCGATTGTTGCACTGGTGGTGTTCGGGCCGGAAAAGTTGCCTGCGTTATTGCGGGATGTCAGCGCGTTCCGGCGACAGGTGAGTCAACTTTGGGGGAACGCCCGGCAGTCACTGCAAAAAGAGCTGGATGCTGTTGCGGCCAATGATAAACCACAAGATCCGCGCTAATGACCCTACTTGCTCATCTGTTGGAACTGCGCCGCCGCTTGCTGCATTGTCTGCTGGTGTTAGTGGTGTTGTTTCTACCCTTAAGTTATTTTGCCAACGACATCTACCATCTGCTGGCCAGCCCGTTACTGGCGGTATTACCGCACGGCACCAGCATGATCGCTACTGCTGTTTCCACTCCATTTCTGGTACCACTGAAACTGACCTTGTTTGTGGTCTTGCTGCTGGCATTACCCTATCTGTTGTGGCAGGTATGGGGTTTTCTGGCGCCGGCATTGTATCGTCATGAGCGACGATTATTAATGCCGCTGTTATTTGGCAGTAATCTGCTGGTGTATGCCGGGTTTGGGTTTGCCTATTGGGTGGTGTTGCCGCTTATTTTCCGTTTCATGGTTGGCACCTTACCGGCTGGCGTCAGCATGGCGACCGACATCAGCAGTTATCTCGATTTTGTGTTGACGATGTTTTTCTCGTTCGGTGCCGCCTTTCAGCTACCGCTGGTGGTGGCGATGTTGTGCCGCACCGGTATTACCTCCGTGCCAACACTAAAAGAGAAACGCCCGCATTTTATTGTGCTGGCGTTTATCGTCGGTATGTTGTTATCCCCACCGGATGTGTTGTCGCAAACTCTGCTGGCGGTGCCGTTATGTTTGTTATTCGAGGCCGGTTTGCTGCTGGCGCGCTGGTGGAAACCAGCAACAATCCTTGTCTCTGCTGAGCAGCCGCGTTAAGCCGCAACCGTCTGGTGTCTGTCAGCCGATGAAGTTCAGCTTATGAAATTTAGCTTATGAAATAACAACGCCAGCCCAAAGCCGGTCAAGATCACGCCGGCCCCGCGTTCTATCAGATAGAGCTGGTGATTCAGTACCCGTTGTAGTCGGTGATGACCGATCAGCATGGCGAGCAGCAGATCCCAGCCTAATACCGCGAAAAACATCCAGACGCCGCAGAAGCCTTGTTGCCACAACGTGACGTTATTACCCAAAATTACCGCCAGCAAGCTCATATAAAACAGCGCATTTTTCGGATTCAGTAAGGCGGATGACAGACCAATCACAAACTGTCTGCCAGACGTTAAAGCATGGGTTTGTTGTTGTAATTGCAGTTGGCGCATCGGGCTGCGGATGAGTTGATAGCCCAGCCAACACAGATACAGCGCACCCGTTATTTCCACCGCTGTAAATAACCAGGGTTGTTGTGTCAGGCCATGCCAACCGCTAATCGCCAGCAGAATATAGACCGCATTGCCGGTAGCGATCCCCAGACAGATAAAGGCACTGCCCGCTAACCGATGCCGGATGGCATGCCCGGTCAGCAGAAAGAAATCCGGGCCGGGGCTTAACAGGGCGACGAAGTGCGCTAACACCAACGCGGGGAAGGCGGTTGGGATCAATTGGGCAAGTGTAAACATGGTTATCTCCGCGAGTTATTCTGGAGATAAGGCTAACGATTAGCGGTTAACGAATATTGTCAAAAATTGATCTGGCTTGCTGATATTGGCCGGGCGTGGCAGTGGTATAGGCCGTGAAGGCTTTATGAAAATGGCTCTGATCGCTAAACCCAGTGGCTTGAGCGACATCGGTGATGGGCATGCCGTCACGCAACAATGCTTTTGCCAGCGTAATGCGGGCATTATCGGCAAAGGCCATCGGGGAAATGCCCACTGCCTTTTTGAACAAGCGGATCAACGTCTCTTTACTTAAAAGCAATTCGTCGGCCAGTTCCTGCAATGAAGGTTTGCTGCTGAGGTCTTGTAACAGCCGCTGTCGCAGGAAACGCACGGCTTCGTTTTCAGCTACCGGCTCTGATGCGGTGTGATGACCATGATCTAACAAGGTGAGCAGGAACGAGGTGGCTTCAGCGATCGAACATGGCTGCTCAGACTGTTGTAGCATGGCGACAAAAGATAAATAACGGGCAAACAGCAGCGGATCAGCAACAATAACCGGCTGGTAATGCAGTTGCTGGATGGGTTGGGCGTAAAGTTGCGAGAGTTGTTGCAGACACCAGTTTTTTTCGAGATACAGCATGTGGTAACTGCGACTTTGCCCAACAGGTGGGTTACAGCTGTGCAGTTCATCCGGGCCGATAAAAATCAGCTGCCCGGGCTGGAGTGTATATTCTTTATTTTGATAAGTGACTAGTGTATTGCCACTGACAATTGCACCGATCGACAAGCTTGGATGGCTGTGCAGCTTATAGGCGCGATCGCTGTGTTGAGTGCTGCGCAGTTCGATATGTGGCAGCTGCGGGTGCAGCCAAAAGGCTTGTTCGATATGACGCGGCTGTGACATTGCCATTCCCGGAACTAACATGCTGACGCGAATTGTGGCTATCGCCTAGACTACGCGAAAGTCGCCTGTTGCGTCAGCATTTTTCCAGTAGATCAGACTAGCGTACGCACACCCACCATCAATAACACTAATGCCAGTGATGTTTGTAGTAAGCGGCTGGACAATTTAGTCGCCAGCAGACTACCTAGCACCACGGCCGGCAGCGAACCCATCAACAGGTTTAACAGCATGTGTACGTCGACCATACCAGTGAACGCATAACCGATGCCTGCAACCAGTGCGAGTGGAATGGCATGTACGATATCAGAGGCGACCAGCGTGTGTGGTTGCATCCGGCGTGGGTAGAGATACATCAGCAGTACGCTGCCTAACGCACCGGCACCGACTGAGGTCAGTGCAACACACAGCCCCAACATACCGCCGGCAAACACAGTCGTTTTGGGTTTCAGCGCTTCGGGTTTCACCTCTGCACCATGAGCTTGTGGGCGAATACGTTTTAGCAACAGTGGCGAGGTAATCAACCCAACCGCAGTTAGCACGATCAGAAAACCAATCGCTTCAGTTAACCAGCTGACTTTTTGAAACTTCATACCGAAATGGATCAATGCCACGGTGATGATGGCAATCGGTAAACTGCCAGCCCACAAATGTTTCACAATCTGCCAGTCAATTTTGCCCGATTTATGATGGGTTTTAGCAGCAACGAGTTTAGTAATCGAAGCAAACCATAAGTCGGTTGCTACCGCAGTAACCGGGGATACATTAAATACCAGCAGTAAAATAGGTGTCATCATGGCACCACCGCCAACACCCGTCAGGCCAACGACGAAGCCAGTTAAAGCGCCTGCTAAGATATAAGGTACGTCGATCATTGCCCATCCTTAAGATGCCTACCGAAAATGTATTTCCGGATAGTGGTGAAGAGAATGTGTGCATCCTAAAGCAAAAGTCTTAGATATTTATTTGCTTGTTTGTGATAACTATTGCCACTTTTGGTATATGCGAAATACCTAATTAAAATTGCGGGTAAAAAAAGCCGGTATAAGCACCGACTTTAGACTGCAGAGTGTGTAACCACGTTGAATTCTGAATGGGTGGTACGGTTTCTCGGTTTAGTTTTGCTTGCTGCGCATCATCTCTTTTTCTAACGCTTCCGCCAGTTTGATGATGCCGGGTTTGATGGCTTCCGGGCGAATAGCGTTGAAACCTAAGCGGAAGAAATTCTGTGGGGCATGCTCTTCCAGAAAATGATTTACGCCGGGTTCGATGAGCACACTGCTGTGTGCGGCCCGCCATGCTAAACGCTGTGTATTAATTTCTGCGGGTGCTTCCACCCAAAACGCAGTGGCGCGAGTGCTGTTATAACGGCACTGTGGCAGGTATTTATCCAGCGCATCTTTGAGCAGACTCCAGCGATAGGCAGAGTTTTCGCGGTAACGGCGTAAATACGTTTCGTAATGACCTTGCGCGAGAAAATGTGCCATCTGGTATTGAATGTAAGACGGCGGATGGCGATACATCAGGCGACGCAATGCGCGCAGCTCATCGATCAGTTCCGCTGGCCCAACCAGATAACCGAGACGTAACCCCGGCGATAAAGCTTTTGACAGGCTGCTGATATAGACCACCCGGCCACAGGTATCGTTCGCTTTGAGTGCGGCCCGTGGGTGTGGTTCGATATTGGTGTCGGAGTCAAAATCATCCTCAATGATGATTTGGTTGTGCGTAATGGCATGTTGCAGCAATTGCTGGCGGCGGGCGTTACTCATACCGATGCCAGTAGGTGCCTGATGGCTGGGGGTGACATAAAAATAGCGGCACTGTGCAGATGCTTCTGTCAGTGCCAGCCCTTCGGCATCGACGTTATGCGGTACAATCTGTGCGTTTTGCAGAGCAAAGGTATTAATTGCTTCGCGAAACACCGGGCTTTCAACACCGACTTTGGTACCCGCTTTAAACAACAATTGCGACAGCAAACTCAGCGCATTTTGCGTGCCCAGTGTGAGTAATATTTCATCGCTGTTGGCCATGATGCCGCGTTTCGGTAATACCCGTGTGCGTAACTGCTCGATAAGCATCGGCGAGTCTTGGTCGACCAGATCGTGCAACCAGTGATGATCGCGCATACCCCCCATGACCTTGCGCGATGCCTCTCGCCACTGCTCCATCGGGAACAATTCCGCATCCGGCTGCCCATAAATGAACGGGTAATCGTATTTCATCCATTGGGCGGGCTTCGTGATGGTCAGATAATCACTTGGGCAAACATTGAACAAATCGCCCCATTCGGGTGCATTGATTGCGGCATCCTGATGAACGATCACCGGGGCTTCTTCTTCGCATTCCTGTGGATGATAACGTGGATCAACGTAATAGCCACTCCGTGGACGGCTCACCAGATAACCATCATCACGCAAACTTTCATACACCAACGCCACGGTATTACGGGAGATCCCCAGCTGTTCGGAGAGGTTGCGGCAGGAAGGCAGTGCTTCTTCCGGTAAAAAACGGCTGGCCAGAATGGAGCTGACCAGCGCTTCCCGTAGCTGCTCTTGTAATCCTCGGTCATCGGCGAAATCGATTTGAAGGCTATGTTCAATCATCAGCTTCACCCTGTAGATATCTTTGAAAGGAATGATTAGCAATTGGCATGCCCCTTCTGGCCCAACTGGCCAGCTTTTTCAAAAAATCTGGCTCTGTTCGTCAGCGCAATAACCCGATAAAAGTGAAAAAGAGGGCTGAGGCCTCGTCCTGAACAACAGGAAACGCATTTCTACCAACCATTCTGGTTTGGGTGAATCACAGTGAGGTGAATCGATGAAAAAGAAATTGTTAGGATGCAAAGCGGTTTTTCAGGCACTGACCAGTTTAGCGCTGGTTTTCTCTATCGGCGTACAAGCGGCTGATTTAGCTGAGATCGAGAAACGCGGTGCACTCAAAATTGCCACCGAAGATGATTATGCACCATTTAACTTTATCACCGATGGTAAACCGGATGGTTTCCACAAAGACGTACTGGCAGAACTGAAAGCGTATACCAGCAAATTCAAATTGGAACAGAGCATTCTGCCGTGGACGGGTTTGCTGGCATCAGTGTCGGCCGGGCAATATGACGTAGCCATTACGGGCGCGTTGGTCACGGATGATCGCCTGAAAGTATTTGATTTTGTGGCACCTGTAGCTTCGGCACAACACTACTACGTGAAGCGTGCCGGCGACGATAGCATCAAGAGCGTCGCTGATTTGAATGGCAAAACGATGGGGGTGCAAGCGGGTAGCGCGTTGCTGGCTCGCTTACCGGAACTGGAGGCTATGCTGGCCAAAACCGGTGGCAAACTGGGCGAGGTGGTGGAGTATCAGTCTTACCCTGAGGCCTATGCCGATCTGGCGAATGGCCGCCTCGATTACGTCATTAATGCCGTCATTTCCGTGAATGATTTGGTCAAAGCCCGACCCGGCGTGTTTGAAAAAGGCCAGGCAGTGTCCGGCAATGGCTTTGTGGCGTGGCCAGTGCCGAAAAATAATCCTGAGCTGGTTAAATTCCTCAATGGATTTGTTAAGCACCTGAAAGAAACCGGCAAGCTGAAAGCGCTGCAAATAAAATGGTTTGGTGAGTCCTTTGACAGTTTACCGGATGAAGCGATCACTTCGGCTGAACAATTCCATCAATTAGCCGGATTGAAATAGTTCCTGCATCGCACCTGACAGGCCAAATTAAAGTCAGGTGCGTTTTTCATAATAACGTGATGTTTTAGTTTTTATGCAGGAGCACAGCCCATGACTTTCAAAGCGTGGTTATTATTGCTGGAAGGTGCCTGGACGACGATTTGGATATCCGGCATCTCGATTGTATTGGGGCTTACCATCGGGTTAATCATTGCGATTGTTCGCCGTCAGAAAATTCCAATCATTGATCATCTGCTGGCGTTGTATATCAGTTTGGCGCGTGCCACTCCGCTGGTCACTTTAGTGTTATTTCTGTTTCTGTCGTTGCCGTCGATTGGCATTAATCTGAATAAACACACCGCAGCCATTGTGGCGCTGACGCTGAATACCGCTGCGTTTAATGCCGAGATCTGGCGTTCGGCGCTGGAAAATTTTTCACGCGATCAGCGCGAGGCGGCGCAAGCGATTGGCATGACGGAATTGACCTTTTTCCGTTACATCATGCTGCCGCAGATTGTCACCGTGAGCCTGCCGGCCCTGGTCAACGAGATGTCGTTTTTGATCAAAGGTAGCCCGGCTATTGCGGTGATTGGCTTGGTGGATTTAACCCGCGTCACCAACCGGATTGCCGCGGTTACCTATGACCCGCTATTCCCTATCTTAGGGGCTGGATTGATCTACATGGTGATGATCTCTGTGCTGGTCAAAGCACAGTCATTAGCTGAGAAGAAAGCCCGCCGGTTAGCAGTTTAAAAGGATAACGCGATGAATGAATGGACGATCATCTGGGGTGCGCGCGAGGCCTTTTTCAACGGCTTTTTGAAAAGCATCGCCCTGTTTGCCTATTCGGCAATGCTGGGTCTGCTGCTGGGCTGTGTGCTGTTGTATCTGTTGGAAGGAAAAGACAATATCCCGCGTCGTGGTGTTAAGGCGCTCATCAATGCCATGCGCACGCTGCCGTTTCTGATTTTGGCTTATTTGTTGTATTACGGCTTGCCAAAATTGGGCCTGCGGATGTCGGCGGATACAGCGGGGCTGATTGCCTTAACAATTTATCATGGTGCCTATTTTTGTGAGATTTTCCGCAGTCAACGCTTGGTGATGCCGGTGGGGTATATCGAAGCCGCATTGGCACACGGCTTCCGCCATCATGTGATTTTCTTGCGTATTTTATTGCCGAATGTGGTGATGAATACACTGCCGCTGATTGGTAATCAGCTGATCATCTGCCTGAAAGACACCGCCTTTCTCAGCATTATCACTGTGCGAGAAATTACTGCCGCTGCGAACAGCGTGCAATCGACCTATTTTATTCCACTAAAAGCCTTTCTGGTGGCCATTTTGCTCTATTGGCTGATAAGTCTGATTATTGAATCTGCCATCAAACAAGTTAGCCGTCTGGGGAAAAAGCGAGGATTTAATCATGCCTGATATGCCAGCGATCACGGTCAAAAACATCTCTAAACAATTTGATAACGTGGAAGTGTTACGCGATATCAATCTCACGGTTAAAAAAGGCGATGTGGTGAGTATTTTGGGTTCCTCTGGCTCAGGGAAATCGACGTTGCTGCGCTGTATGAATTGGCTGGAGCAGCCCGATCGGGGCGCGATTTATATCGGTGATGAACGCTTAGGCGTCGATGAGCATAAAAATGAGCCGATGGGGAATCGACAACTGGCGAAAATGCGTGAACGAGTCGGCATGGTGTTTCAGAGTTTTAATTTGTGGCCGCATCTGACTGTGCTGCAAAATGTCACCGAGGCGTTACTGCATGTGAAAAAACTGCCGAAATCCGAAGCCGTTGCGATTGCTACCCAGCAGTTGGAAAAGGTGGGTATGCTAGAAAAACAGCACAATTACCCCATCACGCTATCAGGTGGGCAAAAACAGCGGGTGGCGATTGCGCGTTCGCTGGCGATGAGCCCCGAGGTGATGTTGTTTGACGAGCCAACCTCCGCGCTTGACCCTGAGCGTGTGGGCGAAGTGCTGGCGGTGATGAAAAAACTGTCGCAGGAAGGCTACACCATGGTGGTGGTGACGCATGAGATGGAGTTTGCCCGTGCGGTTTCCAATCAGGTGGTGTTTCTGGAAAAAGGCAAACTGATTGAACAAGCACCGCCGGAAGAGTTTTTTACGCGCCCGAAATCAGAGCGAGTTCAGCAGTTTTTGCAAACGGTGCGGCAATAATCGCCCCCATAACTCAGATGGCCGTTCGGGTTTCTAAGGATAGCGTCGCCGTTGAGGTATCCAGCATTTCAGCCGCTCCTGCTGCGCAAGCGCGCTTGACTCAGGTTCGCGTGTCAACAGAGACTCACCAAAATGGTGGATTAATGAAAGAGATGCTGGCTCCGCACTTTTCTGTAAAAGCGATCGATGGGGTTCAGGCACAAGAACATCTGTCTCAGGTGCAAATCCCTGTTGGGAATTAATGCTCAGGTGTCTTTAGATTGCAATGCAGCAACAACAGGAAGACCTGAAAGCCGCAGGTAACCAGAAACAGGAATACATCAATGTGTGTGAGGACAATTTTATAGGCAGCGGACGAGATTGGTACGCTGCCTGTTATATCCGATTAATCGCGATCAATCGCAAAGGCTGACCAGGCCTGACGAGTGGGCATCACTTCCACGCGGTTGATACAGATGTGGTCGGGCAGGGTGGCGATGTAGAACATCTGTTCGGCAATATCTTCCGCGCTTAGCGCTGTTGTCCCACGATACAGTTTATCCGAGGCGGCTTGATCACCTTTAGTTCGCACCAGCGTAAACTCGGTTTCAGCTATGCCCGGCGCCAAATCAGTAACACGCACGCCCGTACCGAGCAGATCGCAGCGCAGGTTATAACTGAACTGTTTAACGAAGGCTTTGGTGCCGCCGTACACATGACTGCCTGGATACGGCCATTGACCGGCTATCGAACCGATATTGATGATCGAGGCACCCGCACCGGTTGCAATGACAGTGGGCAGTAACGCATGGGTTACGTTAATCAGCCCTTTAATGTTTGTGTCGATCATGGTGTGCCAGTCTTCCAGCGCAACGCTTTGTGCTGGGTTTGGCGATAAGGCGAGACCGGCGTTGTTTAATAACGTTTTCACTTGCTTAAATCCTGCCGGCAGATCTGCCACCACTTTCTGCACCGCTTCGCTGTCGCGTACATCCAGTGCGGCATAATGCACCGGCACGAGCGGCAGCAATTCATCAGCCAGCGCTTTCAAGCGATCTTCCCGACGGCCGGTGATCACGAGAGACCAACCTGCCTGCGCAAAACGGCGGGCTGCGGCACGACCAAAACCGGAAGTAGCACCCGTAATAAAAACGACATCACCCATTTGTAGCTCCTGTCTTTTTCTGTATTAACCGTGAATGGAATGTATTGCCTGAGTCACCAGTGACGCAAGATGACCCACAGCGACATCAAGATAAGTAACGGTGCGATGCCCCGCTGAAACGGCAAATGCCCCCATTGTTGAAAACTTTTCTGACCACAATAATTGCCAAGCAAAGAGGGGAGCAACATCAGGCCACCCCAGTGCAATGTGTTGCCATTAATGAGCCCACTGAACGCTAAACCGATGCAGGTACACCCGCTGCAGACTGCAAAAAACAGGATTGCTGTGCTGCGTTTTTGGATAGATGGGATCGGCTGGTTCAGTAAATACACCATCATGGGCGGGCCGCCAGCAGAAGCGGTTGTCATGGCTAAACCTGATGCCATACCGGCCGGGATCGCAAACTGATGATGCAACTTGCGTAGCGGAATATTCAGCCATAACAGTACGCCTCCCAGCAACGAGACGCTACCGACGATCAGACTCATTAACGGGGCCGGTAAGAAATTAACTGCCCACATGCCGACCGGTAACATGAGTACCATGCCGAGCAATAATTCTTTGAGTAAGACTCGGTGATAATCGTGTAATGCCCGAGGGATCAAACTTAAGCAACACACCAGATCTAATAAGATGGCGGTGGCAATCGCTTGTTGTGCGGGCATCAGCAGATTAAGCCCCAGTACGACTAATACGGCATAACCAAATCCGGAAAAACCACGGATCAGGGCGGCAATAAAAGCGATAGTAAATGCAGCAATCATCATGCTAATACCGACCCTCCTTGTCGTATTGATGGCATTACTCTACGAACTATTTTTATGGCGACATAGGGCCAGTTTGTGACTTTGGGTGAGACACCAAGAGACAGATTTTGACTGAAAACAGTGTGATGTGATCTGACACAAACACCCGGCGTAACTGGCTCTAACTCTCTCGTAGAATTATTTCTAGTCTGGTTTCATCAGAGTGTGGCTATCGTGTGTTGCTGATTAAGAGCGAGCGCGTTCTGCCGTCGAAACAAGGAACAGTGAGGGCGTATGATGAATCAGGCAATTAACAGTGAGTTGAGCGTATCTAACAACGATGTTTATCAGCTCGACAGAGAATATGTATTTCATTCCTGGTCAGTTCAGGGGGCGCTGAACCCGATGGTGATCGCTGGCGGTTCCGGCTGCAAGCTATGGGATTACGACGGCAAAGAGTACCTTGATTTCAGCAGCCAACTGGTGAACACCAATATTGGCCATCAGCATCCGAAAGTGATTGCGGCGATCCAACAACAGGCCGCGGAACTGGTGACCATCGCCCCCGCAACGGCCAACCGGGTGCGCGGTGAGGCGGCCAAACGCATCGTGGCGCGTGCACCGGCTAATTTCAATAAAGTCTTCTTTACCAATGCGGGTGCCGATGCGAATGAAAACGCCATGCGCATGGCACGGTTATTTACCGGCCGTGACAAAATTTTATCCGGCTACCGTTCCTATCATGGCAACACCGGCAGTGCGATCGTGGCGACCGGTGACGCGCGTCGCGTGCCTAATGAATATGCGCGGGGTCATGTGCATTTCTTCCACCCGTATCTGTATCGTTCGGAGTTTTTTGCCACGACAGAAGCTGAAGAGTGCGCCCGGGCACTGCAACACTTGCGGCGTATTATCGAGAGCGAAGGGCCGCAATCGATCGCTGCTATTCTGATGGAAACGGTGCCCGGTACGGCTGGAATCCTGACGCCGCCGGCTGGTTATCTGCCGGGCGTGCGGGCCTTGTGTGATGAATTTGGCATTATGCTGATTTTAGATGAAGTGATGGCCGGTTTTGGCCGTACCGGTAGTTGGTTTGCGTTTGAGCAATTTGATGTGGTGCCTGATTTGATCACCTTTGCCAAAGGGGTGAATTCTGGTTATGTGCCAGCAGGTGGTGTGCTGATTTCTGCGCCTATCGCGGCTTATTTTAACGACCACTATTTCCCTGGCGGGTTGACGTACTCTGGGCATCCGCTGGCGATGGCTGCGATTGTTGCCACGTTGGATGCGATGGCCGAAGAAGGCATTGTGGAAAATGCAGCGACCATTGGCAACGGCGTGCTGGGCGAAGGCTTGAAAGCACTTGCCGAAAAATACGCCATGATTGGCGAGGTACGTGGCAGTGGCGTGTTCTGGGCATTAGAGCTGGTGGCTGATCGTGAAACCCGCAAAGCGATGCCTGCGGCAGTGATGGGCGAAATTAAAAGTGCACTCATCAAAAATGGTCTGCTGCCATTTATCGCTGATAATCGGATCCACGTTGTGCCACCTTGTATTATTACTGCCGATGAGGTGTCGCAGGGGCTGGCAATTTTAGACAGCGTGTTGAGTTTGTTTGCCGGGCGGGGAGAGTAAAAGAGTTTAAAGAGGCCGAATGATTCGGCCTCTTTGTTGTTTAGATTTTATCACTGATACCCAGCATAAACGTACCAGACGGGCGAATTGGCAGGTACTTTTCATAGAACTTCAGATACGTTGCCTGCGGGTTCAAATCGGTGAATAAATTCGGGTACAGTGCTTTGGCTGCATACTGAATCAGAGCGGCATCCATGATACTGCGGGTTGCGCCGTGATACACCGCAAAGACACGCTGGTTTTTGACTGCGGGTAAATCAGACCAACCCGCGCGTTGCGTGAAGCCTTTTAAACGTTGCTGCACGTTGGTGGCATCGATGTTCTGCCCGACTTGCATTGCGCTTGGGCTCACCACGCTTTCGTAACCAGCCATCAAGATGATATCTGGTTTACTCGCCAGCAGTTGTTCTGGGTGAATGGCGCCCCACGTTTTTACAAAGGGTGCGGCAATGTTATCGCCACCGGCTAATTCGGCCATCGCACCCCACATGTTTTTCCCATAGGTATAGCTGTATTCTGCAGGGCCTTTATCACCTAATTCGATGTAAATTTTCGGCTTCGGTTGTTTAGCTTTCGCAATGCGATCGGTGATGGTGCTGATCACCTGCTCATAGTTTTTCGCAATCTTTTCCGCACGTTCTGTTTCACCCGTGACCTGACCTAAGATGCGGGTACTGGCCAGATGACGTTGCAGTGTCTGCGCATTGTAATCAATCACCACGACTGGAATTTTCGCCTGATCGAGACGGGCAACTTCAGCGCCCAGCGCCTGATATTGCCAGTCAGCGAGAATGACTACATCCGGTTTACTCGCCAGTACTTTTTCGATGGAGAAAGTCTGGTCGTGTACGTTGCCAACGTTCGGAATGTTGGCAAGTTGTGGTTTTTTCGCAACGTACAGATCCCAAATGGCAGGGCGGGATTTTATAAACCAGCCACTCGAAATACCGGCCAGATGATCGAACGCGGCATCGCCACCCACCGCAAAATAATCTTCGATATAAAAGCCAAGCAGCACGCGTTTAGCCGGTGCATCTATAGTGACTTTACGGCCCAGCACATCCTCGATGGTGGTTGGTTTGGCTACTGCGATTGAGGCCAGCAGGCTCAAAGCGAGAGCTGTCGTGATTTTCACAAGTGGATTTTTCCAGCGCATAAACTTCCTCAGATATAAAACAAACTGATAATCGTTATCATTATTAACTGAAATAAACTGAAAGACGAATGAATTCAATCGTTTTCGTGCCGTTGATAAAAACAGAGCACAATCAATTGAGATAGCCGATGAAAAAAGGAATAATTATCATTCATTTTGTTCGGTTTTTTATGCGGACATCTTTCCTTCTTTCTGGAGCTTTGTATGAGTGAAGTAGCCGCGCTGGAACAAGCGTTGGGTCGACAGCGACAGCGGGAAGCCCGCCGTTGGCGATTTTTGCTGGCTTTTGTTGTCTTGATTGTCGTGAGTTTATTGCTCGACATTGCGACAGGCCCATCGTTGCTGCCGGTCAAAGAGGTGGTGACAGCACTGGTCTCGCCAACCCATGCCGACAACATGACCCGTACCATAGTGATGGAAATGCGGCTCCCTATTGCTCTGATGGCATTGGTCGTGGGGGCGGCTTTGGGGTTGGGTGGCGCACAAATGCAGACGTTACTGGATAACCCGTTGGCGAGCCCGTTTACCCTCGGTATTGCTGCTGCGGCTGGGTTTGGCGCCGCACTCGCACTGGTTGCCAGCAGTTATTTCGGCGTGATGTCGATGTATAGCATTCCGCTCGGCGCGTTTCTGTTCAGTATGTTGGCGGCCTGTTTGTTATTCGGACTGGCACTGATGCGACACGTCAGCAGCCAAACCATTATTCTGGCTGGCATTGCGTTACTGTTCTTGTTCCAGTCATTACTTTCTCTGTTGCAATTCGTGTCCTCGCCTGAACTCAACCAACAGATCGTGTTCTGGTTATTCGGCAGCTTAATGCGTACCACTTGGGATTCTCTGACGCTTACTGCGGTTGTCACCGCGGTTTGCTCCGTCTTGCTTTATCGCGATGCGTGGAAACTGACTTGTTTACGTTTGGGCGAAGCGCGTGCGCGCAGTTTGGGTGTGAACATCAATCGTTTGCGCATTAAAACATTAGTGCTGGTCGCTTTAATGACTGCAACCGCGATTAGTTTTGTCGGCATTATTGGCTTTATCGGACTGGTCGCACCGCATATTGGTCGCATGTTAATTGGTGAAGATCAGCGCTTCCTGATCCCGCTGTCTGCTTTGTGTGGTGCTGGCATGTTGTCCATTTCATCCGTGATTTCAAAATCGATTGTTCCCGGCTCTTTATTTCCGATCGGGATTGTCACCGCGATTATCGGGGTGCCATTTTTCATCTGGTTGATTCTGGGGCGAGGACGCAAACATGCTTGAGTTTAACAATGTCTCGATGGCGATCGGTAAACATCCGCTGACGCAAAACTTGAGTGTGCAGCTGCAACCGGGTCAACTGCATGTCATTATCGGCCCCAACGGCACCGGTAAAACCAGCTTGTTGCGCGCGCTGTTTGGTGAGCTACCGCTGCAACAAGGGGTGATCACATTTCAGGGACGAACGCTCTCTGATCTGGGTGCCAGCCAATGGCGACAACAGTTTGGTTATATGCCGCAGAACACCCAGCTAGAGCTTGATTTGAGTGTGCTGGAAGTGGTGGTCTTAGGTCGCTTACAAAGCCTGAAATTACGCCTGAGCGATGATGATTTACGAGCTGCTTTATCGGCGTTGCAAGATTTAGGCATTGCGCATTTAGCCGATCGTTCGCTGCACTCGCTGAGTGGTGGTCAACGTCAGATGGTGTTGTTTGCGCAGGTGTTGTTACGTGATCCACAAATCATGATATTGGACGAACCGGTGAGTGCGCTCGATTTGCAGCATCAGATGCATTTGATGGAGCACTTACATCAACAAACCCGTGATAAAAACTGGGTGACGTTGGTGGTGCTGCATGATCTCAATCTGGCCGCGCAGTTTGCCGATCAGCTGATTGTGTTGGCGGATAATCGTTTACAGGCGTTTGGTTCACCTGCCGAAGTATTGACTTCGGAACTGATTACTCGCTTGTACCAGGTGCCGGTGGATATTCATCATGATCGGGATGGACTGCCTTATATCCGCACCTTAAGACAAGCGTGTTGAGTTCATGATGGTATTTCGCGCTGGGCTCGATAGCTTGCGGGCGCTCAGCCCGGCGGCGCGCGTGCTGGTCACCAACGGTTTGGCATTCAATCTTGGTTTTTACATGATGATGCCTTATCTCGCACAGCATCTGGGCGGCACCTTGGGGCTGGCTGGATGGGTGAGTGGACTGATCATGGGCATGCGTGTGTTCAGTCAGCAGGGTTTGTTTCTGCTCGGCGGTACGTTGGGTGATCGCATTGGATATCGCCCTGCCATTATCTGGGGTTGTCTGGTTCGCTCATTTGGATTTGCACTGCTGGGGTGGGCGGAACATTTACCACTCTTACTGTTGGCCGCGTTTCTGACCGGATTTGCTGGTGCGTTATTTACCCCCTGCGCACAAGCCTATCTAGCGGCGGAATGTCGTGATCCGAACCAGCGGCAGCAAGCATTCGCACTACATAATCTGGCAAGTGAAGCCGGTATGCTGCTTGGCCCGCTGGTCGGCCTGTTACTGACTAATCTGAGTTACACCATGACCGGATTAGTTTCGGGCGGCGTGTTTTTCCTGCTGACCGGCCTGCAGTGGTTTTATCTGCCAAAGCGGGTGGAACCAGTGCAACCAATAGAAACCCGCGTGTTCCGGCAATGGCATGCGATTGTGAAAAACCGCTCCTTTTTGCGGTTTACGCTGTTCTCAGCAGCGTATGGTGTCTTGTTCCATCAGCTCTATTTATCCGTACCGGCATTTATTCAAAGTCAGCATCAGACCGCCGGTTTGCTCGGCAGTGTCTTTACCATCACCGCGTTGATTGGTGTTGTGCTGCAACTGCCAGCAAGCCAGTGGGTGCAACGCAGCCTTGGCATGCCCCGGGCGATTGGATTGGGTTTAGCGTTGATGGGGCTGAGTTATCTGATGATGAGCTGGCTTGCTCATTGGCCGGTGATGGCAAGCATCATGCAGGCAGTGCTGTTTTCGCTCGGTTCGATTCTGTGTTATCCGCTGTTTTCTGCCCGTTTGCCGCATTATGCCCCATCAGGGCAAATGGGCAGTTATTACGGCTTTTATGCCAGCTTTGGCGGGTGTGTCGCGTTACTGAGTAATTTGGTGATCGGAAGCCTGCTCGGCGCTGCCGGTTCGGTGCCACCGGTTTGGATCTGGTATGGTCTGGCGGTGTGCGGCGTGGGTGCGGGTTGGTTGCTCTATCGGCAACTTAGCCACGAAGTCAGTCTCGAAGTCGTTCTTAATCCGTCGCCGACCGAATAATGGCTGGCATATTTTCCCGCATCAGAGCAATAAAACGGCGTAGTTTGGCGGGGTAATATTTGGCATACGGATAAACCAGATATACCGGCAACGGGTCGGCTTCCCATTCGGGTAGCAGCTGCACCAGCCGACCCGCCGCGATGTCCTGATTCATCAGCCAGGATGAGCCAATGCCAATTCCTAATCCTTTCACGGCGGCACTGCGCAGGGCATACAAACTGTCGGTACTGAAGATCGGTGTAATCGATTGTTGCAGATGCGGATGACCCGTGACATGGCGTAAGGTGATTTGCGTCCGGTAAAACGTTTGCAGAGCCAGCCAGGGGAGTGTTTTCAAATCATCCGGATGTTGTGGCAACGGTCGTTCGGCAAATAACTTGGGCGACCCGATCAGAATTCTTGGGATCTCCGCCAACCGGATGCGCACCATCGCCGGATCGAGCACTTCTCCGACCTGAATGGCGCAATCAATGCCTTCCGAAATAAAGTCTCGAATGCCGCGATCATCGTGGAGTAACCATTCCACCGTGACTTTCGGGTGTGATCGCATGAAATCAGCAAGCGGCTCGACTAGGACGTCTTGTCCGAACGCATGGGGGGCGATGATACGTAATAACCCTTCCGGTTCGCGATCAATCCCAGTTAAATCAGCTTCGAAAATCGACCATTGCTCCAGAAACTGTTTCGCACCGGCATAACAGCGTTCGCCCGCTTCAGACAGGCGCAGATGATGGGTGGAGCGATGCAGCAACCGAACACCAAAGACATGTTCCAGCGTTTTTAACCGGCGGCTAATGGTCGGTTGTGTGGTGTTGAGCTGCGAAGCGGCAGCGGACAGACTGCCTGACTCGACGATACGCACGAAGGTTTTTAACAGTTCTAACCGGTCGGGCGTGTTGGCTGAAAAGAGTGACTCCAAATGGGGGTTCGGCATACGGATTGCCTCCTGCGGTTCATACGTATTACGTATAACAGATGTTCAATTATTTTAGTCAAAGCGGGTTTGTTGATGCTGGCTTTGCTGGGGGCTGCTTTGGCGAATAGCTTAGGCGGCTTGCTGGCGGCGAGCTTGTGTATCGGCCTGATGGCGACCATGGCACAAGATATTGTGCCAACTGCAGCGACACTAGCGCCCGAATCAAGCCGAGGAAAAGTTGTTGGTACGGTGATGACGGGCTTACTGCTGGGAATTTTACTCTCGCGCGTGATGTCGGGGGTCATTGCTGACTGGTTTGGCTGGCGCAGTATGTTTGTACTGGCGGCGATCAGCCTGTTGGGGATATTTGTCGTGGCTTGGCGGGCGCTGCCAAATATTCCAGCGGCTTCGTCTTTACCGTATGTGCAGCTGCTGGGCTCATTATTCCGGCTGTGGCAGCAGTATGGCGCGTTGCGTCAGGCATCGCTGGTGCAGTGTTTATTATCGATGGGCTTTAGTGCGTTCTGGTCGACGCTTGCGGTGATGTTACACAGTGCACCTTTCCACATGGGGAGTTCTGCCGCCGGTTTATTTGGTTTGGCAGGAGCAGCGGGCGCTCTGATGGCGCCGATTGCTGGTCGTCAGGCCGATCGCAGCGGTCCGGTTCGGGTGGCTTTGATGGGCGCTGCGCTGGTTGCCGTGTTCTTCCTCATAATGATGGGCATGAACTGGGTAGAAGCATCGGTGACGACGCATCTGATCGTGCTGGCAATTGGGACTGTGGGTTTTGACATGGGCGTTCAGGTCTCTCTGATTGCGAATCAGACACTGGTATATAGCCTTGAACCTGCCGCCAGAAGTCGTCTCAATGCGATCTTATTGGTCATGGTGTTCATCGGCATGACTCTGGGTTCACTGATTGCGAATCAGATGCTGGCTTATTTTGGCTGGAGTGGCGTGATGGGATTTGCCGCTGCAGTCGCAGTGATAGCGCTGATGCTGCGCATGAAAAAATAAAAGTTGAACCGATCGAGATAAGATAAAAAACAGCCCTTATGGGCTGTTTTCGTTACGAGCGAGGTGAAACACGGCATTAGCAGCCAGCGCGTTCGAGCATGGCGTGCAGTAGCACGTTGGCGCCAGCTGTGACTTGCTCCGGCAAGGTATCTTCAATTTCGTTGTGACTGATGCCATCTTTACACGGAATGAAAATCATACCGGTAGGCGCCAACCCCGCCATATACACCGCATCGTGTCCGGCACCGGAGACGATATCCATGTTGGAATAGCCGAGTTTGTCGGCAGCACGTCGCACCGCATCTTTACAGTCGGGGTGGAAGGGCACGGCAGGGTAGTCAGAAACCAGTTGAATGGCGATGGTTAAGCCGGTTTCCGCTTCCGTCTGTTTGGCAAAGGCGCGAATGGCGGCATCCATCTCATCGACCAGCGCATCGGTCATGTTACGGAAATCAATCGAGAATTTGACCTGACCGGGAATGACGTTGCGGCTGTTCGGGAATACCTGCACCATACCAACCGTGCCACGGCCATGCGGCCCGAAACGGTGGGCGATGGCCACGACCTCCTGCATTATCTTGGCGGCGACCTGCATCGCATCTTTGCGCAGCACCATCGGAGTGGGGCCGGCGTGCGCTTCCATGCCGGTCACTACGCAGTCATACCAGCGAATACCTAACACCGCCTGCACCACACCGATGGTGATGCCTTCATCTTCCAAAATCGGCCCTTGTTCGATATGCGATTCGAAATAGGCCCCAATCGGGTGATTGCCCGGTGTCTCCGTGCCGATATAGCCGATCTTTTCCAGCTCGTCTCTGACGGTTTTGCCCTCGATATCGGTGGCGGCGTAGGCATGTTCCAGCGAGAAGATATTCGCAAACACCCCAGAGCCCATCATCACCGGTACAAAGCGCGAACCTTCTTCGTTGGTCCAGAATGCCAGCTCGACCGGCGCTTCAGTTTCGATGTCGTAATCGTTCAGTGTGCGGATCACTTCCAAACCTGCCAGCACGCCGAAGTTGCCATCGAATTTACCGCCGGTGGGCTGAGTGTCGATGTGGCTACCGGTCATGATCGGTGGCAGGGCGTTATTCTTGCCGGCGCGGCGCATGAAGACGTTGCCGATTTTATCAATGGTGACAGAGAGGCCCGCTTCCCTGGCCCAACCGATCACCAAATCGCGCCCTTGGCGGTCGAGGTCGGTCAGGGTGAGACGGCAGACACCACCTTTCGGGGTGGCGCCGATTTTGGCCAGTTCCATCAGGGATTGCCATAAACGATCGCCGTTCACCCGCACATCCGGTAACACGGCGGCAGAGGCAGGTTTTGCTGTGATGACGGTATCCATGTTCCTTTCTCCTCAAAATTTGTGGTGGCGATCAGCGTTTGACGGCGGTAGGGGCCAGCGTTTTAGCGCGTAACGCGTTGGCGGCGAAGTTGCTGCCAAAGGCGGGGCGTTTGATATAGCGGCCGGCACCGGCCTGCGCGCGCAGCTCGCCGTTGACCCACACCAGATTGCCCTGACTGACGGTGTAGGTGGGAATGCCTTGCACGGTGCGCCCTTCAAAGATGTTGAAGTCATTTTTGGAATGGTGCGTTTTGGCCGACAGCGTTTTACTGCCGGTTGGGTCCCACACCACCAGATCGGCATCCGCACCGACGGCGACAATGCCTTTACGCGGGTAGATGTTGAACAGCTTGGCGGTGTTCGCTGAGGTGATGGCAACAAATTCACTCGGTGTTAAACGACCAGTGTTGACGCCGGCATCCCAGATCACGGCCATGCGCTCTTCTACACCGCCACAGCCATTCGGGATCTTGGCGAAGTTCTCTTTGCCGGCGGCTTTTTGTGCCGCACAGAAGGTGCAGTGATCGGTGGCGGTGGTGTGTAACTGGCCGGATTGCAGGCCACGCCACAGCGCATCCTGATGTGGTTTGGCACGAAATGGCGGGCTCATCACATGCGCCGCCGCTTTGGTGAAATCAGGATCGCGGTAGACGCTGTCGTCGATCACCAGATGGCCGGCCAGCACCTCACCATACACGCGTTGACCCCGCGCACGGGCGCGGGCAATGGCATCGGCCGATTCCTGACACGAGACATGCACGATGTAAATCGGCACCCCCAGCACGTCGGCAATGGCAATCGCACGATTGGCGGCTTCACCTTCCACCATTGGCGGGCGTGACAGCGGGTGACCTTCCGGGCCGGTGATGCCCATTTTGGCGACTTCTTGTTGTAACAGATAAACCAGCTCGCCGTTTTCGGCATGCACGGTGGGCATGGCGCCCAGTTCCAGTGTGCGACGGAAGCTGTTTACCAGCGTTTCATCGTCACACATGATGGCATTTTTATACGCCATAAAATGTTTAAAGCTGTTGATCCCTTCCTGTGTAACTAACGTGCCCATATCACGGTGCACGCTCTCATCCCACCAGGTGATGGCAACATGAAAGCCGTAATCGGCAGCGGCTGATTCCGCCCAGCCACGCCAGTCGCGGTAAGCTTCCATCAGCGGCTGTTGCGGATTCGGGATCACGAAATCAATAATCGAGGTGGTGCCACCGGCCAGTGCGGCGGCGGTGCCGCTGTAGAAATCATCGACCGTGGTGGTGCCCATAAACGGGAAATTCATGTGGGTATGCGGGTCGATGCCGCCGGGCATGACATATTGCCCGCCGGCATCAACGACTTCACAACCGATCGGTGCTTGTGCGGCCAGATTATTTCCGACGGCGGCAATCAGACCATCCACGCACAACACATCGGCGCGGAATTCCTGATCCGCATTCACGACGGTGCCACCTTGAATCAATACGCTTTTGCTCATAATAGATCCCTCTCGTGAAGCTGGGTATAACTACGCATAGTGCATGCCGGTTTACGCGCCAGCTCGGTTATTGTGTTAGGTCGTTCAGGCGACCGCCGTGGTTTTGATGGCCATCGGGTTATTTGGGTGTGTCGTCCAGTTGGCATATTCCGCACTGACCGGTGTATTGGTGCGCAGGTCGATCTCTCCCGGTTGCAGTTTGCGCATGCTGATGCAGTTTTCTACTGGGCAGATCGAGACGCACAGGTTGCAGCCAACACAGTCTTTTTCCTTCACCTCGAAATGGCGCTCGCCATCTTTCATGTTGGTGATGGCTTGATGCGAGGTATCTTCGCAGGCGATATGGCATTTGCCGCACTTGATGCAGCTGTCTTGATCAATCACGGCTTTTTCCACGTGATTGAGGTTGAGATAACGCCAGTCGGTCACGGTTGGCACGGCTTTACCACGGAAATCATCTAATGTGTGGTAACCGTGTTGATCCATGTAGTTGTTAAGGCCGCTGATCATATCCTGTACGATGCTGAAACCATGCACCATCACGGCGGTGCAGACTTGCACGGTGCCGCAACCCAGTGCGATAAATTCTGCGGCATCTTTCCAGTTGGAAACGCCACCAATGCCCGACATCGGCAAGCCCAGCGTTTCGCTGTCGCGGGCAATTTCTGCCACCATGTTCAGTGCGATCGGTTTCACGGCCGGGCCGCAATAACCACCGTGCGAGCCTTTGCCGCCGGTGTTCGGGCTCATCAGCATGTTGTCGAGATCGACACCGATAATGGAATTGATTGTGTTGATTAACGACACGGCATCAGCACCACCGCGTTTTGCAGCGCGGGCCGGGAAACGAATATCGGCAATGTTCGGCGTCAGTTTGACGATGACCGGCAGGCGGCAATATTGCTTGCACCAGCGGGTGACCATTTCGATGTATTCTGGCACCTGACCGACGGCGGCGCCCATGCCGCGCTCGCTCATGCCATGCGGGCAGCCGAAGTTCAGCTCGATGCCGTCGGCACCGGTTTGTTCGACCAGCGGCAGAATGAATTTCCACGACTCTTCATCACACGGCACCATGATGGAAACTACGACCGCGCGATCGGGCCAGTTGCGTTTCACGCGGGCGATCTCTTCGAGGTTGGTTTCAAGGCTGCGATCGGTGATCAGCTCAATGTTATTGAGACCGATGATTTTACGATCCTGCGAACGCAAGGTGCCGTAGCGTGGGCCGCTGACGTTGACCACATGCGGATCGATGCCCAGTGTTTTCCAGACCACGCCACCCCAGCCTGCTTCGAAGGCGCGTACCACGTTATACTCTTTGTCAGTCGGCGGTGCCGAGGCTAACCAAAACGGATTCGGGCTTTTGATGCCGAGAAAATTACTGCGGATATCAGCCATGACAAGACTCCTCTACAGACAGCGCAACAGGGGATGCGCCTTCACTGGCGCGCAGGGTTTTATCGATCGAAAAGGCAGCCAGTTTGCCTAAGCGCACGGCATCGACGGTCAGATCTAAACCACCTTCAACACAGTCACCACCCGCCCAGACACCGGGCAGAGAGGTGTGACCATCCTCATCGACGGCGATGCGTCCACCACGCAATTGCAGCGATGCACCCGCGGCTTCAGGCAGGTAAGTCTGGCCGATGGCTTTTAAGATCATGTCAGCGGATAGAGTGAAGGTTTCACCGGTTTCGACGAGTTTGCCATCTTGTTCGTGCGTGACCGCGAAGGTCATGCCTTGCAGATGACCTTGCTCTGCGACGATGGCTTTGGGTGCGGCCCAGTGACGGATGCTGACGCCATTGCTGCGTGCCCAGTCGATTTCCACCTGTGAAGCTTTCATGGCACTTTCACCACGGCGATAGACCATGGTCACTTCGCGGGCACCGAGTTTTTTCGCCTGCACTGCCGCATCGACGGCTGTCATGCCACCGCCAATCACAATGACCTGACGGCCAATCGCGACCTCAGCTTTATCGTCGGCCTGACGCAGTTCGGCGATAAAATCGACTGCTTCACGAATGCCGTTGACATCGGGCTCACTGATGCCCAGCGCATTGACGCCCGCCAAACCCATGCCCAAGAACACCGCATCGTAATCACGTTGCAAGTCAGAGAGGGTGAAGTCGCGGCCTAATTTCTGACTGGTTTTTACTTCAATACCGCCAATCGAGAGCAACCAGCGGATCTCGGACTGGGCAAAATTGTTGGTGGTTTTATAGCTGGCGAGGCCATATTCGTTGAGGCCGCCCAGTTTATCTTTCGCTTCGAACAGCACGACATCATGACCGAGACGAGACAAGCGGTGCGCCACCGTCAAACCCGCCGGACCGGAACCCACCACCGCGACTGTCTTCCCACTTAAAGCGGCGCGGCTGAACAGCGGTTTCCCCGGATCAACAAAATAGGTATCGGTGGCGAAGCGTTGCAGCAGGCCGATCTCCACCGGTTTGCTTTGTTGTGCGTTCCGCACGCAGGCTTGTTCACACAGACTTTCGGTCGGACAAACTCGGGCACACATGCCTCCGAGTTCATTGGCTTCCAGAATCACTTCTGCTGCGCCCCGCACGTTTTGTTGGGCGATACGGTGAATGAAGCTCGGCACATTAATGCCCGCCGGGCACGCCTTGGTGCAGGGCGCGTCATAGCAGTAATAACAGCGATCCGCTTCAATTAATGCCTGTGAGACATTGAGCGGAGCATGGCTGTCGCAGAAATTCCGTGCGTAATCAGCCGGGCTGAGTCGGCCTGACAAGACACCGGGGGCATCAGATCCGACAGGATTCGGGTTTTTCATGGGGTCGCTCCTCCGTGAAACTCTGTAGTTATTAGAATCCTGACTAATTGGTTAGGATTTCACAGGGAGCATTGCGATTATTGTGCCAAGCTGACCAAATGGTCAGGAACGCCTATTAAATAGGCATTTAAACGGCAAAAAAGGAAATTAGAGGTCAGCTAAGGTGAGCAAAAGATGTTCGTTTTGGGGTGAGTTGCACCGCAGTTGGGCTGAATTTGCTGTAAAAATGCGCAGATGGCTGAAATTATTCCAGCCCGCAAGTGCGGAAAACCACGCATAACACATGCTGAATGGCACGTTCCTGCGCATCGGCATGATTCGCCTCTTCCCCTAAAACGGCTTGGATCTGAATATCAAAGTCGGCATAGGTCTGGGTGATCGACCAGATGGAGAAAAACAGGTGTGTGCTGTCGACAGGGCGGATCTTGCCCTGCGTTATCCAACCTTCAATCACCGCTTTTTTGCTGGCAACCAGCTCTTTCAACTCGGTGTGCAGCAGTTCATGAATGACCTTAGCGCCTTGCAGTAGTTCATTGGCGAACAGCTTCGAGGCATCGGGGCGTTCAAACGAGAGCTTCATCTTCTGGCGCACATAGGCTTCGAGTGCCTGTTTCGGGTCGGACTCCGGTGTGATCTCATCCATTGGGGTTAACCAGTCGTGCAGGATCTGATTTAACACGTGCAGATAGAGGTTTTGTTTATTGCCAAAATAGTAATGCAGATTGGCTTTTGGCAGTTCGGCTTCATCGGCGATCTGTGCCATGGTGGTGCCTTTAAAGCCACTGCGGGAAAACGTGCGTTCGGCAGCAGCCAGGATCAATGCTTCATTGTTGAGGCGAATACGGCCTTTGGCGTCTTCATCCTGAGCAGAGAGTTCATCCAGCAACGAATAAGGGCTGGTTGGGGTCGATTCGTTATCAGCAGCTAGGTTATTGATTGTCATAGGGGTACATCAGTAACGGAAAAAAGCGAAAATCGCACGGCTGAATGTGCGGGCACTTTATCATTATGGCATGACAAACGAGAACGATTTTGCAGCAGGAAGTGCGATCTCCCGGCCTAAATGGTGAGGCGCAGGAGATCGCAGGTGGAAACTTACAGTTTTGCGGCGGCGTCCCAAACCACGTGAGTCATGGCTTTGTCACCCGGGTCTTTCTTGATCACCGGTGAGCTGCCACCGCTTAACAACACGCTGATGGTGCGTTTATAAGCGGCCGGATCGAGATAGCCCATTTTGGGGGTATTGGCACTGGTGATCAGCTTGGCGACGTTTTCCATCTGGCGTTGTTGCACCTCAACGGTGGCGGCACCAGAGGCATCTTGTTCCACAACGATCTCAGCCGCCTCTTTCGGGTTGGCGACCGCATAATCCCAACCTTTCAGCGTGGCTTTGACAAACTTCGCCATCTTCGACACAAACGCTTTGTCTTTCAGATCTGATTCCAACACATACAGGCCGTCTTCCAGCGTTGAAGCTTTTTGATCTTCATAAGCAAAGGTAATGAGCTCATCAGCTTTCATGCCGGCATCAATCAACTGCCAGTATTCGTTGTAATTCATGGTGGAAATACAGTCAGCCTGACCTTGCAGCAGCGGATCAACGTTAAAGCCCTGTTTCAGCACTTTAATATCCACATCCGGTTTGTAGCCGAGTTTGTTCATCCAGTTGAAGAACGGGTATTCATTACCACCAAACCAGACGCCCAGTGTTTTGCCTTTCAGGTCAGCTGGCGTGCTGATGCCGCTGGCTTTTTTGCAGGTCAGCATCATGCCGGAACGATCATAAATTTGACTGATGTTAACCAGTGGTACACCGGCTTCGCGCGCAGCCAGTGCATCGGGCATCCAGTTGACGATCACATCCGCCGATTTACCGGCAATCACCTGTACCGGCGAAATATCGGTGCCGCCCGGTTTAATGGTGACATCCAGGCCGGCGTCTTTATAAAAGCCTTTTTCCTGCGCCACGTAATAACCGGCAAACTGGGCCTGTGGCACCCACTTCAGCTGTAGCGTTACCGTTTCGGCAGCTTGTGCACCGGTCACGGTAAAGGCCATCGCCATGGTGGTTGCGGCGGCGAGAATATGTTTACGAAAAGCAGTTTTATTGGTCATCGGTTGATCCTCTGTTTTTGTTTCGAAACACATCAAGTCCCTATGAAACTCGCTGCGGTTAGTTCTATCCGTTCACGAACCACTCCGCACGGAGGGGTGCCAGAACGTAACGCGACGTTCCAATCTGGCCACAAGGGCATACAGACCAGAACCGACAACGGAAGCCACTACGATCGCAGCCCACACAATTGGCATGTGCATGCGGGCAGCTTCCGCTGAAATCCGAAACCCTAAACCAGCGGTTGGTGAGCCGAAAAACTCCGCGACAATGGCACTGATTAGCGCCAGCGTGGAATTCACTTTCAAGGCGTTAAAGATAAATGGCATGGCCGCCGGCAGACGTAATGCCAGCAAGGTAAAGCGCGGGCTGGCAGCGTAGGAATGCATTAATTCGCTTTCGAGTTTGCCGGTCGACTGCAAGCCAGCCAATGTGCTGACGAGAGCGGGAAAGAAGGTTACCAGTACAATCACCGCGGCTTTTGACGGCCAGTCAAAGCCAAACCACATCACCGCAATCGGTGCAATGCCAACCAATGGAATCGTGCTGGTCAGATTCGCCAGCGGTAATAAACCGCGTTGCAGGAAGGGAAAGCGCTCAATCAGAATGCCAGTTAGCACGCCCAAACCACTGCCCAGCAGATAACCGATCACCACCGACTTTAAGACGGTTTGCACAAAGTCACCGGCCAGTAACCCGGCGTTATCGACGATGGCCTGCACAATCGCGAATGGGGTGGGTAATAAAACCTGTGGCACTGCAAAGACGGTAATCAGCAGTTGCCAGAAATAGAGCAACCAAGCACCAAACAGAGCGGCTACGGCCCCGCTGGGCAGGTTGGGGTGATTACATTCTGTTAGTCGTTTTACCGTCAATTGTGCCAGCAGGGCGAGCGCGCACACTTGTAACCAGTAACCGGATGCCGGTTGCGTTAAGGCGCCTAGATGCACCAGCTGACCGGCGGCCAATGCAACCAGCAGCGTGAACAGTGCTGTAAACCCAAGCCCTATCGGCGCCCAGATCGCAGATAAGACTGCCGCAATCAGTGTGACACCAATCAGCATCGACGGGCCATGCAGCGTGTAGATCAAGCCGGTTTCAATATATTGGAATGGCTGCGTAAACGAGATCAGCGTCAACAGCAACGCAAGTGTCAGGCTTATTGAGCCGGAAGCGGTTGTTTTCATGCGGGTCTCCTAGTGCGCATCACGAGACGTTCAATCAGACTGACCATGGCCGTGAGCAGTAACCCCAGCAGTGAAGCCATCACCAAGGCGGACCAGATCTGCACCGTGTTGCCGTAATATGACCCCGTCAGTAGGCGCGCGCCTAAACCGGCCTGCGCACCCGTCGGTAATTCCGCCACCATGGTGCCGACCAGACCGCTGGCAATGGCCACCCGGAATGCTGGAAACAGAAAGGGCAGCGATGCCGGCAAGCGTAACAACCAGAAGGTATCCACCTTGCCAGTGGCATAGGTGTGCAGCAGCTCCATCTCTAAGCGTTGTGGCGAACGTAAACCTTGCACCATCGCTACGGTGACGGGGAAAAAGCACAGATACATGGCAATCACCGCTTTTGGCAGTAAGCCTGTAATGCCCAGACTGCCTAAGATAATCAACACAATCGGCGCGATGGCGAGCACCGGCACGGTTTGTGAGGCGACAATCCATGGCAGCAGTGCTTTATCCAGCGTTTTGGAGTGCACAATACACACCGCTAACAGCAGCCCCAGAACGACACCCATGCCAAAGCCGGTCAGTGCAGCACTGGCGGTGACCCATGTGTGCAACAATAAGTTGCGCGGTGAGGAGATCGACCACTTGGTCAGGCTGATCCAAATATCCTGAATGATCTGGTGGGGGGCCGGTAAGATCGGGCGGCTCATCGAGAGCGTGGCATGAATCAGGTCGCTGTAGCTCCAACTGCCATCTTTCGGTAGCACGCGGGCGATGGCGCCAGATGCATTGAGCCCGACAGTTAAGCAATACCAAAACAGTAAGCCACACAGCACCACCACCGATACCGGGATGACATGTTGGCGGAAGGTGTTAATGCTCATGGTGCCCCTCCGCCAATGCCTCTCTGACTTCATGGGCCAGTTGCATAAATTCGGGGGTATCGCGTAGCCCTAAGGTGCGTTCACGCGGCAGTGGTGAATCGATAATTTTAACGATGCGACCGGGACGTGGTGACATCACCACGATTTTGGTGGAAAGGTAAACGGCTTCGGAAATGGAATGGGTGACAAACACCACTGTGCGTTGCTCTTCACACCAGAGATCTTGCAACTGCTGGTTGAGGCTGTCGCGGGTGATTTCATCCAGTGCGCCGAAGGGTTCATCCATCATCAGAATTTTTGGCTTAAAGCCCAGTGCGCGGGCAATGGATACTCGTTGCTGCATGCCGCCGGATAACTGCCACGGATATTTCCCTTCAAAGCCGCTTAAACCAACACGCGCTAACTGTTCACGCCCGATCTCTTCGGCCTCAGCCGCCATCTTGCCCTGGATCTGTAATGGCAACACGACGTTTTGTAGCACCGTGCGCCATGGAAACAGTGCCGGAGCCTGAAATACATAGCCGTAAGCACCCGATAATCGTGCTTCCGATGGCGTCATATCGTTAACTAACAACTCACCCGAGGTAATTGATTCCAGATCGGCAATCGCTCGTAGCAAGGTGGTTTTGCCACAACCGGAGGGGCCAATCAGTGAGACAAATTCGCCCTGACGGATGGTCAGGTCGATGTCATGTAATGCATGCACCGGTTTATCCGCAGCGGGATAAATCAGATTGGCATTGCGGGCCACAATGACAGGGCGCGCCAATGCCGGCTCTGATTGAACAGGCGACGATTCCGTTGTCAGCAGTTGAAGGGAATGTTTCATGGCGTCCACGCCTCTGCATTTTTTTGACTATTTGGTTAGGTTTTCTTTGCAGACGGCATGCCAATTTATAAAACTACGTTTTTTCAGCGGATTAAATGCAAAAAAGAGGTATCCAGCTGGCTGTTATGATTGGTTAAAAAACAATCATGGTGCAGAGGAAAGGGCAAATGGTCCGAAATGGCGCAAAAGTTGACCGATAGGTCAGATATCTGAGTGTTGTTGAAATGCCTCCTCAACAGCGGATTCATAAATATGATAACGATTTTTACCCGCCTGTTTGGCCTGATACATCGCCTGATCGGCCAGAGTTAACAGCTGTTCTGCATGGATTTCGCCGGCTTGTGGATAAAAACAGAGGCCAATGCTGGCGCTGATCTTTAATGACAGATCATCAATCATGATGGTTTGCGCAATGGTGTGTAATAGTCGCTTTACTAAGTGCAGTGAATGATTGAGTTCTTTACCGACATTCAGCAGGGCGACAAATTCATCGCCACCGATACGACCCACCGTGTCGGTTTCCCGCAGGGTCTTTTTCATTTGTGCAGCCACAACGATCAACAGTTGATCACCGACCGCATGCCCGTAGGTATCATTGATTTGCTTAAAACCATCAAGGTCAATATACGCCACGGCGAGGACATTATCTGTTTGCTGGCAGTGCTGAATAGCCAGTGTGAGCTCATCCGTTAATCGCTTGCGGTTGGGTAACCCGGTCAGCAGATCATAATACGCCTGCTGTTCCAGCTGTTTTTGATGGGAAATATCTGAAGCCAGCGAGACATAATGGTGTGTTTCGTTTTTGTCATTTTTAACGGCACTGATGGTTTCTAATTCTGCGTAAATCTCGCCATTTTTGCGCCGGTTCCAGATCTCGCCGCTCCAGTGGCCATGGGTCAGCAATTGTGTCCAGAAAGCCTGATAGAAGGCTTTATCATGATATCCGGATTGCAGAATTTTCGGATTCTTGCCTAATACTTCTTCGGCGTTATAACCGGCGATATCGGTAAACGCTTTATTTACCTGCACGATTTGACCACTGGCATCGGTGATCAAGATCGACTCTTTGGCTTCGGTAAATACACTGGCTGCCAGCGACAATTTTTCCTCGTTTTGCTTTTGACCGGTGATATCACTGAAACTACTGATCACGGCATACGGCAGTGCGGCATCCTGCTGATAGAGTGGCTGACTGTTCACACTCAGCCAGGTGATATGGTCGCTGAATTGAATTCCCATAATAAAATTACGGATCGGCAGACCGGTACGTAAACACTGAATACTGGGGTGCTCTTCCAATCTTAAAGGCTCACCGTTTTCGTGGATCCGTTGCCAAGGCAGGTAGAGTGGATTTTTATCCAGCAACTGATTTTTATCGACTTTAAAAATAGTGCAGGCTTCATCATTGACCGCGATGATGCGGTGATTCATATCCTGTAAAATACACCCGACCGGTAAACTGTCGTGCAGCGCCCGGTAGCGCGCCTCACTTTCCCGCAGCTGCAATTCGGTCAGTTTGCTGGCGGTGATATCCTGATGCGTGCCCGCCATCAGAACGGGCTGCTGTGCCTGATCCCATTCCAGCACCTGCCCGCGGCTTAATACCCAAATCCAATGCCCGTTTTTGTGCTGCATGCGCAGTTCGCATTCGTAATAATCGCTGATCCCGGCAAAATGATGGGCAAGTAACAGCTCGGCCCGCGGCGCATCATCTGGATGCACAAAACGCCGCCAGATATTCATATCGATCGGTGCGATCTCCCCCAGGGTATAGCCAATCATCTCTGCCCAGCGTGAGTTCAGTACGGCAGTCCCAGCGGGGATATTCCACTCCCAGGTGCCTGCGCGGGTACCGGTGATGATGTTTTCCAGCCGCTGGTGTTTTATCCGTAAGAGTTCCTCGGCGTGCAGGCATTCGGTGATGTCATAAATGGTGGAGTATAGATAATAATGACCATCGACCATAATCGGGCCGGAATGGACTTCAACCTGCCGGATTTCGCCGGATGCCAGCCGGTGTGGAAACAAGAAAAAGGAGCGCCGTTCTGCCAGTGCATTGGCCATCTCTTCGCTGATCTGTTCTGGAGTCAGGCAATTGATGTCATGAATGCACAGTTGTAATAACTGGTCGCGCGAGTAACCATAAAATTTCTCGGCAGCCTGATTGGCGTTTTCAATACGTTTACTGGCAGGGTCAATCAGCAGAATGGGGGTTTTCGCTTGTTCAAAAAAAAGCCGGTAACTGTTGGCTGTTTGCTGTCGCAGATAAGCTGATATCTCAGCTAACAGCGGCATGATTTTATGCACAGGAATATCGCTCTCAGCGGCAAACGCATGCATGACCGCCGTTATCTGCTCGTCAAGCAGTGCAGGGTTATCGGCGAAGTTACGCATGTATTCTCTCAGCTCAGGCGGCTGCGTCATACCATTTACTATAGCACTTTGCGGCCTGACTGCCAGAAAGAACACGCCTTTCTTGAGTCTTATTTGATCTGTGGCGACTCTGTTTGGTGCGGATGTTTACAGGCCAGTTGTCGCCAGAATTTCAACCCTGTGACCCAGAATGGTCGCCACACTAGGGAAGGTGCGAACAAGTTCCTGATATGAGATCATGTTTGTCATCTGGAGCCATGGAACAGGGTTCATCATGAGTCATCAACTTACCTTCGCCGACAGTGAATTCAGCAGTAAGCGCCGTCAGACCCGAAAAGAGATTTTCCTCTCCCGCATGGAGCATATCCTGCCATGGCAGGATATGAGCGCCGTCATCGAGCCGTTTTATCCCAAAGCCGGTAATGGTCGTCGGCCCTATCCGCTGGAAACCATGCTGCGCATTCACTGCATGCAGCATTGGTACAACCTGAGCGATGGCGCGATGGAAGATGCTCTGTACGAAATCGCCTCCATGCGTCTGTTTGCCCGGTTATCCCTGGATAGCGCCTTGCCGGACCGCACCACCATCATGAATTTCCGCCACCTGCTGGAGCAGCATCAACTGG
>ERZ650300.200-NODE-200-length-33631-cov-17.548993_pt1 | contig 33631 bp, 29 predicted proteins | sample MGYA00376236_ERZ650300 | MGnify/ENA primary metagenome ERZ650300 (study PRJEB26733, sample SAMN07839303) | wastewater metagenome | biome: urban; feature: wastewater treatment plant; material: waste water | place: USA: North Carolina | collected 2016-04-28 ...
TAGATTTCGGGGTTTTATTTTCTGGTAATTGAGAAATATCTCCATTAATACCTTCGGTGAAATAGGGATTATATTCTGTACTTCCTGTGGTTTCTCCCTTAGTATAAGTTAATTTTCGAGAGTAATAAAACTTTCCTAAAACAGCATGATTCTCTCGAATTCTAATTACATTTCCGTATTGGTCTTTGCCTTCAATCCAAGCATCTTTGCGCATTGGTCTTTGTCCGTTTACCAAGCTTTCCTTTAGTTCAAAAACCTTTTCACCATCACTTGTAGAATAATTTTCGTAGGTATAAGTATAGTTTTTTTCGTCTTGATAAGAAGTGATTATATTTCTATTAGAAAGCTTGCCATCGTCAAAAATCTCAATTACAGAAGGTGTTCCGTCAGATTTATACTGATATTTATATTGCCAATGAAATCTTGGATTAGAAGGTTTTATTTCAGAAAGTTTTCCGTTTTTGTCATAGATAAAAGTAGAAACGTTTTCACTTGCTTTGTCTGTTCCGGTATTAACTTTAGAAAATTTCGCAGGTTTTCCTTTTTCATAGAAAAAATCTTGATAAGGACTAAGAGCTCCATCAAAAGTCTCTCCTTCCTTTATAGAAACTATTTGATTTTGAGCATTATATTCATATTTCTTGATTTGAGAAAATCTATCCATATAATTATCTAAAACATAATCGTACTTCAACAAACCTTTTTCAAAAATTCTGATGTGTTTTTCTATCACTTTGTATTTACCTAATATTGTTAATAGAATCTATTTTTTTTATCTCTGGCTTTTGGGCAAAACAGAAAACAGAAAAGACAAAAAACAATAAGGTATAGCTTCGTTTCATTCTAAAAGTTTTTCATAGTCTAATTTATAAAAAATGTAGATAGGATTCAGAAGCAAATTTCTGCATAGTCATGCGAAATAGTAATACGAAGAAGGGCGTATTTTTCAAATAAAAAAACTCCCAAATCATCTGATTTGGGAGTTGTATGTTTAAAATTTCTAAAGAATTATTTTTTAAGTTCTTCTAAGAATTTATCGTGAGAAATTTTAGTTTCTTTCTTTTTAGATTTTTCTAAGATCACTTCTTTTAGCTTGTTCATTGCTACTTCTTGAGAAATTTGTCTTACTTGCTCTTCTTGTTTCAGCATTTCTACAGCATATTTTTGCACTTCTTCTTGAGGAAGATTGTGAATACCGTACATTGCTAATTGATTGTTTACCAATACTTCTGCCTGAGCCAAAACATCTGCATAATCAATTTTCACCTCGTTATCGTTTAGTAATTTACCTTCGATGATTTGGTTTTTAATGATTTCTTTTTCTGCTTCTAAGATTTCTTGAGCCTGAGCTTCAGAAGTAATATTTTGATTAGAGAATAGTAACCATTTTACCAAGAAAGCTTCAGGAAGTTGAACTTTTTCATTTTCGCCAATTTTTTCTAAAATTTTGTTTACAAAATGTACGTCAGCGTTTTGTTGGAAATATTCGTCTAGTTCTTTTTTTACTCTTTCTTTTAATTCTTCTTCAGAATTAATGTTACCTTCACCATAAACTTTATCAAATAATTCTTGGTTAAGTTCAGCAAGATTTAGTTTGAAAATTTCTACTACAGTAGCTTCTAAATCTTCGTGGTGAATGTGACCTAATTCGTGAGCATCATAGCTAAGGTCTTTTGCTAAATCTTCGTTCTCAGTCAATTGAGTTTTAGTTAACTTAATTACATCACCTACTTTGCTACCTTTTACTAGAGCAAAACCTTCTTTTTGCTCAGCAGAAACAGTAACTTGTTTCGGAGCGTGGTTGTGCTCTCCTTCTGCATCAGCTTCTACAACCTGAGCGATAGAAAGTGCTACATAAGAATCTTTAGTTATTTTTTCTTGAGCATCTTTATCTGCAAATCTTTTTTGCATGTTTTCTATGCTCTTATTGATTTCTTTTTCAGAAGCTTCTACATTATAGTGAGGTGCTTCGTAAGAAGATAAGTCAATAGAAAATTCTGGTTCATAACCAATTTCAAAACCTACAGAAATTTCATCAGCATTATAATCCAATTCATTCATTGGTACAGGTACTGGTTGCCCAACTAGTTTTAGATTGTTTTCTGTAACGTAGTTGTTAAGAGCTTCAGAAATTTGTTTGTTAATTTCTTCGAAAGCGATACCTGCTTCATATTGTTTTTTCACCATGCTTAATGGCACTTTTCCTTTTCTAAAACCAGGAACTGTAGCGTTTTTAGCATAATTGATCAAAGTTTTCTCTACTTTGTCTTTATAATCAGATTTATTTAAAGTTACTGTAAGCAAAGCACTTACTTCATCATGATTGGTTCTTGTAACGTTCATTTTGTTAAAAATTTTGAGTTGCAAAAGTAATGATTTTTTGCGGATTTACAACAACTTATATATCATTTTTATCATAAAAAAGCCACTAGAAAATTCTAGTGGCGAAGTCTGTGAAAGAAGTTCAAAAGAACATTGCACTATTGCGTTGAAATTAATCTAAACGCGCAACAAGTTTTTCTTTATAAATTCTATATTTTCCTAAAAATTGATTACCAACTTTGTGCTTATGTTTCTTCCCATATTAAACACACCTACTCTACCAGTTGCTAGATTTTCTGGAGCGTATTTTAATCTACTCAGATGATTTTGGTAGGCTACGTTTGCCAAATTCTCTCCGCTGATAAACAAATTGAAGAAATCTTTTTTACCAAAAGCTTTGATATTGGTACCAACTCCTACACTTAATAAAGTATAAGCTGGGGTAGAAGTTTCTGTATCAAAAGCACTAAATATATTATTCTGTTTAAAATAATGATCCACAGAAAATTTAGCATAAAATTCTGAAAACGTATTATTTACTTCTTTGAACTGTGTTTTTATTTCGCCTCTGTATTTAGGGGCAGGTATAAATGGTAAGAATTTTTCATTATCAGCACGATTATTTTGTGTAGCTCTTACATACGAAAATGAGTTTTCCAAATGCAACCAATCAAATGGATGCGGATGAATATCTACGAAAATTTCACCACCGAAAAGTTGCGCATTGCCCTGCGTAAATTTAAAAGCAGGAACCGGATTACTTGGATCTATAATTACATCATTTCCATTAGCATCTTGTAATTTTTCGGTATAAATATAATTAGAAATAAAGTTGATAAACGGCGTAAATTCAAAAGTAATATGGTCTGAATTCAGGAAATAAGCTACGTCTATCTGGTGACTAATTTCTGATTTTAGATTAATATCCCCTAATTCATATTTGAAAGTACCTTCGTGTACCCCATTTGAAGCCAATTCTGCAATATTTGGCGCTCTGAAACCTCTGGAAAGATTCACTTTAAGAGTAGATTGAGGATTCATCTGATATGATAATCCTAGACTACCAGAAATCCCGTTGTAGTTTTTATTGAATTTAGAAAATTTCACATCACTATCTTCTAGCATTTCTTTAGAGTCCACATTTCTATTGTCAAATCTAAGACCTCCAGCTAATGTAAGATTTTCATTAAATTTTTTCTGAGTATATACAAAAGCTCCAATATCAAAGAAATTATAATCTGGGATAAGCGCTTCTAGACCTTTATTAGTATTAGACTGTTGCATACCTCCGATTCCGAAAGAAGTTTCCCAATTTTTAGATTCTTTTAGGTTGTATCTCACATTATAATTAAAGGTATTCAAATCAAAATACAGTTCAGTATCATTAGGATTGGTAGCATCACCAAACTCTCTTCTCTTGTTATTTTGGAAAGCAAAATCAGCATTGATGGTTCCGCTTTTTAACAAGAAATAATTGTTAGAAGTAAATCTCAAATGATTAATTTTCTGATGCGGGAAACCAGTTTTATAACCTTTATAATCTGTATCTGTAGCGGTAATCTCGTCTCCATTACCATTGATATAGGTAAATTTTCCGTCAGCATCTCTTTCTCCTTCAACTATGTTGAGCGTATTATTATAAGTACTGAAATTGAAATAAGAATGCCCCCAGTTTTTATTAATCCCAAGCATTAGGTTTCCGTCATTTTCTTTAAAACCAGAGTTATAAACCTTACCGTCATATTTATTTTCATAATTTCCTGCCATCTTGTTGGTAATTCTACCTTCCCAAACAAAACCATTTTTGTTTCCTCTGTTAGAAAAAGAGTTGGCTATCAAATTATTATTAGACTGATAATTGGTGTTTAATTGATTTTCTATTTTACCATCAGAAGGTGCTTTTTGTGAGATAAAATTAAGTACCCCTGCAATTCCGTCTGAACCGTACATTAAACTACCTGGTCCTTTTACGATTTCTACTTTTCCTACAGAATAATCGTCTATTTCTATACCGTGTTCATCTCCCCATTGTTGACCTTCTTGTCTTATTCCGTTTACTAGAGTAATTACTCTGTTATACCCCAAACCTCTGATTACAGGCTTAGAAATAGCAGCTCCAGTGGTAATTTGATTAATCCCAGGAATGTTTTTTAGTCCATCAATAATATTGGTAGAAGAATTTTGATTAATTTGGCTTTGATCTATTGATTTTATAACCACAGGAATTTTCTTAAGCTCAGAAGCTCTAGACACTGCCGTTACTACAACTTCTGCAATTTCTTTAGCAGATTTTTGCAATTCAAAATTAGCAATGGTATCATTTTTAACATCAATAGTCGCTAGAAAAGTACTATAATTGCTATGAGAAATTTCTACAAAATACTTTCCTTCTTTTAAATTTTCGAAAAAATAACTTCCGTTTTGGTCTGTAGTGGTATTCTTTTTTAAATCTGTAAAGTAAATAGAGGCGTTTTTTAAAGGTTCTTTATTATCACTATCTTTAATGGTTCCTGATAATTTGTATTGCGCCATTAATAAAGGTGTTGCAAGAAATATTGCACCAAAAAAACATATTTTTTTGATTAACATTTTTTAAATTATTTAGAATTAAAAACTTAAGGAATAGAAATATCTGCGAAAACCTCAGAAAAAGGTACGCACATATTTTTATGAATTCTAAATAGTATATGGTGGAGCTCTAAGAGACGAAAATAGAATTTCTGCCTTGATTGTGGAAACTAATTGTAGCTTCTCAATTTCTCTGTAAATAATTGGCTTATCAATCTGAAAATCTAATAATTGATGTATATCTCCTACTAGAACCTGAGAATTGTGAATAGAATAACAGCCATCTTCGTTTCCATAAAAAATAGTTTTATTAGACGAAGAAGATTCTGTAAAGCTATTGCTATTTACATTAAAACCAGTGGTATGTTTATGAAAAAAACCTACTAATATGACAGAAAAAATGTACACACTTGCCAAAAAAGCAGATACAGATTTCTTATATATTAGAGTATTATTTTTCATTTGTGGCAAAAGTAAGAATAATTTTCTTATTAATGTTACATTAAATATGACCAAAAACATAATTCACGTATTCTTATATTTCGTAACTTTGCGTGTCAAAATAAAAAAAGTTATGGGTAACACAACGTTGAAAAAAATCGGAGTACTTACTTCAGGTGGAGACGCTCCGGGAATGAATGCAGCGATTAGAGCAGTAGTAAGAACTGCCCATTTCCATAAGATAGAATGTGTGGGAATACGAGGAGGATATACAGGATTAATAGAAGGTAACGTTACAAAAATGGGACCTCGCTCTGTGAGTAATATCATCAATTTAGGAGGTACTATTTTACGTTCTGCACGTTCTGCAGAATTTAGAACTCCTGAAGGAAGAAAAAAAGCTTATGAACAATGTGTAGCACACGGTATAGACGCTTTGGTGTGTATAGGAGGTGATGGTACTTTTACAGGAGCACTTAAATTTAGTGAAGAATTTGGAATCAAAGTAATTGGTGTACCTGGCACTATTGATAATGATATATATGGTACAGACTTTACTATAGGATATGACACAGCTCTTAATACAGCTATTGATGCTATAGATAAAATTAGAGATACTGCTACTTCGCACAGCAGAGTATTCTTTGTAGAAGTTATGGGTAGAGATGCTGGTTTTATCGCATTAAATAGCGGAATTGCTTCTGGTGCGCTAGACATCTTAATCCCTGAACAAAAAGATGGTTTAGAAGAATTATTCGAAACCTTCGAAAAAGCTCAAAAAAGAGGAAAAACATCTAGTATTATTATCGTAGCAGAAGGTGAGCAACTAGCTTCTACTTATGATTTGGCCAAAAAGACCAAAGAAAAATTCCCTGATTATGATATTAGAGTATCTATTTTAGGGCACATCCAGAGAGGTGGCGCACCTAGCTGTGCAGATAGAGTTTTGGCAAGCAGATTAGGGTTTGGTGCTGTAATTGGTCTAATGAAAGGGCTTACCAATGTAATGGCAGGTATTAGATCAAACGATTTAGTATTTACGCCAATAGAAGATGCTATATCAAAACATAATGAAATAAACCAAGACTTACTACAGATTTCCGAAGTACTGGCAATGTAAGTCAATCAATAATTATTTAACAAAATTTTAAAAATTTAGAATATGTCAACAATTAAAGTAGGAATCAACGGATTCGGTAGAATTGGTCGTTTAGTTTTCAGAGCAATGACTGAAAGAGAAAACATCGAAGTAGTAGGAATTAATGACCTTATCGATGCAGAATATATGGCTTATATGCTAAAATATGATTCAGTACACGGTAAATTTAAAGGTGAAGTTTCTGTAGAAGGAAATAACCTAGTAGTAAATGGTAAAACTATTCGTGTAACTGCTGAAAGAGATCCTAATAACTTAAAATGGAATGAAGTAGGCGCTGATTATATCGTAGAATCTACAGGTCTTTTCTTATCTAAAGATACTGCACAAGCTCACATTAATGCTGGTGCAAAAAAAGTAGTTCTTTCTGCTCCATCTAAAGATGATACCCCTATGTTTGTAATGGGTGTAAACCACACTACACTTACAGATGATGTAAAAATCTTCTCAAATGCTTCTTGTACTACGAACTGTCTAGCTCCACTAGCAAAAGTAGTTCACGATAACTTCGGAATTCTAGAAGGTCTTATGACAACTGTACACGCTACTACAGCTACTCAAAAAACTGTAGATGGTCCATCTTTAAAAGATTGGAGAGGTGGTAGAGCTGCTCTTACCAACATTATCCCTTCTTCTACTGGTGCTGCAAAAGCGGTAGGTAAAGTAATTCCTTCTCTTAATGGTAAATTAACTGGTATGTCTTTCAGAGTTCCTACAGCAGACGTTTCTGTAGTTGACCTTACTGTAAGATTAGAAAAACCAACTTCTTATGACGAGATTGCTGCTGCTATTAAAGCTGCTTCTGAAGGAGAATTAAAAGGTATCTTAGGATATACTGAAGATTTAGTAGTTTCTCAAGATTTTGTATCAGATGCTAGAACTTCAATCTTTGATAAAGATGCTGGTATTATGCTATCTCCTACATTTGTAAAACTAGTTTCTTGGTATGATAATGAGTGGGGATATTCTAACAAATTAACAGATTTGTTAATTCACTCTGCTTCTTTGTAATACTAAAATTACTTATACATCTAAAACTCTCGATTTTTTCGGGAGTTTTTTTATGAATTATAGTTAATTATCTTATTAAAAATAAAAGAGATTTGCTATTTTTGATAAACTATCTTAACATTTTAATTATGAAAAAAATCTTCCTTGCACTTATCCTTCTTTTCCACTTCTCTCATTTTACTGCCCAAAATATAAATCTAAAAGAGATTAAAAAGGAAATAGAGAATCCATCTTCTCAGTATAATCTAGAAAAAATTCTGTTTAAGTAGTCGTTCCTTAACAAACCTGACTGTCTAATTTATTTTTAGAAATTGGATTAGAAAACATGATAATTTGCATTTGATAAATAAAGAAAATAATATTCTGCTTCAATATTTCCATCATTTTCTTCATGTTCCAAGCAGTTGCAGAGAGTAATGCATTGATTTGTGGACCCGTTTCTCCCATGAAGTAATTTTGAGCCAGCCTGAAATCGGTTTTTAAGTGTCCGATGATAGGCTCTATTGCCGCTCTGTTTCTGAATTTCTTACGCTTTGTTTGCTTTTGATAAGCGGTGTCTGTCTTTTTTGGAGTGCTTGGAACGGAGATTTTTACACCTTTTATCTCGGTTTTTCCTTTTCCGCCACGGTCGTAAACGAGTTCTTTTGGAAGCTTTTGACCGCTGTTTTCCATTTGTCCCAAAATTGGTTCTATGGTATGCCCGTCGTAAGGGGTCTGCAAAAAGGCTTTAATCCCGAGAATGATTTTCTTGCCTTTGCCCGAAGTAGTTATCAAGCCCACTTTGTTGCCAAACTCGTACTGTTTATGCGCTTTTCCTTTCGCAATACATCGGGTAAAAGGTTTGTGAATGCTGTAGATTTTATCGGTATCGTTTCTTTTTTGTGTGACAACTTTGGTGTAAAGTGTCATTAAATCTTTATAAAATTCTTGCTGTTCCGCATTAAAATTCCGTTGCAACTCACGAATCAGTCTCATGGCGATGGTTTTTAGCTGTCTTTGAGATTTTCTTGCCATTTTTGCACGCTTGGGATGCTTGCCGTTGTAAGTATTGCGAACCATTTGTTTGCTGACTTGCGTGTAGCGTTGCCTTTGTTTTATGCCTTCATTTTCGGCTATTTTGTTGCAATAATCAATCACCTTTTTGCACAATTTTGCATCGGTTGGGAAAGTTGTATTGTTTTCCTGAACGGTCGTGTCGGACAAAACAAAATTGGAAGTATTAACCTTTGCATCGTGCATTTTTACGCTGTAAGCAAATATTTTTTCGATGCCCTTTTCTCCAATTCTTTTTCTGAAATGAACAAAATTGCTCGGGTCGCACGGAAACTCGTGTTCAAAGAAAACTCTGCCACAAAAATACTGCATGTAAGGGTTCATAATCCATGCAGATGCAAGAGTTTCATCGCCCAAATTATAAAGATTTTTCAGAAGCAAACATCCCACCATAAACCGAATCGGATGGCTTGGGTTACCTAATTTGGAATACAACGGTGAAAATTCTTTCTCGAAATAATCCCAGTTTATTTTTTCTGAAAGTAGAACAAGTTCATGTTCATTATCAATAAAATCCACCAACATTGGGCGGAAAAGTTCGGATTGTTTTTTAGGATTTTTTCCCAACATATTTGCAAGCTTTTAAAGCTGTAAGATACAAATTCTTGCAATAAAAAACAAGCTATTTTAAACCCAAAATACTAATAATCAGTAAATTATAGGTGGTTTAAGGAGAGACTAAATATTTTAATGAAAAGTATAATGAAATCATTGCATTGCTCATTTACATGATTAATAATGTAGAAAAATGGACTAACTTCAACTCAAAAGAATAACAACTCTCTACAACCCTAGAACTCTCCCATTCTACAACTCTACAACTCTCCCAATAAATTTTTCGTTTCAGCTACATCATGAACTCTCAAAATTTTTGCACCTTTTTCTAGAACTTTTCGGTGAAGCTTTTGGGTTTCTTCACCAATCTCAAGCGGTTTTTTATTCAGAGGTTTATAAATGAAAGATTTTCTGGAAATTCCTATCAAAAGTGGAAACCTTCCGAAACCTAAGTGTTCTACTTCTTCAATCATTTTATACTGATCTTCCACCGTTTTTCCAAAACCAAAACCTGGGTCTAAAATAATATCATGAATTCCCAATTTTTGCAATTGATTTACTTTTTCCGAAAAATAATAATTCACACTCATGGTAATATCCTCGTAGTGAATTTTTTCGTGCATGGTAGCATAAGAAGTATTGCTGTGCATCAAAATATAGGGAAGTCTAGTCTCGGCAACTGTTGGCAATAAATTTTCATCAAAATAGCCTCCAGAAATATCATTCACCACATCCATTCCTTCATTATATCCGAATTTCACTACGTCTGCATAAAAAGTATCAATAGAAATCAAAGCTTCTGGAAATTCTTTTTTGATTAAAGAAATTACATTCCCAATTCTTCTTATTTCTTCTTCCGCAGAGAGATATTCTGCATTCGGACGAGTAGATTGCGCTCCAATGTCTATGAAATCTGCACCATCTTTAAGCAATTTTTCGGCATGAAGAAGTGCTGATTTTTCGTTATTAAACTTTCCACCATCCGAAAAAGAATCTGGAGTAAGATTAAGAATTCCCATAATTTTGGGAGTGTTTAAATCTACTAATCTACCATTGCAATTGATAGAAAAGTTAGTATGTTGAATGCTTGATGCAGGAATATTCATTTTGCAAATTTATAGAATTTCTTGGTCTAAATTTATTCAAATACGTTTGAAACCACTATTTTTGTTGAATGCAAAAAACCATTTCCATTGTAGTCGCAATTTTCAATAGAAAAGACGAATTATTCGAGCTTTTGAACTCTCTTATTGCTCAAACCGATAAAGATTTTGAAGTCATCATCGTAGATGATGGTTCGTTCGTAGATTTATTGCCTACTGTGGAAACTTTTAAGGAAATGTTGAATATTCAATATTTCAAAAAAGCGAATTCTGGACCTGGTTTATCCAGAAATTACGGAGCAAATCGCGCCAAAAATGATTGGTTGGTTTTTGTAGATTCTGACGTCATTGTAGAAAAAGATTACATAGAAAATATCAAAAAAAATCTTGAGAAAACAGATTGCGCTGCTTTTGGTGGTGCAGATAAAGCCCATAAAGGTTTCAATCTTTTACAAAAAGCCATCTCCTATTCTATGACTTCGGTTTTCACGACTGGTGGAATTAGAGGAAGCAAAAAAGCAGTGACTAGATTTCAACCAAGAAGTTTTAATATGGGCGTAAACAAAGAAATTTTCCTAAAAATTGGCGGTTTTTCTGAAATGCGAATTGGCGAAGATCCAGATTTATCAATGACGATTTGGGAAAACGGTTACCAAACTGCTTTTTTTGACGATATTGGCGTTTATCACAAACGCAGAACAGATTTAGGAAAATTCTCAAAACAAGTGTATCAATTTGGTTGTGCAAGACCAATTCTAAACCAGAGACATCCTGATTATGTAAAACCAACTTTTTGGTTCCCTACATTGTTTTTATTGGGTTATGTTGCAGGAATTTTAGAATATTTCCTTTTACAAAAAGGTTTTGTTTTGGCTTGTTACGGTTTTTACACTTTAGTTATTTTTCTACATGCTTTGTATTTGACTAAAAACATTGCTATTGCTGCACAAGCGATTATTACCACTTACATTCAGATGTTTTCTTACGGTTACGGATTTTTAGAATCTTGGGTTAAGCTCAATGTATTGAAAATGAAACCAGAAGATGCTTTCCCGAAACATTTTCATCAAAAATGATTTTTGACACTTCTTCGGATTCTAAAATTTTTATCCCTACCTTTGATTCCCTTTTTAAAAAATTAAAGTATGGATATTATCTCTTATATTAAAAAAGTTCCAAAAGCAGAATTACACTTGCACATCGAAGGAACTTTTGAACCTGAATTGATGTTTGAAATCGCTCAAAGAAATCAGGTTAAAATTCCCTACAACAGTGTAGAAGAAGTAAAAAAAGCATATCAATTTAACTGTCTTCAAGATTTTCTAGATATTTATTACGCAGGAGCAAGTGTTTTGCTCTACGAACAAGATTTCTATGATTTGACCATGGCTTATTTCAAGCATTGTGCAGAAGAAAACGTAGTACACACCGAAATTATGTTTGATCCTCAAACCCATACCAAAAGAGGGGTTTCTTTTGAAACGGTAATTTCTGGAATTAAGAGAGCTCAAGATGATGCAGAGAAAAATTTCGGGATTACTTCTTATTTGATTATGAGCTACTTAAGACATTTATCAGAAGAAGACGCTTTCGAAACTTTAGAGCAATCATTGCCTTATAAACATTTGATTAAAGCAGTAGGATTAGATTCTTCGGAGAAAGGAAATCCACCTTCAAAATTCCAAAAAGTTTTTGCGGCTTCAGTAAAAGAAGGTTATAAAATTGTAGCTCATGCTGGTGAAGAAGGACCTGCAGAATATGTTTGGGAAGCGCTAAATTTATTAAAAATCGACAGAATAGACCACGGAAATAATAGTTTAACGGATGAAAAATTGGTGAATTATTTAGTGGAAAACAAAATGGCTTTAACGGTTTGTCCGCTTTCTAACACTGCTCTTCGAGTGGTAGATGATTTGAAACAGCATCCGATTAAAAAAATGCTTGATTTAGGAATAAAAGCTACGGTAAATTCTGATGATCCGGCTTATTTTGGAGGTTATATTACTAAAAATTACACCGAAATTATTGAAGCGCTAAGCTTATCATTAGAAGAGGTAAAAACATTGGTGAGCAATTCATTTGAGTATTCATTCTTAGACGAAGAAACTAAAAAGAAATACTTGCAATTGGTTCATGAGAATTAAGAAAAATATTAAATAAAATCTGATATAAAAATTCCAGCGAAGCCTTTCGTTGGATTTTTTTTCTAGTAAATGATAAAGTTTTTGATAAATTTGCAATATGAGTTGGTTCAAAGAATGGTTTAACACACCTTATTATCATATTCTCTACAAAGACAGAGATTTTGTAGAAGCAGAAAATTTCATTAGAAATCTTACCCAAGATTTACAACTTTCTAAAGATGCCAAAATCATCGATTTAGCTTGTGGCAAAGGCAGACATTCTGTTTTTTTGCAACAATTAGGCTATGAAGTTTTAGGAGTAGATTTGTCCGAAGAAAGCATAGAACACAATAAACAGTTTGAAACTTCGGCTGATGAAACTCCAAAATTGACATTTGAAGTTCACGACATGAGAAATGAACTTTATCCCAATGTTTCTTCTGAAAAAGTAAATGCAGTTTTCAATTTATTCACCAGTTTTGGATATTTTGATGATGATGAAGATGACAGAAAAGTATTTTCTTCGGTGAAAAATGTTTTACAGAACGATGGAATTTTCGTTTTGGATTTTCTCAATGAAAAATTTGTAAAAAACACTTTGGTTGATGAAACTACTGTTACCAAAGACGGAATAGATTTTCTCATCAAAAAAAGAATAGAAGAAAACCATGTCATCAAAGATATTTTCTTTGAAGATAAAGGAGAGTCCTTTCATTATTTCGAAAAAGTAAAACTTCATACTTTAGAAGAAATAAAAAACATCGCCGAAAGTTTCGGTTTTGAAGCGGTAAAAATCTGGGGAAATTATCAGTTAGAAGATTTTGAAAGAGAAACTTCCCCGAGATGTATTTTCCAGTTCAGAGTTAAAAATTAAAATTTATAAAAGCTGAAAGCATTTTGCTGAAAGCCAAAAAGCAAAGAACATGATTATTATTCTATTGATCTTAAGCGTTATCATTGGTGTTTTTCTGGGAAAATATTTCGGAAAGAGCCAATCATTTGCTAAAAATTTACTGATTCTAAGTGCTGGTTTTTTGATTACGGTTTGTGTAAGCGAAGTTTTTCCAGAAGTCTATGAAGCAGATGACCATAATATTGGAATTTGGATTATTGGTGGCGTTTTGCTGCAAATGATTTTAGAAAGTCTTACCAAAGGTTTCGAACATGGGCATTTTCATCATCACCACGAAGAAAAAAACATTTTGCCTATTGCTTTGATGGCAGGAATGTTTGTTCATGCGTTTTTAGAAGGAATTCCTTTAGCCAATATTACAGATGTAACTTCTCCTTATTTATTGGGAATTGTGTTCCATAATTTACCAATTTCATTTATTCTCGGAACATTTTTATTGAGAGAAAAAAACAATATTTTTTCTTGGTTTATCATTGCCTTATTTGCATTGGCATCACCATTAGGAATGGTTTTTGGCGATTATTTTAATCCAAATTGGCAACCTTATTTCTTGGCATTAGTTGGCGGAATTTTCTTACATATCTCATCAGTAATTATTTTCGAAAGCAATAAAAATCACAAAATGGATTGGCAAAAACTTTTTTTAGTGATTGCTGGAGTTGGACTAGCTTTAGTGAATCATTTGTTTCACGCTCATCATTAAAAAATTTGATTTCAAATAAAAACAAAAACTCCCGAAAATTCGGGAGTTTTTTTATGTTTTAAAAGGAAAGATTTTTAGAATTTCCAGCCTAATGTAAGCGTTACATTGTTCTTAACATCTTCTAATTTAGAAGTAAAAGTATTAGGATTATTCGTAAAGAATTCTACATCTCCGTTATTCGCTAAACTGTAATAATTACCATCTCCGTAAACATTGGTAGAATTGGTGGTAATCTTATTATAAGCTGCATCAATATAGAATGATTTAAAATCAAATCCGAATCCTACCCCTAAAGTTTCTCTTTTTCCTACGTACAAATCATCAAAATTTGCTCTCTTCTCGAATGGTGAATTAGAAATTCCGTAACCACCTCTTAATCTGAAGTTGTTATAACGGTATTCACCTCCTACTCTAAGTTCTGATAAGTTTTTGTAATATGAATTAAAAAAATCATTCAGTTGATGTTCAGCAGACTCTTCACCATTTGGTAAAGGTCCGGGATCTTTGTATTTCGGTTTGGTTAAACCTAATGAATAGTCTACGTTGAGCGCGAAATTCTTATTCATTACAAAAGCTCCACTCAAAGTCGCTTTCATAGGAGAAGTGAATTTTCTGTCTTCATCATAATAATCAAAGTAATAACCTAAATTATCTTCGTTTACTTCGCTGTAAGTTCTGTATTGAGTCCACCAAGTTGGTGATTCAATAGACGCTCCTAATCGTATATTATTATTAATTTTTCCAATAATACCCGCAGAAACCGAGAATCCATTAGAATCTTCAGTATAAGGCGTTCTTTGTTTATTTAAAACGTAGCTGTTATTATTGTCTACATCTAGTGAGAGTCTAGAAGAATCGTATTGCTCAATCGTAGCTCCTTTGAAATTAAGGGAACCTCCCACATAGAATTTATTATCATAATTTCCACCAAAAGCGATGTTCATGTTGGTAAGATTTCCTGTTCTGTCATAAGCATGACCTAGAGAAGTAAAAGTTCCTGTAACAGGATTTCCATTGGTATCTACCAAATTGCTATCTTGAAATTTATAGCTAGAATTCGCTGGTGTTTCTATGTATTCTTCTAAATTTTGATTGGTGTAATTCACTCCAAAATTTACAAATTTCCATGGTGTGTTTCCACTGGTTTCAAAAACGGCAACTCCACCTAATTGACCTATATCTGCATTGTTTAATTTATATGAGTTTGCAGCATTAGAAAAAGAAGATGTGGTTTTAGAATTATTAACCGCTAAAGTTCCACTGATATTTCCTGTGATGAAAACTCCCACACTTGCAGGATTGGTATTGATTGCAGAAAGATCTCCTCCTAAAGCTCCCATAGAACCTGCCATTGCATTAAATTTAGCAGAGCCAGTTAATGGATTGGCAGAATAAACATCTACAGAATTTCTGATAATCGAAACATCTTGCGCTTGAAGATAAAATGCAGATGCAATACTTAATATTGTTAAAGATTTTTTAAACATTTTTTCAAAAAATTATAGTTTATTATTTCTTATCTAAAACCTCCTGATCTGAAACCTCCTCCAGAACTTGAGCTTCCGCTAGAACTAGATGAACCTCCTGATCTGAAACCTCCGCCAGAATTAGAACTTCCTCCCCAATCATTTCTTCTAGGCTCTTGTCTTGGAGCTTCGTATTGTCTTGGTTCTTGTCTTGGAACACTTCTAAATCTTGAAGGATTAGAATTTTGTGGTGGCTGAGTCATATTTGGATTAGTATTTCTAGGTGGTGTAGTTCTAAATCCAGAGTTATTAGAATTATTGGTATTCATTCTATTGTTAAAACTTCTGTTATTAGAATTTTGGAAACCATTTCCTCTGGTAATGGCATCAGCTCCACTTCTCTTATAATTATTTCTTGGATAGTAATAACCTCCATAATAGTAAGGATTATATCCGTAGTAACCTCCATAATAAGGAGAATAATATCCATACCAAGGATTATAATAACCGTAACCACCATAACCAAAGTAAGGATCCCAATAAGGATTCCAGCCCCAATTGTTCCAACCCCAGTTATTCCAACCGAAACCAATTCCTATATTCCAGCCATTTCCCCAACCGTAATAAGGAGAATAATATCCGTAAGGATTCCAACCCCAAGTATTATAATTGTTATAATAGATGTTTTGTTCTGTTCCTGCGTAAGTTCCCCAGTCAGATTCTGTTCCGTTCCAAGTTTGATATTTGTTTTTTTGAGCCGCTTGGTTTTGTTGATTTTGCTCTATAATACTAGCAGAATCAGACTCATAAGCATATACTTCATCCACTTGATTAGGTTCTGGCATTACAATACCTTCTGGTATCACATCTTTATTAGGGTCATAATACACCCCATCAGTTTCTGTGTAACCTCCCATTTGAGAGCCACATGAAACCAAAAGCAAACCAGCTGCAACCCCTAGAACACCTTTTGTTCTAAGAATTTCTGATAAGTTTTTATAAGTAGAATTTTTCATGATAGATGTAATTAAGTTTATTTATCTTTGCAAAATATTAATACCAAAATTATACCAATATACTCGGTATTTATATTTTTCATCAAAAATACAATATAACATTAGATATTCTCAAAATTAAAAAGTTAAATTTTAATAAAAAATGGCAAAATTAACAACAAGGAGTGAAGATTATAGCAAATGGTATAACGAACTTGTAGTAAAAGCAGACCTTGCTGAAAACTCAGGTGTAAGAGGAAGCATGGTGATTAAACCCTACGGTTATGCAATTTGGGAAAAAATTCAAGCAGAATTAGACAAAAAATTCAAAGAAACTGGTCACCAAAACGCTTACTTCCCACTCTTTGTCCCGAAAAGCTTATTCGAAGCTGAAGAAAAAAATGCAGAAGGATTTGCCAAAGAATGTGCTGTAGTAACCCACTACAGACTAAAAACTGACCCAAACAATCCACATAAATTAATCGTAGACCCAGAAGCAAAATTAGAAGAAGAACTGATTGTTCGTCCTACTTCTGAAGCGATTATTTGGAACACCTATAAATCTTGGATTCAATCGTATAGAGATTTACCAATTCTTATTAATCAATGGGCAAATGTTGTTCGTTGGGAAATGAGAACCAGACTTTTCCTTAGAACTTCTGAGTTTCTTTGGCAAGAAGGTCACACTGCACACGCAACTAGAGATGAAGCCATCGAAGAGACTGAAAAAATGCTAGAAGTTTATGCTGATGTGGTAGAAAATTTCATGGCGATTCCTGTAATCAAAGGTTTTAAAACACCTACTGAAAGATTTGCAGGTGCAGATGAAACGTATTGTATCGAAGCGATGATGCAAGACGGAAAAGCACTTCAAGCTGGAACATCTCACTTCTTAGGACAAAATTTTGCTAAAGCTTTTGATGTAAAATTCACCAATAGAGAAGGAAAACAAGAATTTGCTTGGGCTACTTCTTGGGGCGTTTCTACCAGATTAATGGGTGCATTAATCATGACACATTCAGATGATTTTGGTTTGGTACTTCCTCCGAAATTGGCTCCAATTCAGGTGGTAATTGTTCCTATTTTCAAAGGAGAAGAGCAATTGGCTGAAATTTCTGTGGTAGCTAATGACATTTTTGACAAATTAAAAGCAAAAGGAATTTCTGTAAAATATGACGATAGAACAGAATACAAACCAGGCTGGAAATTTGCAGAATACGAATTAAAAGGAGTTCCATTAAGAATTGCAATGGGCGCTAGAGATTTAGAAAATAAAACAGTAGAAATTGCAAGAAGAGATAACTTAACCAAAGAAGTTCGTTCTTTAGAAAACATCGAAGATTACATCGAAGAACTATTGGTTACCGTTCAAAATGACATCTACAAAAAAGCAGAAACGTATAGAAACGAACACATTACCAAAGTAGATTCTTACGAAGAATTCAAAAAAGTGTTAGAAGAAAAAGGAGGTTTCATTGCTGCACATTGGGACGGAACTGCTGAAGAAGAAGAGCAAATCAAAGAAGAAACCAAAGCTACCATCAGATGTATTCCTCTAGATGCAGAAGAAGAGCAAGGAATTTCTTTGATTACAGGAAAACCTTCTAACAAAAGAGTTCTTTTTGCAAAGGCTTATTAAGATTTCAAGGAGAAGATTAATTTCTCATCATATTTTTTAAGAATTAACGAAGTAAAGGAAAAAATTTTTAACTTTAACTTCGTTAATTTTTTATACCAACACCATGTCACTCATTGACCTTATAAAACACCCATTAAACCCCGAATTAATTTCCGAAGCCGCTATTCAGTTAGGAGAAAGCGAATCAAATGTTTCAAAAGCTTTAGGAAGTCTTTTTCCAGCGGTTTTAGGAGTTTTTGCCCAAGATTCTAAACAAGATGATGTCATCAACGCACTTCTTGAAACTTCATCTCTCGATTTCTCTGAAAATTTACTCGAAAAAGCAGGAAATAGCCCAGAAATAGAAAATATTATTTCTAAAAGTTTAGGAGAACAAGGTAAATATATTCTTTCTCATGTCTCTGAGTATGCTAACATCAATAAATCTTCGGCTGAAAACCTTTTAAAAGTTGCAACTGCTGCCACACTCGAAGGCATAAAGAAATGCGCGCATGAAAACGGATTAGATGACCAAGGAATTCTTTCAAAATTAGCAGAAAACAGATGCTTAATCCCCGCTTTATTACCAGCAGGAATGTCTTTAGAACAATTAGGTTTAGAAAATTTACTAGAAAAAAATACAGAAACTCCGGTTGAAACTTCTGCTCCAATTACTCATAAAACCAAAGAAGAAGTTAAAATCTTACATCAAGAAAACTCAGAAAAAAGTTCCTTCTGGAGATGGCTTCTTCCCTTACTTGTTCTTGGCATCGTTGCATGGTTTTTGTGGAATCAATTAGCTCAAAAAGAAGTTCTTAAAACCAAAACCGCAACAGAAAACGTTACTATAATTCCAGAACCTATTCCAGCTGATTCTTTATCTGATGCTCAGAAAAAAATTGAGTTCAAGGGAAATTCTCTACAAGTGGTTTCTGATGGTTTAGAAGATAGAATGATTACATTTTTAAAAGCAGACAACTATAAAAATGCTAAAGATGACGATGCGTTAAAATCTACTTGGTATGAATTTGACCAAGTAACTTTTGCTTCTGGGAAATCAGACCAATTAACATCTGGAACAGAACAAATTGCTAATCTTATTAAAATTTTAAAAGCGTATCCCGAAGTAAAAATTAAAATCGGTGCTTACACTGATAAATCTGGAACAGAAACTGAAAATTTAGCACTTTCTCAAGCAAGAGCAGACTTTATAAAAAATGAATTGACTAAAGCTGGCTTAGAAAAACAAATTGTAAATGCAGAAGGTTACGGAAGTAAATTTGCAACTTTTCCAGCTACTGCAACCGAAGAAGAAAGAGCCATCGATAGAAAAATAGCATTAAGATTTGCCAAATAATTATTAAAATTATTCCCTCAATAATAGACGCTTAGGAAATTTTCTAAGCGTTTTTTTTCATATTTATTTTCAGAATAAGAAATATTTAACTAATTTTGTTAGACTAATCTAACATTTATGAAAAAACCTTGGAGAAGAAATAATGACCAAAACTCCTTATCAGAATCTTTTGCTTCTATTCACATTCCTACTGATGGCAGTTTCTGGAAGAAACTTTTTGCATTTGCAGGTCCTGGTTTGATGGTAGCTGTAGGTTATATGGACCCAGGAAATTGGGCAACCGATATTGCTGGAGGTTCACAATTTGGTTATACTTTATTATCCGTTATTCTTTTATCCAATATTTTTGCAATTATCCTTCAACATTTATCTTTAAAACTGGGAATTGCAGCCGAAAGAGACTTAGCACAAGCTTGCAGAGACCATTTTTCGCCAACGGTAAATTTTATTTTATGGGTTTTATGCGAAATTGCCATTATTGCTTGTGATTTAGCAGAAGTTATCGGTTCTGCAATTGCTTTAAATTTACTTTTCGGAATTCCGCTTCCTGTTGGGATTTTAATTACAGGAATTGATGTTTTGCTTATTCTGATGCTTCAATCCAAAGGTTTTAGATGGCTCGAAAGTTTTGTAGCAGGACTTATTTTCGTCATTTTCGCTTGTTTCTTATACGAAATCTTGGTAAGTCAACCAGAAATTATGCCTATTTTAAGCAACCTACTTCCGAAGAAAGAAATTATTTTTAATCCATCAATGCTTTACATCGCAATCGGAATTTTAGGCGCGACAGTTATGCCTCATAATTTATATTTACACAGCAGTTTAGTACAAACCAGAGCTTATCCTAGAACTTCTGAAGGAAAAAAAATGGCGATAAAATTCGCAACCATTGACAGTACTGTTTCGTTGCTTTTCGCCTTTTTTATCAATGCAGCCATTTTAATTGTTTCGGCGGCAACTTTCCACTATTCTGGTTACAAAGATGTAGCAGATATTCATGATGCTTACAAATTACTTTCGCCAATTTTGGGAACCAGTTTAGCCAGTATTTTATTTGCAGTAGCCTTATTAGCTTCAGGACAAAACTCTACACTTACAGGAACATTAGCGGGACAAATCGTGATGGAAGGATTCCTAAATCTTAAATTAAAACCTTGGCTCAGAAGATTAATTACCAGACTTTTAGCAATCGTTCCAGCGTTTATTATTGCTATTATTTATGGCGAAAAAGGAACTACTGATTTATTGGTTTTAAGTCAGGTCATTTTATCAATGCAACTCAGTTTTGCGGTAATTCCTTTAGTCATGTTTACAAGTGATAAACTAAAAATGGGAGAATTTGTGAATAAACCTGCTTTGAAAATTCTTGCTTGGATTATTTCCATCATCATCGTTGTTCTAAATCTTTACTTACTGTATCAAACTTTTACTTCGTAATGATGAAAAAAGCAATAACAACGGTTCTTTTCGCCAATTTTTTAAACGCTCAAGAAACCATACAATTGGATCGTCCAGACCAAACAGAATCTGTATATGTAGTTCCCAAAAATTATCTACAAACAGAAATGGGATTTATGTTTGAAAAAACAAACCGAGAAAATAATCATTTTCATCTTCCCACTATTCTTTGGAAATATGGATTCAATGACAAAGTTGAACTAAGAGTGATTACAGAATTCTCGCTTTCTACTACTCCATCATCTAGTGTTTATGAGCTACAACCCGTAAGTTTAGGTTTCAAAACAAGTCTTTTAGAAGAAAAAGGAATTTTTCCAAAAATTGCGTTTATAGGCAAAGCTGAAGTGAGAAAAAGTGAAATCCTTCAAAGAAAAACCATAACTCCAGCATTTCGTTTCACCTTTCAAAATAATCTCAATCCCAAAACTTCTTTGGGTTACAATCTGGGAATGTTTTGGAACGAAGATTTACACGAAACCTATCTTTATACTTTAGCTCTTGGGAAAAGCATTTCGCCTAAACTGAATTATTTCGTAGAAATTTATGGTTTTGTTTCTCCAAATCAAACCGCAGATACAAGATTAAATGGTGGCTTCACTTATTTAATCAATGACAATTTTATGCTCGACACATCTTCGGGAATTGGACTTTCGGAAATTTCCGCTAAATATTTCTTTTCTTTTGGACTTTCTTATCGTTTGAAGTTACAGCAGTAAAGATTTCTGCTTTTACAAAATTCTGCCAATTTTTCCTAAACTGCTCTTTGGCAAAATCTTTGAAATATTGCAGTAGAAAATTCTAATGAAATGAGCGAAAACAAAGAACTACACGAAGAAAATTTAAATAAAGAAGGTCAAGAAAATCTACAAAACGAACAAAACACTACAGAAAGTGTGACAGAACAACCTACTGCAGAAGAACTTTTGGCAGAAGAAAAAGACCGTTACATTCGTTTGTATGCAGAGTTTGAAAATTATAAAAGAAGAACCTTAAAAGAAAAAATGGAGTTTGCACAATATGCAAATACCGAAATGATGATTGCTATGCTTTCTGTATTAGATGATTTCGAAAGAGCCATCAAAGAAATTGCAAAAAGTGGCAACGAATCAGACTTGAAAGGCGTAGAATTGATTTATCAAAAATTCAAAAACACATTATCAGACAAAGGTTTAAAAACAGTTGAAGTAAATGTTGGTGATGAGTTTAACGTAGATTTCCATGAAGCAATTACTTCTATTCCTGCTCCATCTGAGGAACTAAAAGGAAAAATTGTAGATGTAGTAGAAACGGGTTATCAGTTACACGATAGAGTAATTAGATTTGCAAAAGTAGTTACAGGAAATTAATTTTTAGTCTGGATGCTGGAAGTCAGAAGTTGGATGAATTAATTCCACTCAAAAATAACTTCAAACACCCATCATCCATCATCTAACAACATAAAAAATGTCAAAAAGAGATTATTACGAAATATTAGGCGTATCAAAATCAGCCAGCGCAGACGAAATCAAAAAGGCTTACCGTAAATTGGCCATCAAATATCACCCAGACAAAAATCCGGGAGATAAATCTGCAGAAGAAAAATTTAAAGAAGCTGCAGAAGCTTACGAAGTATTAAGCGATGCCGATAAAAAAGCTCGTTATGACCAATTCGGTCATGCTGGAGTTGGCGGAGCTGCAGGTGGTGGTTACGGCGGCGGTTTCGGCGGTGGCGGAATGAACATGGAAGATATTTTCTCACAATTTGGAGATATTTTCGGTGGACATTTCGGTGGCGGCGGTTTTGGTGGTGGCGGAAGAAGCCATCAAATCAAAGGTTCTAACTTGAGAGTTAGAATTAGATTAAATCTCGACGAAATGGTGAATGGCACCACTAAAACCATAAAAGTAAAACGAATGAAAGTAGCGGAAGGAGCTACTTCTAAAACGTGTACCACTTGTAACGGAAGCGGAGTTCAGATTAAAGTGATGAACACCATGTTCGGTCAAATGCAAACGCAAACCACTTGTGGAACGTGTAACGGTTTAGGTAAAATTGCAGATAAAATTCCTGCAGGAGCTAATTCTGAAGGACTCATCAAATCAGAAGAAGAAGTTTCTATCAAAATTCCAGCGGGAGCTAGAGACGGAATTCAATTAAACGTTCGTGGAAAAGGTAATGACGCTCCTTTTGGTGGAATTCCTGGAGATTTATTAGTGGTCATCGAAGAAGAACAAGATGCTACTATAAAACGTGAAGGCGATAATCTACACCAAGAACTCTATATTTCTTTTGCCGAAGCTGCTTTGGGAACTTCTAAAGAAATTAATACCGTCGGTGGAAAAGTTAAAATTAAAATTGATGCAGGAACACAATCTGGCAAAATTCTAAGATTGGCAGGAAAAGGTTTACCAAGCATCGATTCTTACGGAAAAGGCGATATGTTTGTTCATGTAAACGTTTGGACTCCTCAAAAACTCACTCCAGAACAAAAAGAGTTCTTCGAAACGCAAATGAGAACCGGTCAAATGCAAGCAGAACCTTCTGGAAAAGAAAAATCATTTTTTGACAAAGTAAGAGACATGTTCTCTTAAAAATTTAGGGATAAATACAAAAATCCAACTGAATAATCAGTTGGATTTTTTTCATACTATTTTGGCAAAAAAATTGTTTAATAAACAGTATGAAAAACCAAATCCTCAAAAATATATTCTTTTTCATTGGCTTTATTTCGCTCATGAGTTTTTCTTTTGTGAAAGATGATTTTATTCTTTGGCAAGAAAATAAAAAATTGAAAATTCAAGATTTTAAAGCTGACAATAAAGACACGATAAAAGTAAATCGACAGCAATTTTTAGGAGCAATAAGTGCCATTAGAATAGAATATTCATCATTTCAAAGAAATAAAAATTCGGTTCCTGACTTTTCTATTAAAACGTATTTTGACCCTAATGAATCTTGGATGCTTCTCAAAAACGATTATGTTTTACAACATGAGCAAATTCATTTTGACCTCACCGAATTATATGCTCGAAAAATGAGAAAATCCGTAGAAAGTCTCAGACAAAAAAACGTAACTAATATTTCTATTTACCGAAAGAAAATTCAGCATTGGAATGTAATGAAAGAAAAAGCTTCCAACCAATTTGACGCAGACAATCAAGATTATTACATTAAAATTGGGCAAAAAATTCTCTTCCAAAAAAATCCAAAACAAGAAGCTTGGAAGAAAAAAGTAGACCGAGAATTATTTCAATACAGTCTATTTAAAAATGCTGATTAATCACAAATAGTGCTTAATTTTTTCTAAATTTGAGCCACACGAAATTATATCTCAACATGAAAAAATTAGCGTTACTCTTCGGATTGTTCTTTTCTTTATTTCTAATGGCTCAAAAAAAATACGTAGTCGTTATTCACGGTGGTGCAGGAACCATCATCAGAGAAAAAATGTCTCCCGAGTTAGAAGAAGAATATTTAGAAAAACTCACCGAAGCGCTTCAAAAAGCTTATGCAGAAATTAAAAACGGTAAAACTTCCGTGGAAGCGGTAGAAGCAGCCATCGTAGTGATGGAAGATTCTCCATTGTTTAACGCTGGAAAAGGAGCGGTTTTCACGCATGATGGAAAGAATGAACTCGATGCAGCCATTATGAATGGAAAAGATAAAAAAGCAGGTTCCATCGCAGGAGTTCACACCATCAAAAATCCTATAAAAGCAGCGATTGCGGTAATGGAAAAATCAGAACACGTGATGCTTTCTGGTAACGGTGCGGAACAATTTGCTAAATTACAAGGTTTAGAAATCGTAAATCCTAAATATTTCTGGACAGAAAACCGTTGGAAATCCCTTCAAAAAGCAAAAGAATTAGAAAAATTAAAAAATCCTAAAGCAGAAAATTCAAAACCTGATTATTTCATCATTGACCAGAAATTTGGAACCGTAGGTTGTGTTGCTCTTGACCAATTTGGGAATTTAGCCGCAGGAACTTCTACTGGCGGAATGACCAATAAAAAATATGGAAGAATTGGCGATGCACCGATTATTGGAGCGGGAACTTATGCTGATGAAAATGTAGGAATTTCTGCAACAGGATGGGGAGAATTTTTCATTCGTTCTACTGCAGCCAGAACCATCGCAGCAAAAATTCAATATTTGAATAAAGATGTGAAAACAGCAGCACAAGAAACCATAGACGAAATCGAAAAAATGGGTGGTGATGGTGGTTTAATTGCGCTAGACAAAAACGGAAATATCGCTATGCCATTTAACACTTCTGGAATGTACAGAGGTGCCATTACAGAAGATGGAGAAATAGAAGTAGAGATTTATAAATAAGTTTGATGTTGGATGTTAGATGTTGGATGTTGAAAAATAGAAGATTTAAATTTTAACTATTTTTCATTAAAGCGATTTAATTTTTTTAAAATTTAAAAAGTGAGTTCCGTAGGAACGAAACGTTTGTAGTAAAATTCAGACAAAACAAATAAAGTTCCGTAGGAACGACAGAGCATATGAAACAAATAATTGTATTATTAGTATTGCTTTTAAATCTTCTTTTATCTCGTAACAATTCCGTAATTTCGCAACTAATTCTTTAGAATTTAAACTATAATGCTACAAGCAAATCACGTTACCAAAACATATAGTGCTGGAAAAAAAATTGCATTGCAAGATTTCAGCATTCACGTTCCTAAAGCTACTGTTTATGGACTTCTTGGTCCAAATGGAGCCGGAAAAACCACTTTCATCAGAATTATCAACCAAATTACACAAGCAGATTCTGGCGAAGTTTTCATCAATGGAGAAAAACTAAATCCTCATCATATTAAAGACATCGGTTACATGCCGGAAGAAAGAGGATTGTACAAAAACATGACTGTTGGCGACCAAATTCTCTATTTCGGAGCGCTCAAAGGAATGAAAAAGCAAGATGCACTATCTCAAGCGAAATATTGGTTTGACCGTTTAGAAATTGACCAATGGTGGAACAAAAAACTTTCTGAACTTTCTAAAGGAATGGCGCAGAAAATTCAGTTTGTGGTGACGGTTTTACATCAACCCAAACTATTGATTCTCGATGAGCCATTTTCTGGATTTGACCCAGTGAATGCCAATTTAGTAAAAGACCAAATTCTTCAACTGAAAGAACAAGGAACCACCATCATTCTTTCTACTCACCGCATGGAAAGTGTAGAAGAACTTTGCGAAAGTGTGGCTCTCATCAATAAATCTAGAAAAATTCTTGACGGAAAAGTCTTCGAAGTAAGAGAAAAATTCAAGCAAAATCTATTCAAAGTTGTTTTGTCTGATGTGAATTCTGAAAATTTAGAAAAGCTGAAAAATCAGTATCAACTTGTCAATATTCATGACCAACATGGTTTAATTTCTTTTGATTTAAACTACAATGAAGACCAAAACCTTCTGCTCAATGATTTAATGAAAGCTGGAAAAATCAGAAGTTTTGACGAAAAAATTCCGAGCATGAATGAAGTATTTATTACAGCAGTAAGCTCTCCGCAATCAGCAATCAGCAGTTTATAATTATTAATTTTTCACAAAAAATATAAGGCAGAATGCATATTGCAGAAAGCCGAAAGCAACAAAATGAAAAATATCTTCATCATAACCAAAAGAGAATTTTTAACACAGGTTAAAAAGAAATCTTTTATCATTCTCACGCTTTTAGCCCCAATTCTATTGATAGGATTCGGTGCTTTAATTGCTTTTATGCTGAAAGCGAATGAAACCGAATATACTTTTAATGTCATCGATAAAAGTGGCGTATTTCAACAAAACATGAAAACGCCAAAAGATGTGAAGTTTATTTATTTGCCAGAATCTACAGAACAAGCTTTGACTAGTACGCTTCCAGAAATGGTAGACAATGTAGATGGACTGCTCATTATTCCCAAATTGCAAGACCAAAATTTTGAAAATTTACAAAAACAAACCCAACTTTTGGTCAATAAAAATATCGGTTTTGATGTGAAGCAAAACATCGCTTTTTCGATGTCTGAAGTCATTAAGAAAGAAAAAATCAAAAATCTGGGACTTACAGAAGCTCAAATCGAAAATATTGATAAAAACTTCGAAATCAACACCAAAAATGTGGTGGACAATAACAAACAAGATAGCACACTTGCTTTTGGGGTAAAATCTGGTTTGAGTATGGGATTAATGTATGTGACTTTTATGTTCATCATCATCTACGGAGTTCGTGTAATGCGCAGTGTTTTAGAGGAAAAAAACAACAGAGTGGTAGAAATCATCATCTCTTCTGTAAAACCTTTTGAGCTCATGATGGGCAAAATTCTAGGCGTAACATTGGTCGCATTAACCCAATTTGCGATTTGGATTACCATGACCATTTTGGGCGCTATTTTCTTTAACCAAGGTTTTTCTAAAATTTCTGGAAATCTTCCTCAGCAAGAAGAAATTCCGTTGGATAAATTAGATATTCAAAGCGTTTTCGCAGAAATTTCTCATTCTCTGTTAGACATGAATTTCGGAATTATCATTTTTGTGTTCATTGTTTTCTTTTTATTGGGCTACATTTTTTACAGTTCTATGTATGCAGCGATAGGTTCTGCCGTAGACAATGAAACCGAAACCCAACAATTTACCATGATTGGGATTTTACCATTGATGCTGGGAATGTACGGAAGTTTTGGGCTAATCAATAATCCAGAAGGACCGATGGCGTTTTGGTTATCTATTATTCCGCTTACTTCACCAGTAGCGATGATTGCGAGAATTCCTTTTGGCGTTCCTGTTTGGCAAATTGCACTTTCTATTTTTTTATTGGTGATTTCTACGCTAGGAATGGTGTATTTGGCTGCCAAAATATACAGAGTAGGCATTCTGATGTACGGCAACAAAGCGACTTTTAAAGAACTTTGGAAATGGATTAGAACAAGCTAAACTCAGTGATGAGTGATGAGTTATGAATTATAAATTATAAAATCGTTGCAGTGATGTGGCGATTTTTTTGTTAAATTAGTTAAAGAAAAATTCTATTTTATAATTAAGAATTGAAACAATAATAAAATTCTAAAATGAAAACTTATTTATTCATTTGGAATCCCAAAAATTTTTATTGGGATTCCCTTGAACAAGATATTAAAGATGTTAATTTAAGAGAAAAAAGTTCTCAAAGATGGAGTTGTGGAAATACAAAATCAATTAAACCTGGTGATAGAATTTTTTTATTCAAACTTGGCACACAACCTAAAGGAATCATTGGATCGGGTTATGCAACGACTGAACCTTTTATAGAAGAGCATTGGAACGATAATAAAAAAAGTGCTTTATATATTGATATTGATTTTGAAATTTTGCTCAACCCAAATAAAGAAAAAATTTTAAGCCTAGAAATTTTACAAAACTCAAATAATTTATCAAAACAAAATTGGACACCTCAATCTTCTGGTATATCAATTAGAAATGAAATCGTTGATGAACTTGAAACTTTATGGTTTAATTTTCTAACAAGTGAAAATAAAAATAACAATCCTTTTATTCCATCAGAAAATGAAATTCAAAGAACATACACAGAAGGAAGTCCAAACCAAATTATTGTTACTAAATACGAAAGAAATCCTCATGCAAGAAAAGTTTGTATTTTACATCATGGGCTTTCTTGTATTGTCTGCGGTTTTAATTTTGAAAAAACTTATGGACAAATTGGAAAAGATTATATTCATGTTCATCATCTCAATCAAATATCAAATATTGGCGAAAAACATGAAATAAATCCATTAGAAGACTTAGTCCCAGTTTGTCCAAATTGTCATTCAATTATTCATAAGAGAAAAATTCCAATAACAATTGAAGAAATGAAAGAAATTATAAAAAATAGAATTTAAAATTTTAATATATGCAAATCTTCTCTACCATTTTAGTCGCATTAGTAGCCCTAGAACATCTTTACATTTTATATATGGAGATGTTTGCTTGGGAAACTTTGGGCAAGAAAACTTTCAAAGGTTCTTTGCCAAATGAACTCTTTAAACCTACCAAAAAATTAGCCGCCAATCAAGGTTTGTATAATGGTTTTTTGGCAGCAGGTTTAATTTGGAGCTTTTTTATAGAAAATCCAGAATGGCAAAAGAATATTCAACTGTTCTTTTTGGGTTGTGTAATTGTAGCGGGAATTTATGGTGCGCTTTCTGCTTCTAGAAAAATATTTTTGTACAAGCATTACCAGCGATTTTAGCTTTGGCAACAGTGTTATTAAGATAAAATTACACCGTTCGAAAACTTAGTTTGACTTCAAACCAAGTGTAAAGTTGAGAATCTCAAAACCTTATTGTTTAAATTAAAAAAGATAGAACTCCTACGGAGTTCTTCACTTCCTTCACCTTTTATTACTACACAGATATTGCTACTACGTAGCAAAGTAATTTGTTAAATATTTAAAATACAAAACCTCAAGAAATGTTTCTTGAGGTTTTTACAATATTTTTAAATCTTCTGTTTTCCAACTTCGGACTTCGGACTCCCAACTTCCGTCTTCTTAATCAAAAATATAGGTAATTCCTGCGCTTAAAACGTGTTGTCTTTTCGTAGAATTGGTAGCGCCATCTTGTGGTTCTTTTCCCATTAAATCTGGTAAATTATTGCTTACTCCAAAATCAAATCTTCCTACAATTTCTAATTTTCTTTTGTAGCTAAATCCTAAACCTGCAGAAATGGCTAAATCAAAAGCTGCTGCTTTGCCAAATTCTTCTACATTATAGATACTTCTGGAAGGATTTTCCACTTTTTGACTGAGTAAAAAACCGAATCTAGGTCCTAATTGCCCAAAAAATTCTGATTCTGCCTCAGAAAAATAAGCTTTAAAATAAACAGGAACACTCAGATAATTATTCGCGTAAACGGTTTCTCCATCCCCTTTTTCACCAGCACTTAAATATTCTACTTGTGGCTGCAAATAAAACATGTCATCTCCTCCAATGGGAATGATTGCCAATGCTCCTCCATAAAACGAAATTCTAGAAGAAGAAGGGTTGTGCGCATTTTGAATTCTTGAATACGTAGGTCCTGCAATGAGACCGAATCTAGTTGAAGAAAAATCTACCTGCGAAAAAATAGGGGTAAAAATAAAGCCTGCTGAAATGATGAATAATTTCTGAAGCCAAGTGTTAACATTTGTTTTCATTGTGTTTTATTTAAATAAAAACTTCATAATAAAGATTATTATGAAGTTTAAAATATTTGTAATATCAAAGATAATGATTTATCCTAATACTTTAGCAATAGTTTTACCGATATCAGCTGGAGAAGCTACTACGTTGATTCCGCATTCTTCCATGATTTGCATTTTTGCTTGAGCCGTATCTTCAGCACCACCTACAATTGCACCAGCGTGTCCCATTGTTCTACCTTTAGGAGCAGTTTGACCAGCGATGAAACCTACTACTGGTTTTTTAGAACCAGAATCTCTGTACCATCTTGCTGCTTCAGCTTCTAGAGAACCACCAATTTCACCAATCATCACTACTGCATCAGTTTCTGGGTCGTTGATGAACAATTCTAAAGCTTCTTTAGTAGTTGTTCCGATGATTGGGTCACCACCAATACCGATTGCTGTAGAAACACCGAAACCAGCTCTTACCACTTGGTCTGCAGCTTCGTAAGTTAAAGTACCTGATTTAGAAACAATACCTACTCTACCTTTTTTGAAAACGAAACCTGGCATAATACCGATTTTAGCTTCTTCTGAAGTGATAATTCCTGGGCAGTTAGGACCGATTAATCTAGCACCTTTATCTTTAATATATTCTTTTACTTTTACCATATCAGCTACCGGAATTCCTTCTGTAATACAAACGATTACTTTAATTCCAGCTTCTGCAGCTTCCATTACAGCATCTGCAGCAAATGCAGGTGGTACAAAAATAATAGAAACATTAGCTCCTGCTTTAGCAACTGCGTCTACAACAGTGTTGAAAACTGGCTTACCAAGATGTTCAGTTCCTCCTTTTCCTGGAGTTACACCACCTACTACGTTGGTTCCGTATTCAATCATTTGAGTTGCGTGGAAAGTTCCTTCGTTTCCTGTAAATCCTTGTACGATTACCTTTGAATCTTTATTTACTAATACTGACATGATTTATTTTTTAATTTTTGTAAAAATACTATTTTTATGATTTCACACAAAGTAAAGACCTATAAATTTTTGAGTTTTACCTCTTTCTTTAAATAACTTCTGAATTCTTCTGCAATTGGCCCAAAATAGGTTCCTTTGGATAAACTTCTGTTAACCCCTACTTGCGCAAGAAGCACCGTTCCGCTTTCGATGGTAACTCCAGATGCAATTCCTACTTGTCCCCAAATGGTAACTTCGTCTTCGATAATACAACAACCTGCAATACCGGTTTGAGAAGCGATAAGAACTTTTTTACCAATAACGGTATCGTGTCCTATTTGAATTTGATTATCCAAAATACTACCTGCACCAATAATGGTAGAATCTGTAACTCCTCTGTCTATTGTACAAAGATTACCTATTTCTACATTATTTTCTATAATAACATTTCCTACGGAAAGCATTTTTCTGAAACCTTCAGCATTTTTGTTGTAATAAAAAGCGTCACCTCCTAAAACGGTTCCTGACTGAATAACGCAGTTATTACCAATTTCGGTTCTGTCTCCAATTACTACATTTGGAAAAATCATACAATTATCTCCTATTTTCACATCGTTTCCGATTACTACAGAAGGGTGAATTTTACAATTTTTTCCAATTACAGCATTTTGACCAGTTGTTTCAAAAGTTTGAATACCTTGGTAATGTTCGTTAATTTTATTAAAATCTCTGAAAGGGTCGTCTGAAATAAGAAGAGCTTTACCTTCTGGGCAATCTACTTCTTTGTCTATCAAAATAATAGTAGCTTCAGAAAAAAGCGCTTTGTCGTAATATTTAGGATGGTTTACAAAAACAATTTCACCAGCTTTTACACGGTGAATTTCGTTAGTTCCAAAAACTTGAAAATTTTCGTCTCCTACAAATTTTGCATTAATTAATTCTGCAATGGTCTTAAGAGACTGAGGTGATTGAAATTTCATATTATTGTAGGATGTTGGATGATGGATGCTGGAAGAATTATATCTAACATCCAGCTTCCTACATCCAGCTAATTTATTTTACACGTTCTAAGTAAGAACCGTCTTCGGTGTTTACTTTAATTTTGTCTCCAGCTTCAATAAAAAGTGGCACTAAAACTCTTGCTCCTGTTTCTACAATTGCATTTTTAAGAGCGTTGGTAGCAGTATTTCCTTTTACACCTGGGTCTGCTTCAATTACTTCTAGGTAAACTGTCTGAGGAATTTCCGCAGAAAGTGGTGTTTCGTCTGATTCTTTAATAATGATGGTAACTTCTTCACCAGCTTTCATAAACTGAGCGTTCTCAATCATTTCTTTGTTAAGATACATTTGAGAGAAATCTTCGTTGTTCATAAAATGGTAACCGTTTTCGTCATCGTATAAATATTGAAATTTACGAGTAATCACTTTTACCTCATCTATTTTGTGACCTGCAGAGAAAGTATTATCAATAACTTTTCCGTTGGTTACAGATTTTAGTTTGGTTCTTACAAAAGCAGGGCCTTTCCCTGGTTTTACGTGAAGAAACTCTATTACTTTGTAAATGTCATTACTATATTCTATACAAAGTCCTTTTTTAATATCGTTGCTTGTTGCCATTAAAAATATGTTGTTTTGAAAATTTATTATTTTTTTTGAAATGGTTTGAAATGTTTGATTTTGTTTGAATTGCTTAATGAAATTTGAAATTATAATTACTTCATCTTTAAATTCTGCAATTCTCCCATTCTATTCTTTTCCAGAGCCATAACCTTTTACAATACCTCTTGGAGAATTTTTTATAAATTCTACAATTTCGTCTCTGTCTTCGGTTGGAGGAAGTTCTTTTTCGATAAATGTAATTGCTTGAGAAACATTTAATTTCATTTGAAAAACAGCTCTATATACTTTTTGAATTTCAAAAATTCTCTCATTGCTGAAACCTCTTCTTCTCAATCCTACAGAATTAATTCCTGCATAAGACATTGGTTCTCTTGCTACTTTTACATAAGGTGGAATGTCTTTTCTCACCAAAGTACCCCCAGAAATCATCACATGTTTACCAATTTTACCAAATTGATGCACCGCAGAAAGACCTCCCATTACTGTGAAATCTCCTATTTCTACGTGTCCTGCAATACCACAACCGTTTACGATAATTACATTATTACCCAAAACACAATCGTGAGCAATGTGGCTTGTCGCCATAATAAGACAATCGTTACCAATTTTAGTATATCCAAGAGCTTTGGTACCTCTGTTAATGGTTACACACTCTCTAATAGTAGTGCGGTCTCCAATAATGGTTTTTGTATCTTCTCCGTCAAATTTTAAATCTTGAGGGATAGCCGAAATTACAGTTCCAGGAAAAACTCTACAATTTTTACCAATTCTAGCACCATCCATAATGGTAACATTAGGTCCTATCCATGTTCCGTCTCCTATTTCTACATCTCCTGCAATGGTAGTGAATGGTTCTATGGTAACGTCTTTGCCAATTTTGGCACGTCTGTCTACTGCGGCTAATTGATGAATCATACTTCTGTTTTTGTTTTAGCAACTTGAGCCATCAATTCTGCTTCTACTACTACACTATCTCCTACATAGCCGTAACCTTGCATATGAACAATGCCTCTTCTTATTGGTTCTATTAATTCTATTTTAAAGATTAAAGTATCACCAGGAATTACTTTTTTCTTGAATTTTACTTTATCCATTTTCA
>ERZ650300.208-NODE-208-length-33302-cov-5.659037_pt1 | contig 33302 bp, 29 predicted proteins | sample MGYA00376236_ERZ650300 | MGnify/ENA primary metagenome ERZ650300 (study PRJEB26733, sample SAMN07839303) | wastewater metagenome | biome: urban; feature: wastewater treatment plant; material: waste water | place: USA: North Carolina | collected 2016-04-28 ...
AATTAAATAATGTACTTTTTCCAACATTGGGTAATCCGACGATTCCTAATTTCATATCTCTAAATATCTCCTTTAAATGTATTGATTTTACGGTATTTTCAGATGTTTTTACTGTACTTTCATTATTCTAGCATAACCACTTATTATGTGCAAGTGCGGTATTACCGCGACACGCTTAATCCCGCGACATGATCATAAGCAATGTTCCAGACTGATAGGTAACTTTTGCCTTTTCACTGACAATCTCATTACTCACTGTCAGTCCACTGTCTGCTGTTGTCAGGCGATAATGGTCAAGTGAATATTTAAATCCTTCCAGAGTCAGATCTGTCACATTTCCTCCAAATGGAAAAAATGACACATATTTTCCAAACTGTTCTGACTTTTTCAGAACTGTTCCGTCTGAAATAAGCTTCATATAATTATACCGATCCACAAGTGTTACTTCTGCCCCCTGGTTTTGTGCCAGGACAAGGAGTCCGAAATTCGCCATCAGATGATCTACTCTGTTTCCTGTCACACCAAAGATCACTATCTTTTTCGCACCGGTCCTGATCGCATAATTCATGGCAGACTGTGTATCTGAGTCATCTTTTTCCGGTCTCAGGCGGATAACTTTTATTTCTTTTTTTTCATTTCCAAAGCCTTTTTGCAATTTCCACTCAGTCATTCCACCATAGGGAATTTCACTGTCCATACTTCTTTCTTCCTGAATTTCCAGAAATTTTTTTCCATCTTCAGACAGACTGTCAAAATCTCCAATAACTGCATCCGGCAAAAGCTGATGCTCCAGAAAGAATTCCAGCCCTTTATCAGCTGCGATCAGACAGGCTTCATTCTTTTTTAAAAAATCGAGGGCAAAATCACTGTGGATATTGCCCCCGCTTACAATTATCGTATCTATCATGCTCTTCCTCAGTCAATCCTTCTTATGATCTCATCCATTCGTTCTCTGGCATGTTTTACATTTTTTGCCAGATCATCGTTGAAAACATAAGAACCTGCTACCAGCAGATTTGCACCTGCTGTGAGCACTGTCTCCATTGTCTCATCATTGATGCCACCATCAACCTGAACATCTACATCCAGATCCTCGGCCTCGATCAGTTCACGTACTTCCCTGATCTTTTCCGTACATTCTTCCATATACTTCTGACCGCCAAATCCCGGCTGTACAGTCATGATCAGAACCATATCCACATCGCTGAGCATATGACTTATATCATTTACAGGTGTAGCCGGTTTGATGGAAACTCCCACCTTCACACCTGCTTCCCTGATCTGTTCAATAGTTCTCTCAAGATCTTCACATGCCTCCGCATGTACTGTAATGGAATCTGCCCCACATTCCACAAAATCTCTGATATATCTCTCAGGCTCTGTAACCATGAGATGTACATCAAAAAACAACTTTGATTCCTTTCGGATAGACTTTATCACCGGCATTCCAAAAGAAATACTCGGTACAAAATCACCATCCATAACATCAATATGAAGCCATTCAATCCCCTCTTTTTCCAGGGTTTTGATCTGTTCGCCCAAACGGTTAAAATCTGCCGATAAAATAGAAGGGCACAACTGATACATAATTAGAATCTCCTTTTCTCTTTTAATTCATTATAAAGTCCCAGATAATCTTCATAGCGAAGCTGGCTGATCTCATGCTCAGCCAATGCTGCTTTCACGCCACAGTCCGGTTCATGGATATGTCTGCATCCCTGAAACCTGCACTGTTCTTCATATCTGCGAAACTCCGGAAAATACGCCTTAAGTTCCTGTTCTTCTATATCTGTCAGATATAAAGAAGAAAATCCCGGTGTATCCATCAGATAAGTATCATGTCCCACCGGTATCACCTGAGAATGACGCGTGGTATGCTTTCCACGTTTCAGCTTCTTACTTATCTCCCCGGTTTCCATCTGTACATTTTCCTGCAGTGCATTGGTAATTGAAGATTTTCCCACACCGGAAGGTCCTGCAACTACAGTTGTTTTTCCTTTCAGGATCTCACGTATTTCATCCAGCCCCTCTCCATTAAAAGTACTGGAAAAAATCACATCATATCCACAGCTCTTATAAGTTTCATATAAAAACTCCAGTTCTTCCTGTTTTGCAAGATCTTTCTTGTTAAAACATATAACAGCCGGAACATTCTCTTTCTCCATCATGATCAGAAAACGGTCAAGCAGCATAAAATTAGGTTTCGGATTCTCCATCGCAAAAATCACAAAAGCCTGATCCACATTGGCAACGGCCGGACGGATCAATGAATTTTTTCTGGGAAGGATGGCAGTCACACTGCCTTCCTTCTCCTGTTCATCCAAAACCTCTATCTCCACATTATCCCCTACAAGAGGTTTCTGTTTATCTTTTCTGAATATTCCCTTTGCTTTGCATTCATAAATCTCATCATTTTCTGCATAGATGTAATAAAATCCTGCAATTCCTTTTATTATCTTTCCCTGCATGGATCATTCAGCCTTAGCAAATGTAATAGAATAATTTCCGAGTTCCTGATAAGTTCCACTGATCTGTTCAGACAGATACAAAGTACCCTCGCTGATACCAGGTGCACCTGTGATATCCAGATCATACGGGAACTGGATTACCTGATCTTCCAGAACAACTGAAGCTGTCGGTGTTCCGTTTACATTCTGGATCAGTTCCAGACGAACCGGACCTCCGGAATATCCTGACGGAGTATTCAGAGTCTGTGTACATTTCCATACTTCCCCGGCTGCTGCCGCCGCACTGTTATCTGCTGTCTGTGCCGGAGCATCAGATGATGCAGCAGTATCTGCGCTGTCACTCTGAGCCGAAGGTTCCTGATCTCCGGTACTTACTGTGATCACAACATTTACATTATCCGGATCTTCCCAGTTTCCGGCTTCCGGTTCCTGTGAAATTACTTCTCCTTCTGCCACCTCTGTACTCTTTTCCTCTTTTACTTCCACATTGAGGAACTTACCAAAAGTAGTAACTGCATCATTCTTTGTCATCCCGACAACACTTGGAACCTCCACACTGTCTCCATAGTCCACGCCTCGACTGACAATCAGTGTTACGCTGTCCCCTGCTGAAACAGAGTTTCCGGCTGCCGGAGTTGTGGAGACTGCATATCCCGGATCTGTAACCGGAGTACCATCATCATTTAATTCACTGTATTCTTTCTGTATCTCAACAGTTAATCCCATATCTTCCAGAGTCTGCTGTGCGTCTACTCCGGTCTGTCCATCCACATCCGGAATTGTGATCTTCTGCGCACCCTTGCTGATATAATACTTAATGGTCGTATACTGCTCTACTTTACTTCCCTTTGGAATATCCTGTGAAGAAATGGTTCCTTTTGCCTGATTTGAAGCCTCCTCGCCCATAGGCTGAATACCCAGTTTCATATCCTTTGTGATATTCTTTGCTTCATCCTCTGTTTTTCCTACCAGATTCGGCACAGTTATCATTCCGTCATCATCTGATTCCGATGTATCTGAGGCCTCAGTTTTTTTGTCTGTATCATTGTTACTTCCAATAAGTCCGGACGCCTTTCCTGCGACCAGAATGATTGCTATCAGAATCACAACACCCATCAGAAGCATTACAATAGTCAGCCCATGTCCGCCTCTTTTTTTCTTTTTCTCAGGCTTATCTGATTTCTTCCTGTGCTTTTTCACTTCCGGCTCATCATCATAATCTGTTTCATTGATTTCTTCTTCCAGAGCCTCAGGTTCTGACTTTGCGATCTGCTTCGGCATATGTTTGATCTCGCCAAGCTCCTTATCTGAGATCACAACTGTTTTTGCTTCGTTATCCACAGACGTCAGCGTTACGAAATCTCCCTGTGGATCGATCAGAGAATGCTTCAGATCTGCGATCACATCCTCCATATTCTGATAACGGCGATCCACGCTTTTCTGTGTACATTTCAGAATGATCTGCTCCAGACTGTGGGGAAGCTCCGGTGTATAAATACTTGGAGGAACAATCTCTTCCTGAAGATGTTTGATAGCAATAGCTACTGTGGTATCTCCGTCAAAAGGAACCTTCCCTGTAACCATTTCATACATTGTGATACCCAGTGAATAAATATCACTCTTCTCATCACTGTATCCGCCTCTGACCTGTTCCGGTGAACTGTAATGAACAGATCCCATTACATTTGAGCTTATGGTATTGGAAGAAGCGGCTCTTGCAATACCAAAATCTGTTACTTTTACCTTTCCATCCATGGAAATGATAATATTCTGCGGTTTTACATCACGATGTACAATCCCATGGCTGTGTGCAGCTTCCAGTCCCATGGAGACCTGGATTGCAATACTGGTTGCTTCTTTTACAGAAAGCTTTCCCTTTTTGGAAATGTACTCCTTGAGAGTAATTCCCTCAATAAGCTCCATAACAATGTAATAAACTCCGTTATCGTCACCAACATCAAATACATTCACTATATTCGGATGTGTCAGGACTGCTGCAGCCTGAGCCTCACTTTTAAACTTGCGGATAAACGTCGTATCCTCTCTGAATTCCGGCTTAAGAACTTTTACAGCAACAAACCGATTCAGCTTATGGTCTTTTGCCTTGTATACGTCCGCCATTCCGCCGGTACCAATTTTTCCTAATATCTCATAGCGTTCTGCTATGATCATTCCCGTTTTTAACATGCTTTCACCTCGTCTGTGAATGGTTCTACCAATACAATTGCAATATTATCCTTGCCGCCATTGCGGTTTGCTTCTCTTATAAGTATCCTGCCTTTTTCATCCAGATCTGTAGATGTGTCAGAAATGATTTCCCTCAGCTGGCTGTCCTCAACCATGTTGCTGAGCCCGTCCGAACACATCAAAACTACATCTCCGGGTTCCAGTTTCAGATCAAAGAAATCAATATCCACTGTTTTCTCTGCTCCAAGTGCTCTTGTAATGATATTTTTCTTCGGATGCTTCCTTGCCTGTTCAGGGTCAAGTTCTCCCATTCTTACCATCTCCTGCACCAGTGAGTGATCCCTTGTTATCTGCTGAATCTTCTCTCCGATCACATAAAGTCTGCTGTCACCTACATTTGCCACATAAGCGTAATGTCCTACGATAGTAGCTGCCACTATCGTTGTTCCCATTCCTCTGAGTTTCTCATCCTGCTGTGCCTGGGTAAGAATCTCGGTATTTACACATTCAATGGCATGACGGATTACCTTTACCGGATTAAAATCCGCATCCTGCCGGATTTCCTCCACCATAGATGTAACCGCATGAGAGGATGCATAATCACCTGCATTATGACCACCCATACCATCTGCAACAACAAACAGATTCGGAAGATTTCCAACCGGGTCAGCAGTTGCGAACACATAATCCTGGTTCATCTTCCGCTTTTGCCCGACATCAGTAGCTGAATATATCCTCATGTCACTTCTCGCTTTCTGTTTTTTCCATATAACTTTTTCTTAACTGTCCACAGGCACCATCAATATCACTGCCCATTTCTCTTCTAATAGTAACATTTATTCCACATTTTTCAAGTTTTATTTTGAAATTCTCCACAGCCTGTCTTGTTGAACGCACAAAGGAACGTTCCTTAATAGGGTTTACCGGGATCAGATTTACATGGCAGTTCATATCTCTGATTCTGCCGGAAAGTTCCCTTGCATCCTCATCGCTGTCATTAACTCCGGCTACCAGACTGTATTCAAATGTGATCCTGCGCCCGGTTTCTTTAAAATAATAACGGCAGGCTTCCAGAACCTCATCCATGCTGTATTTGTTTGCGATCGGCATCAGTTCCCGTCGCTTCACATCATTAGGTGCGTGAAGGGAAAGTGCAAGTGTCATCTGAAGCTTTTCTTTTGCAAGGTCATAAATCTTCGGAACCAGCCCACAGGTAGATACAGTCAGGTTTCTCTGACTGATATGAAGTCCTCCGTCTTCTGTCAGGATATGTATAAACCTGAGAAGATTTTCATAATTATCAAGAGGTTCCCCCGTTCCCATGACCACAACATTGGAAACTCTTTCTCCTGTCAGAGCCTGTATCCTGTATATCTGATCCAGCATTTCTGACGGGAGAAGACATCTGGTCAGTCCTCCTATGGTAGATGCACAGAATCTGCATCCCATGCGGCATCCCACCTGAGAAGAAATACAGACAGAATTTCCATGTTTATACCGCATGAGAACACTCTCTATCACATTTCCATCACTGAGACGGAACAGATACTTCTGTGTACCGTCAATCCGGGATGTCTGTACATCTACCATCTTCAGTGCTGTGACAGGATATTCTTTCAGTTTTTCCCTCAGGCTTTTGGAAAGATTGGTCATCTCATCATAAGAAGTAACAAGGTGTTCATGCAGCCAGCTGTAAATCTGCTTCGCACGAAAAGGCTTATCTCCCAGAGTGGTCATCAGTTTCTTTAATTCGTCGATCGTCATTGACTTAATGTCTGTCATTACTTATTTTCTCCTGAATTTTGCAATAAAGAAGCCATCTGTTTTGTGTACTCCCGGCAGAAGCTGAAGATAACCCAGAGCTGTTGTCTCAGAATGTAGTTCTTCCGGAAGATACGGATCAATACTCTCCAGTTTGAACGGATGATTATTCATAAACCACAACATGTTCTCTTCATTCTCTTCCTTTGCGATAGTACAGGTACTAAATACCAGCACTCCGCCCGGTTTCACATATTCTGCCGCATTGTCAAGGATTGTTCTCTGAAGGATTACAATCTCTTCCTGCTTCTGTGCTGTCACCCTGTATTTGATCTCCGGCTTCTTTCCAATTACTCCATATCCGGAACATGGGACATCTGCCAGAACGACATCTGCCTTGAGTTCTGAATCTACATCAAATACCGTAGCATCCATCACATGAGCCTGCACATTAATGCAGTCTGTTCTGTGAATATTCTCTTCGATCATATTCACTTTGTACTGGCTGATATCGCGTGCATCTACTGTTCCGTAATCTCCCATTTTATCTGCAACATGGAGACTCTTTCCACCAGGTGCTGCGCACATATCTATCACATAATCCCCTTTTTGCGGATCTGCAATTTCTGCCACCAGCATGGAGCTTACATCCTGCACCTGGATTTTCCCCTGTATAAATGCATCCAGTGCAAGAATATGGTTATAATTTGAAATTTCATATGCATAGGGAAGATAAGGTGCAGGTTTCACTTCCACTCCCTGATCGACCAAGCTCTCATAAATCTCTTTCTGTGGATATTTATGAGTTCTGCAGCGTACTGTGATCGGTTTCTCAGTGAGAAAATCTGTAAGGATCTTTTCTGTTTTTTCTTCCCCGTAATCCTCAAGCCAACGGTTTACCAGTGTTTCCGGCATAGAATATCTGACAGACAGATATCTGACCGGATTTTCTTCCCTTGAAGGAAGTTTCAGATTTTTCCACTCTCTGGCAATCGTACGAAGAACACCGTTTACAAAAGGTTTCAGGCTGTAAAAGCCTTTTCTCTGTGCCAGCTTCACCGCTTCATTACACACTGCGCTGTCCGGCACACTGTCCATAAACCTGATCTGATAAACTGCACTTCTCAGGATTTCCCTGATCACAGGCTTCATTTTATCTACAGATACTTTTGAATATGAATCAATAATATAATCTATTAAAATACGATATTCCAGTGTTCCTTCACAGACTCTGGTAATAAAAGCTCTCTCCTGTCTTGGAAGGAACTGATATTTGGAAAGAGCATTGCGGATAGCGATATGGCTGTGTTTTCCCTCTTCCTCGATTTCCAGTAATATCTGTAATATCAGTTCTCTTGTATTTATTCCATTAGTCACGGTCTCTTCCTCCGGCAAGTATGATCAGTCTTAAAAGCTGCAGGATTGATGAAGCAAGTGCTGCAACATAGGTGAGTGCTGCCGCTGTAAGAACCTTCCTTGCACCTTTTACCTCATCGTTTCCAAGCATTCCTGAACTTCCAAGCATTTTCAACGCTCTTGAAGAAGCATTGAATTCTACCGGAAGAGTTACAAGCTGAAAAAGAACCGCAAATGTAAACAAAATGATTCCAACAGTCAGCAGTGGACGGATTGAGAAAATCAGTCCTGCCAGAAACAATGGCCAGGAAAGTGTGGAACCGATGTTTGCAACAGGCACAATCGCAGAGCGAAGATTCAATGGCACATAGTTAGTCGCATGCTGAATAGCATGTCCACATTCATGCGCAGCCACCCCGATTGCAGCCACAGATGTTTTATCATATACATCCTGGGAAAGTGCCAGTTTCTTACTTCCCGGATCATAGTGGTCTGTCAGGCTGCCGGATATGGGTACTACCGTAACATCCGTAATTCCCGACATACGAAGAATCCGTCTGGCAGCATCGGCACCTGTAAGCCCCGATGCACTGCGCACTCTGCTGTAAACAGAAAACGTACTCTTTACCTTTGCAGATGCCAGTAAAGACAGCACCATTCCGATAATGAGCAGTAAATACGTAGGATCAAAATAATAATATCCGTACATCTAATCACTCCTTATGATCTGTAAAAACAATTCCATTTTCAATGTGATATCCCCGGAGAAAGGCTTCTGTTTCCATACGCTTCTTACCTTCCAGCTGTACCTCTGTAAGAATCAGCACTCCTTCTCCACATGCTGTATGGATCCCCTCTTTATCTGCCAGGAAGATTGTTCCCGGAACAGCATCTGTTTTCTCAGTGCTGACTTTACATTTCCACACTTTCAGAGTTTTTCCATTAAGAAATGTATAAGCACTTGGCCATGGATTCAGGCCGCGTACAAGGCGTTCCAGTTCTTCTGCAGATTTTCTGAAATCCATCAGTCCCATCTGTTTGGTGATCATAGCCGCATAAGGTGTAGGACTCTCCTCCGGCTGTTTTTCAAACTCCGCGGTTCCCTGCTCAATAGACGGAAGCGTCTTGATCAGCAGATCCGCACCGGCCTGCGCAAGTTTTCCAAACAGGCTTCCACCTGTTTCTGTCGGAGAGATCGGAATCACTATCTTTGAAATCATATCACCGGTATCAAGACCTTCTCCCATCTGCTGGATCGTTACACCTGATACTTTTTCCCCGTCGATCACAGCCTGCTGGATAGGCGCTGCTCCTCTGTATTTCGGAAGAAGAGACGCATGAATATTGATACATCCAAATTTCGGAAGCTCCAGGATTTCTTTTGGAATAATCTGTCCATATGCAGCAACAACTATGATCTCAGGATTGATTTCTTTCAGAATCTCCAGAAATTCAGGGTTATTTCTCACTTTCTCCGGCTGATATACCGGAATATCGTGCATAACGGCTTCTTCTTTTACAGGTGTTGGCAATAATGTCTTACCTCTGCCTTTTGGTTTGTCAGGCTGGGTCACTACTGCTGCCACCGCATATCCGGCTTCTGTCAGTGCATGTAATGACGGCACTGCGAAATCCGGTGTTCCCATAAATACTATCTTCATTTGATTATCACTCCTCATCCTCATCATAGGAAACCTGATGAAGTTCTCCTTCTACCAGTTCTGTATACATATGTCCGTCCAGATGATCGATCTCATGGCAGAAAGCACGCGCAAGAAGACCTTCCCCTTCATATTCTACTTCATTCATATCCTCATCCAGAGCTTTTACCTTTACATAGTTCGGACGTGTTACCTGACCAGCCATTCCAGGTACACTTAAGCATCCTTCATCACCAGTCTGTTCGCCTGATGTTTCAAGGATTTCAGGATTGATCAGCACGATAGGACCCTCTCCTATATCGATCACAACAATACGCTTCAGCATACCTACCTGTGGTGCAGCGAGGCCAACTCCCATTGCATCATACATGGTTTCAAGCATATCCCCGATCAGATCATGAATACGTGGTGTCATTTTTTCTACCGGTCTGCTGACCTTTGCAAGTACTTCGTCGCCCTGTAATCTGATTTTTCTAAGTGCCATTTCTTTATTCTCCTCTTCTTTGATTATGATGTTAGGATCAAAAGATATTTTGCCCCTAACCTGATATCTTGATTATTGTTATATCACGATTTCAGAAATTACTGCCTTCCGGATTTCCCTTCTGCAGCAGATTACTTCAGTAATGAGATTTTGAAAAACTCTGCCATAATTAACTGAAATCAAATTGTATGTATATTTTCCGGAAACCGGAATTTATCTCTATGTATTTCTCCAGCTGGTCTTTGATGTGTACCAGCGTTTTATGATCTTTATGTTTTAAATAGATAACCTGTCTGTAAATATCCTTAACTTTTCCAACTGACGCATATGCCGGGCCAATGATATGCAGGTCATTTTCTCTGTATATCCTTTCTATATAAAGTTTCAGATAATACATGGCCTGAACCAGTTTCTCATCTTCCGGACCTGAACCCAGAACTGCCAGCATATGTGCCGCAGGCGGATAATCCAGAAGCATACGGTAACTCATCTCTTCCTCATAGAATGCCTGATAATCCTGCACTGCCGCCGCCTGAATACTGTAATGATCCGGATGATAGGTCTGGATCACTGCCTCTCCCGGTTTTTCCCCCCGTCCTCCCCGGCCGACTGCCTGACAGAGAAGCTGAAAGGTACGTTCCGCACATCGATAATCCTCTGCATTCAGCGAAAGATCCGCTGCTACTATTCCCATGAGTGTGACATCCGGAAAATCATGCCCCTTAACGATCATCTGTGTTCCGATCAGTATATCTGCCTCATGAGCAGCAAAAGCTGCAAGGATCTTTTCATAGCTGCCCTTGGTTCTTGTTGTATCAAAATCCATTCTGAGAGTCCTGACTTCTGGAAAATCTTCCCGCACTACCTTCTCGATCTGCTGTGTTCCTGCCTTAAATCCGCCAATATAAGGCGATCCGCACACCGGGCATATCCGGGGTTTTCCTGTCTCATATCCACAGTAATGACATAAAAGCCTTTCATTATTATGCTCCGAAAGAGAAACATCACAATGCGGACACTTCATCACATGTCCACAGGACCGGCAGGATACAAAACCTGCGTATCCTCTTCTGTTCAGAAAAAGCATTACCTGTTCTTTTTTCTCAAACCGGCCTTTCATCTTTTGCCGGAGTTCTCTGCTCAGTACAGACCTGTTTCCTGCTTTTAATTCCTCACGCAGGTCTACGATAGAAACCCGGGGCAGAGGTCTGCTTCCATATCTTGTTGTCAGCCTGACCAGACTATATTCCCCATTCATTGCCTTACTGTAGGCTTCCACTGATGGAGTAGCTGAACCCATTACCACATTTGCATGTTCTAAAACAGCTCTCCGGATTGCAGTTTCCCTTGCATGATAACGGGGTGTGCTTTCACTTTTATAGCTTGGTTCATGTTCTTCATCAATAATGATCAGTCCCAGACTGGCAAATGGCGTAAACAGCGCAGATCTGGGACCGATCATCACCTGGACTTCTCCCTTTTTCGCACGTTTAAACTGATCATAGCGTTCTCCCTGAGACTGTCTGGAATTGATAACTGATACTTTATCCCCAAATCTGGCATAAAATCTGCGTACCGTCTGATATGTCAGAGCAATCTCCGGGATCAGCACGATTGCTTCTTTTCCCTGAGAAAGCGTCTGCTCGATCAGCTTTATATACACCTGGGTTTTCCCGCTCCCTGTCACTCCCTCGATCAGTACAGGCTTCGGCGATGGGTTTTTCCACTCTCTCTGTATCTGCTTTACTGCCGCTTCCTGTTCATCTGTAAGCGGCATTCGCCTTTCTCCGGAAATATCACCTGTATTCAGTGAAGTTCTCATTATCTCATCATATTCTATGCGGATAATCCCCTGCTCCTGAAATTTCTTTACAACAGCAGAAGTTGTCCCCAGTTCTTTCGCCGCATGTGTATAATCCAGTCTTTTTTTCTCCAGAAGTTCCCTCAGAAGTCTTGTTCTGGCTTTAAACCTTGTTTGTTCAAGTTCTTTCAGCAACTGCGTTCCCGCCTCTTCGGAAATATCCAGGCATATATATTTTTTCTCTTTTGCCTTGATTTTCTCCTGGATAGGAAGTACTGTCCTGAGAGCCTGGATCATGGTGGAACCATAATTTTCTCTCATCCAGGCTGCCAGGGCGATCAGTCTGGATTCCGTAGTCTCTTCTCCACTGCAGATTTCACTGATTTCTTTAATCTTTTCGGGAGCAATTTTCGGTTTATCTGACAATCCGATCACATATCCTTTACGCACCCGGCCGGCATTTCCAAAAGGGATGGCTGCCACCATCCCTGCCTTTATTTTCTTCTCCAGCCTTTCCGGTACACGATATTGAAAACTCCGGTCCAGTTTATCACTGGAAATATCAATTATTATATCAGCATATATCATGAACTTATTCCTGTTTGACCCGCTACCTATTTACCAGCAAGAATATCTGCGATCAGGACACGTTCATCCATAGGATATTTCTTTCCTTTAATTTCCTGATAATCCTCATGTCCCTTACCTGCCAGAACTATAATATCCCCCGGCTCTCCATGATGGATCGCATAGGCGATGGCTTCTTTTCTGTCCGGAATCTCTACATATTTTCCATCGGTTTTTGCCATACCGATCTTGATATCATCGATGATCGCCTGTGGTTCTTCATCACGTGGATTATCAGAGGTAATGATGGTAAGGTCTGCAAGCTTTCCGGAAACCTCTCCCATCTCATAGCGGCGAAGCTTCGATCTGTTGCCTCCGCATCCAAACAGACATACCAGTCTGTGGGGATGATATTCTTTCAAAGTGGTCAGAAGACTCTCCAGAGCCATGGCATTATGCGCGTAATCGATCATCAGAGTAAAATCATCGGATACTTTTACCATTTCGATACGGCCTTTTACCTTAGCTACTTTTAAGGCTTTGAGAATGTTCTCTTCCGAAACCTTAAAATGACGGCAGATCGCGATTGCTGTCAATGAATTGTAGATGCTGAATTTACCGGGAATATCTATCTCCACATGAAAATCCAGAAGTCCTTTCAGATGGTAGGAAATACCCAGATATCCTTTACCTCCGACCAGCTTTGCATCTTCCGCACGAAGGTCTGCTTCCGGTGAAAATCCATAAGTTTCCAGGCTGCATGTATGACCTTCAATAATCTTCTCGAAATGTTCATCATCTCTGTTTACAATTCCTACCTTGCACTGTTTCAGAAGTAAGGACTTGCATCTGAGATAATCATCAAAATCCTTATGTTCATTTGGTCCGATATGATCCGGCTCAATATTTGTAAAAATACCAAAATCGAAAACAAATCCCTGAGTTCTGTGAAGCATCAGTCCCTGGGAGGAAACTTCCATAACCACACAGTCACAGCCGGCTTCTGCCATCTCATGGAAATATTCCTGAATCACATAAGACTCCGGTGTTGTGTTCTTTGCAGGAATCACTTTGTCACCGATGATCGCTTCAATGGTTCCGATCAGTCCCACTTTATATCCGGCATTTTCCAGAATAGATTTTACCATATACGTAGTGGTTGTTTTTCCTTTTGTTCCTGTGATACCAATTGTTTTCAGTTTCTCTGCGGGATATCCGAAATATGCGGCAGAAATAAACGCCATTGCATATCGTGTATCTTTCACAAGAATGACTGTCACATCTTCCGGTGCTTCCACAGCTTCTTCCACGATCAGAACCTTTGCTCCTTTTGCAACTACATCCGGCACAAATTTATGGCCATCCACCACTGCACCGCGGATACAGATAAAAAGAGAGCCCTCTTCTACTTTCCGGGAATCATAAATCACATTTTTTACTTCCTGGTCTGTACTGCCCTGAAGACATGTATATTCCAGCTTTTCCAGTAAGGATATTAATTTCATTTTAATCCTCCATATCATTTCCTGCCTGCCTGAATTTTATACAGCCTCTGCGGCAATTTCGTTACTGTTCACTCCGTTCACAGTAACTTAGCCAAAATTCATTCCAGATTGCCTGCGGCAATGGAATTTTGGCTTGTATGTCTCGGGATTTTGGCATATTCATGCCAAAACACCTCGCGGGATAGTGATGTGTGAACAGTAACGCAATTTCTTTAAAGTCAGGCAGAGGTGTTTTACTAAAGCGTATATTCTATATAAGAATAGCACACCTCCCCTGTCGTTTCAACGTTGTTTCTCTACTTCTGCTGTTTTTTTGTCTTCCTGTAACAGAATGCACTGACTCCGGACATGATTGCAAAAATCCCCAGTACAATATACAAAGCCGTTTCTGTCTCATCTCCTGTACGTGGTTTGGAAGCAGTAGTATAAGCACTTCCGGACTTTGAGTCATATCCATAACTCTGGGAAGCCAGAGATGCCGGTTGCGGCGTAACTGTAACAATATTATCAGTTTCCTTTAATTCTACGTTTGCCTTAGATGTCATTGCCTGTGTACCAGTCTCATCAGATGTAACGATTACCTCATTGATCAATTCCTGACTTGCCATATATTGTGGAACAGTCACTGTGGCGTAAAGTGCAAAAGCCTCTCCCGGTGCGATCTGCGGAATCAGAGCCTGTGTGCCTGTGCTGTTTAATGTTACGCCCTCTTTCCTGACAAAGTTTGCCTGAATACCGGCATTTTGGAATCTTTCTGTACTGAGAACCGAATGAAGTGTCCGCTCACCCGTATTCCTGATGCAGATCTGATATGTGATCGTATCTCCCGGATATGCCTGTGTTCTGTCCGCAGTTTTCTCCACCTCAAAAGCCGCCTTTAATGCAATGACTTCTGTTTCGACTGATTTCTGACATCCAATACTTTCTTCCTTTCCCGGATATTTCGCTTTTACAGTTACTGTATGAATAAGCTCTCCTGCCTGCTCTTCTGTAAGCTGTACTGTCATCTGAAGATTTCTGATTTCTCCTGCCTTAAGACCTGAAATAATTCCCTGCATACCATTTGCAGTAAATCCCTCTTCCTGTTTCCATTCGGCTTTTATATTATCCTGAGAAAAAACACTGGATATCTCTATATTTTCCAGAGGTAATTCTCCTGTATTCTCTACAGACAATATATAAGTAAGGTTCTGCCCTGCACGTACCTCTTTCGTCTCCTGCTGTAACCGGGCTGTGATCCCTGTTTTTGCCTCCTGTACGGAAAGCAGAGCTGAAGGAGTTTCTGCAACAGTCCGGGTTTCATCCCCTGATTTCATCCAGAAATACGCACCTGTCCCCTCCCAATCTTTGCAAAGCGGTGCATCCTGGCACAGAGGATAATCTGTTTTTACAGAAGAAATACGATATTCTTCACGCAGAGACACCGGCACTTTCATGGTAAAGATATCTGTTTCCGCATCTGAAAGTGCAGTCTCACAGGTCAGCTTTGTAATCTGGGTTGTCTCACCTTTCTTATTTTGTATCTGTACGGATTCAGCCTGCAGATCATTCTTTAACGCTTCTGCATTTACCTGAAAATATTCTGAAATATATACAGTCAGAAAATATCTGGTTTTATCTTCCCTGATCTCATTTTGGTTCTCCTGCTCACTCTGTTGTGTCTGTCCGGTTTCTGTGTCAGATCCTTCTGCGTTTTCTTCTGCCTTCCGGTATTCTTCGCTTTCTATATCTTCTATATCTATTACTGCACTCTCTGATTCACACTCTGTATTTTCGGAATCCACTTCATCTGTCGTATTTTCTGCTGCTTCTGCTTCTCTCACTTCTCCATCCCATGTACTATTTTCCATCTGCAACTGTCCGTTCTCCGAAGCAGTATTTTCCTGTTGACTTTTGTACAGTTCTTTCAGACCGCTCACTTCCAGTGTCAGTTCTGCCTGAAATTTCTCTTCATCGATCCACTGTGCACTCTGCTTTAAACCCACAGCAGGAACATATAACTCTGCAGCTTCAAATTCTGCTGCTGATACTGCTCCTGCTCCCAAAATCCCGACAGCAGCCGTTATCATGACTGCTTTTTTTAACTGATTCCATATTCTTTTTTCCATTCTCTCATTCTCCTGAATTTTTATTCTATGTCATCTGAGGTACTTCCACTGTCAGAATGATATCGGTACAGTATCTTTCGAGATTATAAGTTCATATCCACAGACATACGCATCTCTCCTCTCTGTTTTGCACAATAAATAAGATTTTCAGAGTTTCTGCTCAGGATTCAAAACCATCTCCCGGACTATCAATAAATAATTGGAAATTTTTGCACCGGACCGGTGCGTGAAAATAAGAATACTGATAACGGCTGTTGCCGATGAATCTACTTTAGCATGTCTATGCTATAAAAACAAGATACCACTTTTTATTTTTCGTATTTGTTTATAATTCTTTTATAAATTTACCGATTGTTTCAGAAATTCGACATACTTTGAACATAATTTTCCCATATAATAGGTCTTGGATAGATGAAAAACCACTCTCTATCTCCCCCCTCAAAAAAACAAAACAGCTCTCACAGAAATGTGAGAGCTGTTTGTTTTTTGTTACTGTTCACTGATAATATCCCGCGAGGTGTTTTTTGAGTTATTTTCTATTGCAATTCTACTGGCAGTCTTTTATAATGTAGGATATCAATATGATTGAATATTTATGATATCAGTGATAAAAAATTTCAAAAATCTTTATATATAAGATCACCCCGCAGATATCATATTTACAGAACATGAAAGAATCGAGGTAATTCCCATGAGCGAAAAAATTACAGTAGTTGCACTGGGCCACAGAGCATTAGGAACCACCTTACCGGAGCAGAAAATCGCTACAAAAAAAGCAGCCAAAGCTGTCGCAGATCTTGTAGAAGCCGGAAATCGTGTAGTCATTTCCCACAGTAACGGTCCACAGGTTGGAATGATCCACACAGCCATGAATGAATTTGGCAAAACACATCCTGACTATACATTTGCACCTATGTCCGTATGTTCGGCAATGAGTCAGGGCTATATCGGATATGACCTCCAGACCGCAATCCGCGCAGAACTTATTTCCCGCGGTATTTATAAACCGGTAGCTACTATCCTTACACAGGTTGTCATTGATCCATATGATGATGCTTTCGCTGAACCTGAGAAGATCATCGGACGTGTCCTTACAGAAGAAGAGGCTGAAACTGAAGAAAGCAAGGGAAACTTTGTCACTAAACTGGCTGACGGCACTTATAAAAGAATCCTGGCAGCTCCGAAACCGCAGAAAATCGTAGAGCTTGAAACAATCCGCACACTTGTAGATGCGGGCCAGGTAGTAATCGCAGCAGGCGGCGGCGGAATCCCGGTTATGGAACAGGGAATCGATCTTCATGGTGCAAGTGCGATCATTGAGAAAGACCTTTCCAGCGGACTTCTTGCACAGGAATTAAATGCAGATACTCTTCTGATCCTTACCAGTGTTGAGAAAGTAAGTCTGAACCTCGGTCAGGACAATGAAGAATATCTTAATACAATTTCTGTAGATGATGCTAAGAAATATATGGCTGACAATCAGTTTGCCCCAGGCTCCATGCTTCCTAAATTCGAAGCCGGAATCTCTTTTATCGAAAAGGGAGATAACAGAAGAACGATCATCACAGATATTGCGCATGCAAAGGATGGATATTTCGAAAAAACCGGAACTATCATTAAATGATTCTATAGCAATCCTCGTAAATAATACATTTAAGAGGATTGCTATATTTTATCTGACAATACAAAAAGACATATACCAGAGCAATACATATCATCTTGCCGGTATATGTCTTTTAATTATCATATTATGATGTCAGATTCAAAAGTTTACCCCTGACCTGATATTACATAGATTTACGTTCCGCAATCTCTGCCATCTTCGCTTCGTTCAGACGAGTATCACCATGCACACGGCTGTAGGAAAGATATCCGTTCATACGGTCAATCTTTGTCAGATTCTTGGAACCGCAGACCGGACACACGTCCATTTCAAGTTCCTCATGTCCGCAGTCATCACAGTAAGCAAGGGAAAGATTTACTCCCTCATAATATCCCAAAGACATGGCTCTGCGGATCAGAGTACGTATTGCTTCACGATTATAATCGATCGGATAACGTACATACTGAATCTTACCGCCGTTGCACAACTCCCAGAAACGTCCCTCCAGATCCTGTTTTTCAATCGGAGTTACATCTTCAGTCACATGACAGTGGAAACTGTTGCTTACATAAGGACGATCAGAAACCCCTTTCACAATGCCATACATCTTACGGAACTGTTCCACCTGCAGTCCACATAAACTCTCTGCCGGTGTTCCATAAATTGCATAAAGATAACCATCTTTCTCTTTAAATTCATTTACTTTCCTGTTGATATATTTCAGCACATCCAGTGCAAACTGCCCGTCTTCAGCAATGGATTTGCCATTGTAAAGTTCCTGGAGTTCATTTAATGCAGTGATTCCGAAGGATGCTGTCATTGGTTTCAGAATCTTGCCAATCTTTTCATTCGGTTTCAGATGTCCACCGTAAAATCCTCCCTCACAATATGCCAGCGGGTTGGTTGACGCACGCATCTGTCCCAGATAATCATAGGTACGGATATGCAGATTACGGATCATCTCAAGATAGAAATCCAGCACTTCGTAGAAATCCCTGCTCTCTGCTCTGGCTTTGGCAAGGATCATTGGAAGATGAAGGCTTACCGCACCGATGTTAAATCTTCCCACAAACACAGGAACATCCTTATCATCTGCCGGATACATACCGCCTCTCTCGTACCAGGGGCTTAAGAACGCACGACATCCCATAGGACTTATAACCTTTCCATACTGCTTGTACATACTGGAAATATATCCTTTTCCTGACATGGACAGCCAGTCCGGATACATAGTCTTGGCAGAACAGTCAACCCCTGCCTCAAATACATCCTCACTGATCTTGCCTTTTCCATGGATATTTTCATCATAAAGGAATACGATTTTCGGGAAGAGTACCGGTTTCTTGCGTCCTGCCTTACCCTGTCCGCCTTTATGCACTTCAAGAAGAGAAATACTTGCCATCTTCTCGAACTGCTTTATTCCAAGTCCAAGAGTTACAGTTACAAATGGATAATCCCCTCTGGAAGATCCGACTGTATTCAGCTTATACTCAATCCCCTGCCATCCCTGGTCAAAATCTCTGCGGACTTTGTCAAGCGCATACTCGATCGCACGTTCTTCACGTCCTGTCCAGCTCTCGTCAGAGTATTTCATAAATTCCTGGATATATTTATCGTAACTCTTCTGTGCATAAGGTGCAAGGATCTTGTCTACTTCCGGTACTGTGAATCCGCCATACTGCTGTGCAGCAGTGCTCAGGATAATATCACCCATAACATCAAACGCAGTATCCAGTGTCTTAGGCTCATTGTACCATACATTTCCCATCTCAAATCCGCCGCTGAGTACAGATGCCACATCAAAGAGACAGCAGTTCATGGTATCCAGACGTGCAGACTGGTCATGAATATAAATATAACCATCTTTACATGCCTGAAGTTCATTACGATTCATAAAAAATTTACGATAAAGCTCTTTGTTCAGTTCATTAAAGATCAGGCTTCGCTTTGTAGCTACAAGCGCACTGTCTGTATTGGCATTACTCTTATCACCAATATAACGGATTGCCTGACTCTTGGTATATACATCATCCATCATATGGATAAAGTCAAGTTTGTAATTTCTGTAATCGCGGTAGCTCTTAGCCACTGCCGGGTTCACTCTCTCAAGTGCTCCCTCTACGATGTTGTGCATCTCCTGGATCTCTATCTCATTCTTTCCCAGTGCCTCCGCATGTTCTTCCGCAAACTGGCAGATAAATTCCTTCTCTTTATCCGAAAATGTGTATAAAATTCTGGCTGCCGACTTATTTACTGCTGCTACGATCTTCTGTGAATTAAACTCTTCTCTCGTACCATCTTTCTTTATAACATATATCATACCTTTTGCTCCCATATACAATATATAGTATTTTTTTCTTTCATTCACCACAATTCTCTCTATATGTGGTACGTTTAACAAGTATAGCACAGTCTCTGACAAAAAGAAAGGGGCAAAAAATTATTCGTCATATTGCTGAATTTGATACATGGCAAGATAATTATCTTGACCATCCAGAGATACCACAGATACCTCATCCCCGGCATGTAATTCTATTTTCTCCTCGTGGTCTGCTTCGTCAAATTTTACAGTTTCATCTTTTCCTGAAGAACTTCTGATTTCCAGAGCAACCTTCTCCCAGCCGGACACTATCCTGTATTCTCCCGGATCTATTGTAAAATCATACCCCTGGTCACTGGCATCTGTATCGCCAATCTCTGATGCAGTATCATCCGTTCTGACAATATAATTCTCTCCGGTGAACATATACCAGTCCGGATTACCCCTCTGTTCATCCTGTCCGTTCTTTACTGCACTGATAGTCTCAGACCAGTCATCTGTCCAGTTATTCTCATTACTTTCATTATTTTCATTACTTTCATTATTCTTATTACTCTCATTTACTTCATCAGAACTGCTGTCATCAAAAATACTGTTGAGATCTATGTCAAACTCATCATAGATAAATTCTTCTATCCTGTATCCAATCGTATCCCAATTCTCTGCCATCTGACCTATTATTACCATCAGAATCAGCACAATGATCCAGAAAATTTTGCCTGCCTTGCCGCTCTTTTTCTTCTCACTTTTTGCTGTCTTTTTTCCGGTGCTGTATGTACGGGCAGTCTGTGCGCTGTACGACTGACCTGATGTTTTCTTTGTCCCTGATGTTTGTATTCTTGAAGTTTGTACTTTTGTATTTTGCGTTCTAATAGTCTGTGTTCTGGCAGACGAAGTTTTTGCAGCTTTGGGAACTGTTTTATTTCTGTCAGACAAAGGGATCTCGTTCTCTGCCATTGCTTTTTTCACCTTTGCCGAAGCATGACGATAGTGCTCTGAACGGTCTTCGTTCAGATGATACAGTTCCATATCATTTCTATATGGCATTCCACAATATTTACACCTGCCGTTTACAATTGGTCCATCACAGACCTGACACCTTTTTCCCATATATCTTCCCCCTGAGTTTTATATAAATTTAACGCTTCATTCATTTACACATTTATTTTAACATTTCGCCCCAATCTTGCAAAGCTGAAATTGTGTTACTGTTCGTTCTGTTCTCCGTAACCATAATATCCCGCGAGATACTTCCAAATGAACAGTAATAATTGTCAAACTACCATTTTCCTGTTATAATAGCGTGGGAAAAGATAATGGATATTCAGTAAACAACAATATTTTTTATCAGTTTGCCATAAAATATGCAAATACAGAAATTACAGGAGGAATCCACTCATGGAACAGATTAAAATTCCTGACGGGTATCAGTCATCTTTAAATCTTCACGATACCCAGATTGCCATTAAAACTGTGAAAGATTTCTTTCAGCAGACACTGGCTCAAAAACTGAATCTGCTGCGTGTTTCCGCTCCGGTATTCGTTAATCCGTCATCCGGTCTGAACGATAACTTAAACGGCGTGGAACGTCCGGTAAGCTTTGATATCAAAGGCCAGCCGGAGAATGCTGAGATCGTACACTCTCTCGCCAAATGGAAGAGATATGCATTACAGAAATATGGCTTTGCTCATGGTGAAGGACTTTACACAGACATGATCGCGATCAGAAGAGACGAAGATCTGGACAATATCCACTCCGTATACGTAGATCAGTGGGACTGGGAAAAGATCATCAGCAAGGAAGAACGCAACATGGACACACTTGTTTCCACAGTACGTGCTATCTACAGCGTTCTCCGCAAAACCGAAAAATACATGGCTGTTCAGTACGATTACATCGAAGAAATCCTTCCGAGAGAGATCGCATTTGTCAGCACTCAGGAACTGGTCGATATGTATCCTGATCTCACTCCAAAGGAACGTGAATACAAGATTGTCAAGGAAAAAGGTGCCGTATTCCTCATGCAGGTCGGCAAAACCTTAACCAACGGAGAACGTCATGACGGACGTGCACCGGACTACGATGACTGGGAATTAAACGGCGATATCCTTGTTTATTATCCTGTTCTCGACATTGCTCTGGAGCTTTCTTCCATGGGTATCCGCGTTGACGAGGATGCGCTTGACAGACAGCTTACCATCGCAGGATGTGATGACAGACGCGAACTTCCTTTCCAGAAAGCAATCTTTAACAAAGAACTTCCATATACTATCGGCGGCGGCATCGGCCAGTCCCGTATCTGTATGTTCTTCCTCAGAAAAGCACACATCGGTGAAGTACATGCTTCCCTGTGGCCGGAAGAAGTAATGAAAGAAGCAGCAGCAAAAGGAGTACAGCTTCTGTAAAAAAGCCGTAAACCTGGAATACTCAGAGATCACAGACACACAGATGTGTAAATACACAATGTATATCTGAGTGCCTTATCAGACAAATGTAACGGGGCGAATACAAAAGTGAATATTTTATTTTTTTTAACACCTAAAAGTGATGTAGCATATATATTTGAAAATGAGACTCTTCGTCAGACTCTTGAGAAAATGGAACACCGGAAATTTTCCTGTATTCCTATTCTGAATCCAGATGGAAAATACGTAGGTACTATTTCTGAGGGCGATCTTCTCTGGGGAATGAAAACCTTAAATGTTCCCGGACTGAAAGAAGCAGAGAGCATTTCCATTATGGCAATTCCGCGCAGAGCAACCTATAAGGCAGTTCACGCAGATTCTGACATGGAGGATCTGCTGGACAAGGCAATCAACCAGAATTATGTTCCGGTTGTAGATGATCAGGGATACTTTATCGGCATCATCACCCGTAAAGAGATCATCAAATACTGCTACAAAGAACTGAAGAAATATATAAAAGCTTCAGATTCATAAAAAGAGCTGCCGCATTGCAATTTTTCAATTGCTAATGCGGCAGTTCTTTTTATATTCTTTATAACGCCTCAGCAGACCTCAACAAAATTCCTGTTTTTCCTTTTTCTGTGCCAGAAGCTTTCCGAACAATGCTGCCAACACCTGCTGAAACAGAGTTCCGATCATTACCGGAAACATAACTTCACCCGGAAAATATGCAGCTGCGATCACCGCTCCTGCGCTGATATTGCGCATCCCGGTTCCATACATCATGGAAACCGCCGTACTGCGATCCTTTCGGAAGATATACGCCACAAACCAGCCGAGTGCATATCCGGAAGCAGCCAGGACAAGGATTGCCAGTGCAACCTTCACCCTCTGCATATTCATATCCCGGATATATGGTGCTACTTTGGAAGAATTGGACGTTACCACAAATATCAGTGCCAGCTTTGAAAAAGGCGCCAGCTTTCCCGGCCATGTTTCCATTACTTTTCCATCTGTGATCTGATTTAATACCATCGCAACAACAGCAGGAAGCGCAACCATAAATATCAGTTCCCGCATCATCCTGGCAGGATCTATGGTCACCGCAGAGCCCAGCAGGATCTTCAGCGTAGCCGGGATCAGAAAAGGTGCCAGTACCGTATCCAGCACTACCAGAGACAACGACAGAGGACTGTTTCCATCATAAATCGTCACCCACATCAGACTTACCACTGCAGTGGGAACTGCAAACTCCAGTACCATTCCGGTGATCAGCTCCATGTTATTTCCAAAGAAAAGATGACCTGCCCCGCAGGCTGCTGTCGGGATTACCACATGGACCAGAAGCATGATAATAAGCAGTGAGCCCGGATGTCGGAATACATTTGCCACATCTTTAAATCTTGACTTCAACGCCCCGGCAAATGTCATAAATGCAAATACGGCCGGCACATAAGGCAGACCGCATTTGGCAATATCAGGAAAGCACACCCCCAGCAACAGACAGGTCGGTGTCACCAGGGCCATCCATTTTTCTATAAAACTGTTAAATTTTCTCAGCATCTTATAAAACCTTTGAAAGGAAGTCTTTCAGTCTAGGATTCTTCGGATTCGCGAAAAATTCTTTCGGAGTATTCTCTTCCTGTATCTTACCGTCATCAATAAAAAGAACTCTTGTTGCCACTTCTCTTGCAAATCCCATCTCATGAGTAACTACAACCATGGTCATACCTGACTGCGCAAGTTCTTTCATCAATTCCAGAACCTCACCTACCATCTCAGGGTCAAGTGCGGAAGTTGGCTCATCAAAAAGCATCACATCCGGATTCATGGCAAGAGAACGTGCAATGGCAATACGCTGTTTCTGCCCGCCCGAAAGCATATCCGGATATGCATTGGCTTTGTCCGGAAGACCTACACGTGCCAGAAGCTCATCCGCTTTCTTTGAAGCTTCATCCTTTGTCATCAGCTTCAGTTCTACAGGTGCCAGCATAATATTCTGTTTTACCGTTTTATGCGGAAAAAGATTAAACTGCTGGAATACCATTCCAATCTTCTGACGGTGTCTGTTAATGTCAACCTTCGGATCTGTAATATCAGTTCCTTCAAAGAGGATCTGTCCGCCTGTCGGAACCTCCAGAAGATTCAGTGATCTCAGGAAAGTAGATTTACCGGAACCGGAAGGACCAATGACGGCTACTACTTCTCCCTGACAGATATCTGTTGTTATTCCATCGAGAACCTGATTTGTACCAAAAGCTTTCTTCAGATCCTTTACCTGGATCAGTACATTCTTATCGCTCACTGGTTCTTAATCTCCTTTCCAGTTTATTCATCCCCCATGTAAGGATTCCAACGATCACAAGGTAAATCGCTGCTGCTGCCATCAGAGGCCAGAACGCATTGTATGTACGGCTCTGGATCAGCATAGCTCCTTTTGTCAGGTCCATCATACCGATATAACCGATGATGGATGTCTCTTTGATCAGCACGATAAATTCATTTACCAGCGCAGGAAGTACATTCTTAAATGCCTGCGGGATAATGATCAGTCGCATGGTCTGGCTGAAATTCAGACCAAGGCTTCGTCCTGCCTCTGTCTGTCCCTGGTCAATGGACATGATACCGGAACGGACAATCTCAGCTACATAGGCACCTGAGTTGATACCAAAGGCAAGTCCGCCTACAATGATCTTGTTAATGCTTACAGCACCAAAAATTACAAAATTCATGATCAACAGCTGGATCATGGTTGGTGTTCCACGAATTACAGTCAGATAAACTCTGCAGATCGCATTGAGGATCTTAAAGGAGCCTGACTTATCGTGCGCAGAACGGATGATTGCTACAAGGAAACCGATGATCAGACCTACAATTACCGCAAATACTGTGATAATAAGAGTTGTTTTCAGACCATCCAGAAGCCAGAGATAGCGGTCATCTTTAATAAAGTTCAGATAAAAATCTTCTTTTACACTCGCTAATATCATAGGATTATTCATAAAAACCTCTGTTCCGAAAAGAGAGCTGTTGGCAAATCGTCAACAGCTCTGTTATTTGTTATTTTAATACTTATTTCTTTACAATAATTACCTGGCTTGCATCTGCATAGGTATCTGTAAAGTCAACGCTTGATTTACGGTCTTCTGTTACAGTCATACCAGCTGCACCGAAGTCTGCTTTGCCGGACTGTACTGCCGGAAGGATGGAATCGAATTCCATATCTTCAATTTTCAGTTCATATCCAAGCTTATCACAGATTGCCTGAGCGATATCAGCATCGATACCAACGATATCATCACCTTCATGATATTCATATGGTTCGAACTCAGCGTTAGTAGCCATTACCAGAGTTCCATTGGAACGGTCAACATCTTCCGGTGATTCATATGGAGTCTTACCGGCATCCTCACCAATGTAATTGTCCATGATGCTGTCGATAGTTCCATCCTCTTTCAGTTCCTTGAGAGCTCCGTTAATCTTGTCAAGAAGTTCATCATTGCCTTTCTTTAAGCAGATTGCATATTCTTCTTCCTCGAATGGCTCATCCAGAATCTTGAGATCATCATTATTCTCAACAAATTTCTGAGCCGGCTGTGAATCGATGATCACACAGTCGATCTGTCCTGCCTTTAATGCCTGAACAGCTTCACTTCCCTTGCTGTAACGTTCTACTGTAGAACCATCTTTCTCATAATCAGATGCATCAAGGTCACCTGTTGTACCAAGCTGAACACCGATTGTTGCTCCTGCAAGATCATCTTTGGATTCAACTTTCTGAGCTGCGGATACGCTTCCTGCCATGGAAAATACCATTACTGCACTGAGTGCAAGAGCTGCAAATCTCTTTTGATCTTTCATCTTTTTTCCTCCTCGCATCCGAAAGTATATCTACGGCTGCCATCTTTTTACCTTCTTCAGACAACAGCGTATAATTATGCGTTTCGGTTGTATATTTTTGTTTTTAATTTTAACATACTTTCTATAAAATGCAAGGTAAAACTTGAATAACAGATATATTTTCCATATAATGTATAATACATAACTGTTCCGGGAAGGGCAAAATGTTTTTTTACATGAAGATCACAGAAAAACTTTCCCGGTAAAAGATTCGTAATTTTCACTTTTTCATAACATTTTTTCTATATGATACAAGAGGTGTATAAATATTTAACCAAATAAGGAGGCTTTTCTGATGAAATTTACAAAAATGCATGGTATTGGAAATGATTACGTATATGTAAACTGTTTTGAGGAAACTGTGGAAAATCCTTCCGCAGTAGCCAGATATGTCAGTGACCGTCACTTTGGTATCGGTTCCGACGGACTGATCCTGATCAAGCCATCCAAAATCGCAGACTGCGAGATGGATATGTATAATCTTGACGGTTCCCAGGGTGCCATGTGCGGAAACGGTATCCGCTGTGTTGCCAAATATGCCTATGACTACGGCATCGTAGACAAAGAACATATTTCTGTTGCTACAAAAAGCGGCATCAAATATCTGGATCTTACTGTAGAAAACGGAAAGGTATCCCAGGTTAAGGTAAATATGGGTTCTCCGATCCTGACCGCCAGACAGATTCCGGTAGTGTCAGAGAAGGAGGAAGTTATCAATGAACCTCTGGATGTAAACGGAAAAATCTATTACATAACCGCTGTTTCCATGGGAAATCCCCACGCTATTGTTTATATGGATGATATTGACCATCTGGATATTGAAAAGATCGGCCCGGCTTTCGAGAATCATGTTGCATTTCCGGATCGTGTAAACACTGAATTTGTAGAAGTGATCGATGAACATACTGTAAAAATGCGTGTATGGGAACGCGGTTCAGGCGAAACTCTTGCCTGCGGCACAGGTGCATGTGCGGTAGCAGTCGCTTCTGTTCTGAACGGACATGTAGACGGTGACAGTCCTGTCACTGTAAAACTTCTCGGCGGTGACCTGCAGATTTTCTGGAACAGACAGGAGAATCTTGTTTACATGACAGGCCCGGCTGCCACAGTATTTGACGGTGAAATTGATGTAAGCTTTCTGAAATAAAAAACTGTCTGAAACTGCAGCAAATAACAGACAGCTTATCTGCTTCAGCTGCCGGTCACAATATTACGCAACAAAAAACGGATACACACCATTCAGCTGTGGTTATGTATCCGTTTTTTATCAACTTTTACACTGCAAATTCCAGTATTCTTTCCACAATAAATACCGCAGCACATGCGAATAACGCAACTGTAAGAAGACTTTTCTCCTTATATGCCGCAATCAGCGCCACGATAAATCCCACAGCAGCCGAGATCACACTGTCTGTGGCAAAAAGGATCGCCGGAAATGTCATGGCTGCCAGACATGCGTAGGGAACATAGTACAGAAATGATCTGATAAACGGACTTGTGATCTCTTTTCTGGAAAGAGCAAGCGGGAGCATACGGATCAGATATGTAACTGCTGCCATTACCAGAATGTAAATATAAATATTATGACTCATGAACACTCTCCTCCTCTTTCTCATCCTCTATCGGACAGAAGTATGCGGCAGCCCCTGCCACGATCAGTGTAGTAATAATGATCACAAAACCTGACGAAACCTCCGACAGAAACGGAATCACTTTAAACAAAGTGCTGATCAGCATTGCTGCCACGACAACTGCCAGTACTGCCTTATTCTGCTTTGCCGGAGGAATAATAATTGCAAGGAACATACCGTAAATAGCCACGCTGAGTGCACTCATCATAAAATCCGGAAGAAGATTTCCGGAAATTGCTCCTGCCAGGGTTCCAAGTACCCATCCCGGGATTGCCACACACATGGCACCATAATTATAAAATGCGCTTACCTTTCCGGGCTGACTGGCACTGATCCCGAAAATCTCATCCGTCACACCAAATGCTGCAATATAGCGGTGAACCAAAGATTCATCTCTTCTGAATTTCTGAGCAAGGGAAAATGACATCAGACAATATCTCAGATTAATGATCAGCTGTGTCAGTGCCATCTCCCAGTAAGAGCCGCTCATTACCATGATCTCAAGTCCTGCAAACTGCCCTGCTGAAGTCACGTTTGTCAATGAGATCAGCACAGCCTGCCAGATACTCAGTCCATCAGCAACTGCCATCATGCCAAATGTAAACGATACAGCAAAATATCCCAGTCCTATGGGAATACCATCCTTAACTCCTTTTCTGAAGCTTTCACTTCTCATGTTTCTCTCCTCCTGTTACCTTTTGTGATCCTTTGATAACTGTTTAACTCTTTCACAGCTACAACTTTCGTATTTACTGATACACACAGATAACCCGGAGAACAGTATTCTGTCTCCGGGTTTCAGTCAGGATTATCTGATCTGTTTTATTGCATATGCATAAATTCTCTTATAAGTCCTCATAGAATAATGAACACCATCATCTGTATAACCGCGAAATTCACAGCGAGTCGTATAACCACATCTCATCAGATAAGAATAACTGTTGATCCATGTAAAATTCCCGTTCAGTCTCTGTCTGAGTCTGTTATTAAATCCGCGGATCTCAGACTCCTTCCGCGTGGATTTCATTGCCGTATTACATGGATTCACAGACATATAAAATAATTCACAGTTCCTGGCAGTCAGCTTTCTGGATAATCCATTCATATAAGAAGCATAGTCTGACGCAACAGAATCATAACTGATGGACTCCCTGTTTTTGTGGATCAGGTCATTTACTCCCAGATTGAAAATAACTGCAACCGGCTTCGCATTGTCATCCATCCCGCTTATTTCATTCAGCAGTTCCTTTTCTCCGTATTTTTTCATCCAGTCAAGCCCTTCTCCTGTCTTGCATACAAATCCAACTTTCTTTAAACTGTCAGAACTGCATTGCTGCTTCAGAGTACTGCGAAGCATTGCTGTGCGGGAATCTCCCACAAAAATAATCTTATCATATTTCTCCACACTGTCCGCAAGACCGCCTGCATAAATATCCGGTTCCTGATTCCATTTATACTTCACCGGATAAAGATGAATATTTTTCGTAACCTGAATTTTCTGATATGCCTGATACATTGGATTACAGGTCTGTCCGGGAACTGTTGACCATCCCAGAAATGTATATCCCCTCTTATTCACTTCCACAGGAAGAATCACAGAACCACCGCTTTTCACTTTCTTTTTTGTGATTCCTCCTGAAGTCTCTATTGTAACTGTTTTCGTGGATGTTTTTTTCTTTTGCACTGTTGAATTCTTAGCAGTCTGCATTATTGCCGCCTGTGCTGCAGACGGGGGTGCTGCACATATTAATACACACGCCAGAAAAAATAATAACATTCTTCTTACACACATCTGTCTCTTCTGTTTTCTCATTATTGCCTTCTTTTATGATTTCATATATTATCTGTTATTTTTACCGGTACTTACAGCAATTTCGCTGTCTTTTCTCTTCACCATACTGCTTCGCAGTCAATTTGACCAAACAGTTGTATTTCAGTTTACATCATCTGACAGAAACAGTCAACAGTCTTCGCCACTGCCTTTACATTCTTTACAGACTCCATACAAAATAGAATTCTTACACTGCAGGGTAAATCCATGACTTTCTTCAATATGATGAGAAATTTCTTCCATAAAATGACATTCCAGATGAATGATCTTTCCACATTTTACACACTTCAGGTGCAGATGCTGTTCACATCCCCGTCCCGGTTCTACATACTGATAAGCAGCCTGGCAACCTTTCTCTGCAACATATTTGATCACAGTTCCATCCTTTGCAAGCTTGTCCAGATAGCGGTAAATGGTTGTGATATTTACCTCACTGTCATGTTTCTTCAGATACTCATCCACATCAGCAGCTGTAACCGTATGGTCATTACTGTTTTTCAAATATTCAAGTATTTTTCTGCGGCTTGCTGTCGCATAACTGCTTCCTGCCATAATTTTATCATTCCTCCTAAAATCAGCTTCTTCTGACAGAGCAGACTCGGTTGATCAGAAAACAATTCCTGCAAATTCAATAATAATTCCCCAGAATACACCAAGTCCATAAAGTACTCCCACAATTTTCAGATTCTGAACCCTGTCTCTGTTCAAACGAAACAGAATCAGAAGCCCAACTCCTGCATTTACAAGAAGTCCCGCCATCATCGCCCCGGCTCCGATAATATGATCCAGATATAACTGGGTGATTACTACAGAAGAAGCGCAGTTGGGAATCAGTCCCACTAAAGCTGCGATCAGTTCACCTGCAATCGGTGTTCCTGTAAAAAGTCCTGCCAGTGTCTCTTCTCCGACTAATCCAATGATAATATTTAAAACAAGAGAAATCAAGAAAATGTACACAAAAACTTTTAATGTGTGAAATGCTGCTGAAGAAATAACTCCATGTTCACAATGGCAGCGTTCTTCTTCACAGATTTCATGAATATCCACATCAGGTTCCTGTTTCTTCAGAATATGTGTGTAAACATACTCCAGCACCAGGCCGGAAAGTATTCCGATCACCGCTTTGCAGGTCAGGATTTTCACAATTGTAACTACAGGAACTGCATTGGAGATCATGATCGGAAACATTTCATCTGAAGTAGACAGATACACCGCGATCAAAGTTCCCACTGTGATCACACGTCCGGCAAAAAGGCTGGATGCCGCTGCCGAAAATCCACACTGTGGGATCACTCCCAGAAGTCCACCCCATACCGGTCCGAATTTTCCGGCTGTACGGATTCTCTTTCGTGCTGCCGCACCTGTCTTATGCTCCAGCCATTCCATAAACAGATAAGTAAGAAAAAGAAAGGGTAGCAGCTTGATGCTGTCTATTACTGAATCTAATATAATCTCTGACATATAGTTCTCCTTATATTTGCACTTTATTTGTATTTGCAACTTATTTACATTTGCAACTTATTTGCATTTCTGTATTATATAGTATTTTTATAATTTGTCAAGTCTGTAAACCATACAATTGAAACATTCCAAAAAAAGCTTATGCTTAAACTTCATTCACAGCTTGCGGAACAGAATGCCGTTAGAAATGACGCGTTTAATAAATTTTCAGAAAACAGATTTAAAAAGCTTTCACCTATTTACTACGGTTACGATGAACTTAAGAAGCAATCTGAAAAATACACCGCCGTTATGGTTGGAAGCGACCAACTCTGGTCTCCGAGCGGAATAACCTCTAATTTTTACAATCTTATGTTTGCAGGCGACAGCTGCACAAAAATATCATATGCAACAAGCTTCGGTGTTTCACAGATTGAGCAAAGATACCATAAAATTTACAAAAACTTAACCTTGCCCCAGAGTGCCCTTTGGCGCATCATGGGGCATCACGTCCTTGAACACCGTCATGCAGACTCACTAGGCTAGAAACATGACGCAAGAGCTCGTTTCATTGACTATCATCATGGCGGTGGCGGCCGTCAGCCCGATTGTGGCGCAGCTGATTCCAGGAAGGTTCATTCCACAAACCGTGCTGCTGCTCGTCACCGGAGCCGCACTCGGTCCGTACGGACTGGGCGTAATCGAGGTGAACGACGCCGTGAAACTCTTGAACGAGCTCGGCATGGCGTTCCTATTCCTGCTCGCCGGCTATGAAATCGACCCGAAACGACTCGCCGGGCATCAAGGCAAAGTCGGACTGCTTACATGGGGAATCACGCTAGGCCTCGCCTGGCTGGTTGTGACATTCCTTCCGTTCTTCACCAAGCAAGGCATCAACGGCGTGGCCACGGTAATCGCACTCACCACCACCGCGCTCGGCACGCTCATGCCGATTCTCAAGGAACGCAACCTCGAAGGCACCCCCATCGGCGACGCCATCATCTCGTACGGAACGTGGGGCGAACTCGGCCCAATCCTTGCCATGGCCATCCTGCTATCCACCCGAACCGGCTGGCAGACCATGCTCGTGCTCGGCGCGTTCCTTGCCATCTGCCTACTGTGCGCGATGCTACCTACGAAAGCACTGAAAACCGGCCATCGCCTGTACCGTTTCCTTACGGAAAACGCGAACACGTCATCGCAAACGCTCATGCGACTGACCACATTCCTGCTCATCTTCCTTGTCACCATTTCCGCACTGTTCGAACTTGACGCGGTGCTCGGCGCGTTCGCCGCAGGCTTCATCCTGCGTTACATCATCCCCGACGGCAGCAAGTCGCTGGAAATGAAGCTGGAGGGTGTCGGCTACGGCTTCCTCATTCCTGTGTTTTTTGTGGTGTCAGGCGCCGCGATCAACGTGCGCGCCGTGGCAAGCCGGCCCGCGCTGCTCGTCGCGTTCATCGTCATGCTCATGCTGATTCGCGCGGTGCCCGTATATGTTGCGCTATCGCTCGACAAACGCGAGAATCCGCTGTCATCGCATCATCGCGTCACCGTAGCCCTGTATTGCACGACCGCGCTGCCGATCATCGTCGCCGTCACGTCGCTGGCGGTGAAGGTCGGCACCATGCAGAGCGACACCGCGTCGACGCTGGTCGCAGCCGGCGCGATTACGGTGTTCCTGATGCCGCTGCTCGGCTCGATCACGTATCAGGTGGCCGACATCCACCCCGTCACCGCGGTTCGGGAGATCGCGCATACGCCGTCCGAATGGCGTGCGATTGTGCGCGAGCATGTGCAGGTACGTGCGCTGCTGCACCATCAGGACCGGCTCAAGCGTATGGCGGAGATGTTGGAATCGCTGGAAAAGCAGGAGGGGCTGAACGGTTTGGACAGCCGTCGCGCCGAACTTGTGGAACGTGCGCGCCTCGAAATCGACCGCCAACTCAAGGAACTCGGCCTGGACCCGCAGCTCACCACCCAACTCCCCCACAACTACCGCTACCCGAAGAACTGAGAGGGCTTCGGAGGGGCGCTACTCCACGGACTTGAGGGAGCTGATGGGGTCGATGCGGTCGAGGACGGGGTTGACGAACAGCTGCACGAGCAGCGCGAAGGCCATGGTCGCCACGGCCGCGATCACGTAGCTCAGCGGCTTGACCTCCACCTCGAAATAGAGCGACGGCATGTTGAGCGCCATGGTCAGCAGCCCGCCAACGAACCGGCCGAGCGGCAATCCCAGCGCCACGCCCATGACGGTGAGGATCATCATC
>ERZ650300.210-NODE-210-length-33260-cov-8.909231_pt1 | contig 33260 bp, 41 predicted proteins | sample MGYA00376236_ERZ650300 | MGnify/ENA primary metagenome ERZ650300 (study PRJEB26733, sample SAMN07839303) | wastewater metagenome | biome: urban; feature: wastewater treatment plant; material: waste water | place: USA: North Carolina | collected 2016-04-28 ...
TGCACAACAGCCATTACGCCCAATCAACTGGTGCAGTCGTCTTCTGAAAATGACATTTTGAAGGGGTGATAAGCTGCGTATAGAAAACGGTGGTTTGTTTACGTCGCCCCAGCCTTCTCGCACACCGCCTTGGTCCCAAGTGACCTCACCAGAAGTCGTCCTATCTACGCCTCAATGCTCGATAATGCAAACTCTCGAATGAGTTGACCGCCCAATCTCATCGTGCCTGACCACGAATATCGGCGCGGTGCCCAGAATCAATCCGGCAGCAACCGGCCACAAGCGGCCAGTAGGCTTCGCCCTAAAGCTGTCATTTGAACGGCTGCTTTCTTAGTTTCTGCCTCCACCCAAGCGGAGCATCAGTCAGCAGTTTCAGCCACTCCACCACCCAGTGCTCGGTATATTGCAATGAAGCGAAGCTGCGTGCGCCCCTGGCTTGCAACAACGTCACGCCTTGCTTGAATGTCGGTACGCTGAGCGTCGATAACATTGAGGTAATCGACCAACCCGGCACGCTCCCGAGCTTGTGCCAACTGATAGACATCAGCACTGCTTTGAGCCTTAACAAGAAGGCGCTGTTGCCGTTCCTGTTCTGCTGCATAGGACGTCAATGCATCGTCAACTTCCTGCCAAGCCCTCAATACCGTCCGTTGAAATTCGATAGCAGCTTCCTGCTGGCGCAGTTCTCGAAGCGTCACGGTGGCACGACGGCGGCCACCATCGAAAATCGGCAAATCCAAACTCGGACCGATAGACCAGAAGCGGCTACCCCAATCACCAAACTTGCCAGCTTCGTAGGAATCCAAACCGAAGCGAAGACCAAGGCGAACACTAGGATAAAGCTGGGCCTGGGCTTCGCCTATCGCCGCAGTTGCCTGATGTAAGCGCGCTTCGGCCGCACGAATGTCAGGGCGTCGACCGGCCAACTCAGATGGCACGCCGAGCTTGTATTGAGGCAACACCATTGCCGCGGCAGGAGCACTCTCGGCGGCCAGCTCTTTGGCCAAATCACCGGGGCGCAGCCCGAGAAGCAGGCAAATACGGTTCTTGGACTGTGCCTCCTGTTCAAGTAGCGGGGGCATCTGTGCCTCAAGGTCAGCCAGTTGCAGCCGCTGGCGCTCAAGGTCCAAATCGTTGGCGAGTCCATGCTTGCTCCTGGACTCCATCATAGATGTCCGCTCGCGCAGGGCCGTGATGTCGTCCCGCGTCAATTTCAACAGGCGTTGCGTTGTGCGCAGGTCGATATAGGCCATCGCCAAGTCGCTGGAGATGACGAGTCTGGTCTGGTCAAGTAATGCCAACGAATTGGCGATGTCTGCATCAGCAGCCTCAACCGCTCGGCGCACACGTCCCCACAGGTCAATTTCCCAAGACGCATCGAATCCGCCTTGGTAGGAGGTGTAAGGCTCGGATAGTGATTTGGCAACCGCATCCCGATTATTCGGCGCCATTACGTCCAGCACCCGGTCCCCCGCCGCGTATTCGCTCTGCCGCTGGCGAATTGCGCCACCCTGGAGTTTGACTTCGGGGACTTGCTGGCTAGCAGTGACACTCCTCTGAGAGCGTGCCTGTTCATAGTGAAGCATTGCAGTCTTCAAGTCTGGGCTGGACTCAAGCACGCGGGTTTCCAACTGGTCCAGCACGGAATCCTGAAATGCAGCCCACCACTTATGCTCGGGGGCTCCCTGCATCCCCTCGTTCCTGGGCAATTCTTTGCTCGAGCTCGACCATAAAGACCAAGTGGCCGGAGACAAAAGCTCAGGTGCCTTATAGTCAGGGCCAACGGCTGCACATGCCGACAATAGAATGCTCGTGCTCAGGAGCCACAGCGACCGATGCACACGCAAGGTTAAGGTGTTCTTCATTGCATTCCCCTTAGGTCAGCCGATTTCGGAAAAGCCATGCGGCAACGGGAAGCGTTATCGCGGCTATCACCAGCATCGGGACAAAATCCATTCCTACGTCCTGCCAACCAGCACCCTCCAGATAGACCCGGCGAACCAGGTCGATGGCGAATCGCAACGGGTCGGCGTAAGTCAGAATCTGTAGTGCGGTAGGCATGTTGCCAACGGGCGTGACGAGCCCGGACAACAGGATGAGCGGCATGATGAGTACGAAGGCGTAAACCATTGCCTGGTGCATATTCAGGGACAGCGCCGAGATGGAGAGACCAATACCAACGCAGGCCGTTGTAAAGGCGACAAGCCCCACATAGAGCACAACCAAGGACCCCTGGAACGGAATCCGGAACCAGAACAGCGCCACGCAGAAAACCAGGCTTGCCTGCACCAGTCCGATAGTGATGGCCGGCGACGCCTTGCCAATCAAAATCTCCATGGGTCGCAGTGGCGTCACGAGCAGTTGGTCGAACGTGCCCTGTTCACGCTCACGGGCCACCGACAATGCGGCCAACAGCAAAGTTTGAATCATGCTCAGGGAAGCAATCAGGGCGGGAACGATGTTCCACCGAGATTCCAGGTTGGGATTGAACCAGGCTCGGATTTCAATGTTGACGGGTGGACGTACCGCGTTGGGTAGTGAAGCGTTGAATTGGCCAATCAGGGTGCTCAGGTGGCCAGCCGCCATATTGGCAGTGGTCGAGTTACGCCCATCGAGAATGAGCTGAACAGGTGCGCTACCCGTTGATGCTAGTTTCGCGTCGAAGTCGGGCGCGAAGTGGAGAACCAGCAGCGCCTCGCCATTGTCGATAGCACGAGCAATATCGCTTGAATTGCGCAGCGTCGCCGCCCGTACAAAGACCTTTGAGCCCTCCAGACGAGCCAGCAGATTTGTCGAGGCTGCGCCATGACTCTCATTTAGAACGGCGTATCGCACATGATTGAGGTCGTAGGTGGCCGCGTAACCGAAGACCAGCGACTGGATAACAATCGGGACGATGAGAATTACCCGGATGGCGGGGTCCTTCAAAATCGCCAAGACTTCCTTGCGGAACAGGAAGGAGATTCGGCGAAGAGAACCAGTAATGGATTCGAGCAGAGTCATCATCGGTCCAATGTCTTCTTGGTTCGTAGACGCGCGCCCGTGATGAGCACGGCAAACTGCACGACAAGGATTGTCCAGTCGCGCACGATTAGGTTGAGGTTGTCGCCGGCCAGGAAGCTCATGCGCGCCAGTTCAACGTAGTAGGTTGCAGGCAGGATGGACGCGACCTTCTGGATGCCGGTCGGTACGTTGTGCAGGTCAAACAGGAAGCCGGAGAGCATCAGGGCCGGCAGGAAGGTAATGATGACGGCGACCTGGCTTGCAAGAAACTGATTGCGGGCGGCCGCTGAAATCAACAACCCCAGACTCAGTGCGACCATCAGATAAAGCATTGAACTGACCATCAGCACCCAGAGCGAACCGTGAAGCGGCACATGGAACAACCCCCGGGCGGCGACCAGGCAGAGCGTCAGCCCTCCCATACCCACCGCGAAGTACGGGATGATTTTGGCGAGCAGTATTTCGAGGGAACGCACCGGGGTGACGAAAAGGGCCTCCATCGTTCCGCGCTCCCATTCCCGGGCGATGACCATCGAGGTTAGGAATCCGCCAACCAGGGTCATGATGAGGACTATCAGCCCAGGAACCAGATACCAGGTGCTCGAATTGGCCGAGTTGAACCAGAGACGGTCAACAAGCTCCACGCCTGGAGCAGCACTGACCCTGCCGGCGCTATCGGCGCGGCGCTTGTTCCATCCATCAATGGCTGCGGACACATAACCACGAAGACTGGCGGCCGTCGCTGCATCCGTTCCATGGACGACAAGCTGTACCGTTCCTCGGCCCTGAGCCAGTTGCCGAGAAAAGTCGGAGGGGATGCGGACAATGCCGTCGACCTGGCGGCCACGCATCAGGGCTTCCGCCTCGGCCATCGTCGTGACGTAACGAGGGGCGATGTAGTCCGAGCCACGCAATCCCGCCACAACATCGCGCGCCATGGGCGCGCCATCTTCTAGGACGATGGCGACTGGCGCATTCCGAATATCGAGCGAGAGTCCGTACCCGAAGAGCAGTATCAGTGCGATGGGCAGGAAGATACCTATCGCCAGGTTGCTCTTGTCGCGTATCAGCTGGCGAAACTCCTTGATGGTGAGCGCCCTGAGCCGTCGCCAAAAATGACTCAAGTTTCGTGGGAGCCAAGTCGATTGGGTTTGCATCATCAGGCCTCCACCGCGGTGGCACCGGTCGGCCTGCTTTCGCGCGCCTTCTTGATAATCTCCAGGAACGCCTCATTCATGTTCGCCGCACCCGATGCCTGGCTGCGAACTTCGTGAGGTGTTCCAATCGCCAGCAAGCGCCCAGCATCCTGGATGACGATGCGGTCGCAATACTCCGCTTCCTCCATGAAATGGGTTGTGACGATGATGGTGGTGCCTTCGGCCGCAAGGGTCGTGATGCGCCGCCAGAAAGCACGACGGGCGAGTGGGTCGATGCCGCTGGTGGGCTCGTCGAGGAAGAGAATCTCGGGGCGATGTATCAGGGCCGTGGCCATGGCCAGCCGTTGCTTGAAACCGCCGGGAAGCTCACCGCTTCGTTCGTCTTTCTTTTCCCGCAGCTGAAATTCGTCTAGCGCTCGCTCTACCTGGGCATTCAGCTCCTGTCTGCCCAAGCCATAGGCGCCTCCGAAGAACGTGAGGTTTTCGGTGACGGACAGATTTCCATACAGGGCAAACTTCTGGGAGACATAGCCGATGCGAGCGCGAGCAGGTGCTCGGGCGGTTCTCAGGTTGAAACCCGCCACCTCGAGGAAGCCACTGGTCGCCGGGAGCAGGCCGCAAAGCATGCGGAATGTGGTCGTCTTCCCCGCGCCATTGGGCCCGAGTAGACCGAAGATTTCGCCTCGGCGAACGCTGAACGAGGTACTGGCAACCGCTGTAAAGCTGCCAAATTGGCGAACCAGGTCGCGGACCTTGATTAACTCGATTGAGTCCTTCGTGTCGAGCTGTACAGACGAACTCTTGGTCTCAACCGCATCCTCGTGGCCGTCCTGGGTCGCACGCTCGCGCAGGAGGGTCATCACTCCATCTTCGAGGCGGGAGGGAGTGGCCTCGCATCGAGCTCCCAGAAGTATTCCTTCAAGGTCACGAGGCTCCGTGCCCCCAGCCTGGATAAAGCGCACCGCGCCGCTTTCCGGCACAGCATCGAGAACATGCCTCTTATCGTCGATAAGTCTCGCCTGTAGCGTCCTAGCCAACTCACCTTCCCGCGGATAGGCAACAAAGCAACGGCCCTTGGCCGGCCGGCACAGTTCATCCGGTGTGCCCTGGGCTAGCACTTGCCCTTCAGTCATTACGATGACGTGCTTACAACGCTCTGCTTCGTCCATGTAAGCCGTGCTCACAATCACCGGAAGACCTTCTTCCTCGACTAGCTGCTGCACGATGCGCCACAACTCACGGCGGGAGAGCGGGTCAACGCCGACGGTCGGTTCGTCGAGAAGAAGTAGCCGGGGGGAACGTACCAGCGTGCAGGCCAACCCAAGCTTTTGCTTCATGCCGCCCGATAGATTTCCTGCCAGGCGATTGGTGAATGCGGCCATGTCTGTCATGGACAGCATGCGGTCAAAGCGTTCTCGACGCTCATCCATTGGTACGCCGTGCAGGTCGGCATAGAGATTAAGGTTCTCCATGACGCTCAGGTCTTCATAGAGGCCAAAGCGTTGAGGCATGTAGCTGATGAGGTCTTGTACCTCCTGGGGCTTGGCGGCCACATCAATGCCCAGTGTGTAGAGGCTCCCTGAATCCGGCTTCATCAGACCAGCGATTAACCGTATGAGTGTGGTCTTGCCCGCGCCATCAGGCCCCACGAGGGCGGTGAGCTGCCCTTTGGGAATCGAGAGGGTGATGCCGTTCAATGCCGGCCCGCCAACCGCTCCTTTGAAGCGTTTGACGACATCCTTTGCATCAACGGTGAGAGCAGTTGTGGTCATGATTTGCCGAGTGCCTCGGGGTGATTAGGGCACCAAGCGGACAGTGGCTGGCATGCCCAGCCGTAGCTGGTCGTCAGGGTCCTTGACCAGTACGCGGACCTCATAGACAAGGCTCGTTCGTAGCTCTTCCGTTTGGACGGGTTTGGGCGTGAATTCCGCTACCGAGGAGATATATCCAACCTCCCCGGCGATGGATGCGTCAGGAAGTCCGTCTATTTTGACCTCAGCCGACATCCCTGGCCGGACACGGGCAAGCTGCGCCTCATTCACGTAAGCGCGTATCCATTTGGGTTGCACGATGGCCAAGGCGTAGACCGGTTTTTGTGGCGACGCCATGTCGCCCGGCTCGGCTAATCTGGAACGCACGACGGCATTGGTCGGAGCTTTCAATTCAGCCAGTGAAATGCGATGCCGGAGTAAAGCCAACGACTCTTCCGATGCCTTGAGCTGGGCTGCCGCCTGCTCGATGTCTTCAGAGCGCGGACCTAATTTGGCGAGGCGTAGGGCCATTGATTGGTCTTCAACTTTTGCACGAGCCGCCTTTAATGTCGCTGCGGCCCGGTCCAATTCCTGGCGGCTAACGCCTCGACCATGAGTTTCCTCTGCGATGGATTGCATCCGCTGGAAATCCAGCTCGGCCAACTTTGCATCGGTAGTAGCAGCATCCACCCGGGCCTGCGCCTGACCTATTTCTTCCGGGCGCGAACCGTTGCGTAAGCGCAGCAAAGCCTTCTTGTTTACCTCGATTTGAGCCTCGGTCTGAGCCGCCTGAAGCTCGAGCGTGCGAGTGTCGAGCACCGCCAGAACTTGGCCAGCTGTGACCTTCGCCCCTTCCTCAACCCGCATTTCAACAATGCGCTCGCTGTCCTGGAAGGCCAGTGAAACCTGACGGATGTCGACGTTGCCAAGCAGCGTGATGTCGTTCTTCTGCGAGGAGTTTCCGCTCCACAGCCAAGCGCTGACACCAACGACTCCAACAACTGCTATCGCAACTCCGGCGAGAATTTTCCGGTTCATATTCGATGCTCCTGCGCTTGACGTTCTCGATAGACGCACTATATTCAAATTCAATTTGAATTGCAACTATGGTAGCATTCGGGCATCAAGATTGGGTTGAAAACTATGGCTGGACGTAAGAGAGCAGCGCGTGCCGATGGAGATGCAACTCGAGCCCGCCTCCTGGAAGTTGCCGGGCAGCTATTTGCACGACTTGGCTATGCAGGGGCCGCAAACAAAGCGATTTGCGAAGCGGCCGGAACAGACCTTGCCGCCATCAATTACCACTTTGGCGGCCGCGACGGGTTGTATCAAGCAGTGCTCTTCGAAGGATATGAGCAGCTGATTAACCTTCAGAAGCTCAAGGAAATTCACGCTCGGCAGGATTCTGCGGAGAACAAACTATCCGCAGCCATCGACATGATTGTCGACCGGCTTTACGACGAAGGGGGCTGGCATGGACGTGTATTCGCCCGGGAGTTGGTTGCACCTTCTACCCACCTAGCAGCCCTCGTTCGAGAAGGGGTGATGCCGCGCTTCAAGCTCATGAGCGACATCCTTTCGGAAGTTACTGGATTCAGCGCACAGGACCCGGCGTTGTTGCGGTGCGTTCTGAGCGTCATCGCACCGATGCTGATGATGCTGGTAGTGGACCGCGATACGCCTACTCCATTTCGCGCATTGATGACGCGGCCCGCAGATGAACTCAAAAGCCATCTCAAGCATTTTGCTTTGGCAGGATTACTGGCCACCAAGGAGCAAGCCAGCCGCCGAGGTAGCTAACGCTACACCGCGACGCTACTCCAGACCGGTCGTTGCATCACCAAAGCATAGACTGACCGCTCAGGGTCGATGACAGACATAAACGAGATGCTGCGAACAACCCTCAAAAAATTAGCCACGCCACGACCACAGCCGACCTCAGAAGAGAACTTCAGGCAACATCAAACCCGTATGTGACATCTCATGCCCATCTGCTCGGCACAAGGAAGGCCGGACAACACCGATGAAAATAAGAATTACCGCCGTAGACGATGAATCCTTCGCCATCGACGTAACAGTATCCTCGGTTAGCTATAACGAAGCCAACGGAAAATATCTTATGGCAGCCGGAGGCTACGACATCGCTGGAATAGGACTACCAAAGCCACAGAAGAACATCTTTCTCGACAATGCGCACGAGTTCGCATTTGCGACTACCGATCAGGCACTTCAATTTTTCGATTGGGCCAGAAAAGCCAACGTCAGTGCCCGCGACAGCTTCACTCGCATGCTCGACTGAGTGGCCAACACAACAGACACGCCTCACTTCGCACCTGACGCGCTCCGCTACGCTCGCTTGTCTCCTGGCTCGTTCGGCTTCGCCGATCCGAGCCCAGGTTGAGTTCGCTTTGAAAACCGATTGAGAAATTCAGGGGATGAGATAACATCCCCAAACCACATAGGAAACACTGCATCACGAGAATCAGCCACGCAATGTGGTGCTATTTGCAGGTGATGTGGGGTTAAACACCTATCAAAAGCAGCCCTCGGGCTGCTTTTTTGTCCAAAATCCGGGGAGGGATCGCAGTTATTGGCTGTTGGCCTTGTTGATCGTGGTCATCACCTCCACCATCTCTCGCTTGATCTCAACCGCCCTAGCCGGGTCGGCGGGCACCGGGATATTGCTTCCTGCCTGGTACACCGACTTCATGGCAAGTGACTCCTCCATCAGCTCGCCCATCCGGATCGTTGCTTTGAGCACCGGCAGGCGCGGGTCGCTGGGAGGCAAGTAGCCATTGCGGAGGGTCTTGAGGACTTCAGCCATCCTGGGGGCAAAAACGCTCCGACTCCGCTCGTCGCTTTCCTTGATCGAGATCTTGCCGGCCGCGACATCTTTTTCCTCCTGATCGAGCGATGCCATCAGCTCGGCAAACTGCTTCATCCCGGTGGCCACCGTCGCCGAACCGTGAATCGACTTCTCGACATCGACCTTCGCTTCGGGGGCGAAATGCACCAGGCCTACTGTGGCCAGCAGGGCGAGCGCCAGACCAATGACGCCACGTTGAAGCCGTTGCTGGCGGAAGGCCTCGATATTCAGGCGCTCGGGGAGGATAAACGCCAGCGCGGAACCAGCCACCAGACCACCAATATGCGCCGCCGTGTCGATCCCGGTCTTCGTCAGGCTCTGGATGATCGAGTAGGTGATGAAGAAGCTCAAACTGGTGATCATCTGCTTGCTGAAGGACTTCGGCAGGCGCTTGCGGTGCTGGAAGATCGCAACGAACAGGGCACCGGTGACACCGAAGATCGCTCCAGAGGCGCCAACGGCAACGGTGGTCTGCGAAGCGAAATACAGGCTGAGCGAACTGCCAACAATGCCGGAGGCAAAGTAAATCAGCGCGTATAGGCGGTGCCCATAGATGCGCTCAACGATCAGGCCGGCACTGACCAGGGCCGCCATGTTGATGACCAGGTGGAAAACGTTCCCGTGAAGGAACATCGAGGACAGCAGGCGCCACGCCTGTCCGTTCTGGACCGCCGAGGTAGAGTTCGCGCCCCACTCGTAGAGCATCGAGATCGGAGACCCGAGGATATTGGCGCCGGCAGCAACCATGGCGATCCAGACGATTGCGTTGGCCACGACTAGGAAAGAGGTAGCCCAGGGCATCGGGGCGATCTCACGCAAGCTTTCCATGAATTCCCGCACCTCGCGGACAGGATTTGTGATGTCCACCGCGGACAGGTCACTCCGGTTACGCAGGTGACGCCCGATCGCTTCTGCCAACTGGTCCTGTGCCTGAGCATCCAGCCCCGCAAGGGAGATGTTCGGCCGAGAGGGATTGAAGCCCGTCAGGAAGTGCTTCTTGTCGGGCAGGCCCAGATCCGGCGAAAACGCAAAGACCAGGCAGGGTTGGTCATGAATCGCCTGGATTGAGACGCCTTTGATGGATTCCCAAAACAGTTTCTTCTTCGGCCCGGACAACATGGGGGACTCGATTCCTTCGTCGGTGATCTGGATCACCAGTTGCCCAGGACGGAACTGCCGGAGCAGGAAGTAATCCACCAAGCCGATGAGGACCAAAAACGAGACCACCATCGCGGCGACGCTCGTCCCCGTGTGGGGCGCACGCAGCATCGAGATCGTGAAACCGATCAGGGCAAAGCCCCAAAGCAGCATGCGAGACTTGTACGCCTCGCCCCGATTGGACGAGAAGAAGGATTCGATCCCTGGTTGGATCACTTGCGATTTGCTGTCCACAGATACTCCCTGATAGGCCCGAAGTCGTTGCTCGCCCTGGTCAAGGCGAAGACGACATTTTCAGGGCCAGGGAGGGGGGCGGCAATCGGGAAAAGCAGACGAAACAGGGGGCTTGAACGTAGGAATGGACGCCTAAATGCGTCCGGGTTCGACTTTAGGCCACCATTGGGCGCAAATTGCCCCGGCGCCGAGAACGAAGATGAACGGAATCACGTACTGAAGGATCGCCGACAAGCCCATCAGGAGCTGCCCGGATGGCCAGCTTTTTCCAGCCCACCGGGATGATGGAGCACACGATTACCTGAGAGCCGTTGTGGATCACGAACATTTCGTCCCGGATGGCCACGTCGATCAGGCGCTCGTCATCATCGGGGACGATGACACGGGCTTCAGTGGGAGAAGGGTCAGCGGGCAACATAGCGCCCTCCCTCCTGGATGACAGTCTTGGCAGCCAGCATGGCGTCCAGATTCTTCTGGAGCATCCGGCGCGGAAAGCCAGTAACGTGCTCGATTTCCTTCATGCTCATTCCCCAGTAGTCGCGGATGATTTCCCGCAGGTGGTCCCTGATTGCTGCGTCGTTCATGTGCTGTGCGGCTCGGCTTCCTTGACCCACAGGCCGCCGAACGCACAGAACAGATCAGGAGCCCAGGAAGCGCGCTGGGCGCTCGCGCGGACCTCGCTGGCGGTAGCCTTGCGGAATCCTTTCGCTTTGGCTTTGGCCTCGACGGCAGGGAAGCCCGGGTCGCTGGTGTAACGCTGATGGTTCTCGTCGTAACGGTCCATGTGAGATGACTCGTGTTGATGACGAGAGGGAGTTTGCCTACCCGGGAGGGGTATTTCTGGAATATCTGCTCTGCGTAGAAGCAGACGCAAACTGTCCGATATGGACAAGGCTGAAACAGATAAAAGGCCGGCGATTTGCCGGCCTAGTTGTGATGCTGGCTATCCGGATGGCCGTGATGCTTGTGGTTACCTTGGCGGTGTTACTGCAGGTCAGGTAGGTGCTGAGCAACCTGGGCGGTGTTGCCGCTCCACTTCCTCATTCGCCGGAACATCCCTTCGATCCCTTCGGGCTTCGCGCGGGGGATCTCCTTGCCGACGTATAGGTAGCGACCGGCAGCGCGGACATCCGCCCGCTTCTTCTCCCGGTAGCGCCAGGACTTCAGGTCCTCGACGTCCTTCTCCTGGGCGGTGAGCTTGTCGAGGAAGGCCATCATCTCCCGGCAGGCCGCCGGCAAGGATTCAACCGTCAGGGCGCCGGACAACACCAGTTGAGCCGCATAGACCACAAGATGGGCGTCGACCGTCTTTTCGGGAATGGGCAAGCCCTGGAACATGCATGCGGCAATGAGGAGCATGTAGGCGTGCAAATGGCCGATCGCCTTGTTCTTGCCCGGGACGGGCGCCGAGACGTTGTAGCGGTAGCGGCTCCCCGGGTATTCGCCCTCTGCCAGCATGAGGACAAAGGCAATCGAGGTCGGCTTGTAGGGGGCAAGCCCGGGCGCGGCCAGCAGCGTCTGTTCGCCCAGCCAGGTCAGGTTCCGGAGCTCGTTTTCACGCTTGCTGATCAGGTCGGGATCGTCTTCGGTGTCGTCCTCGTAGCGCAGGGGGAGGTATTCGTCGATGGCGGTATCGCAGATGCGATCAAACGCCGTCGGCGCCGCCACTGCCAGCAGCCGCTGCAACAGGGCTTCCAGGCCTGGGGCAGTTGTAAACTCTCCCAGGGCCGCCATCCCCAGGTCCTTGATGCGTTTCCGGGTGAGCTTCTGCAGGGCATAGGCAGCTTCGGGCAGCGCATCCCGGGAGTCGGTATAGCCGACGTCGGCGGACTGGCTGATAGGAGCGGGGCCGGCCTCGGGCGGTAGCAGGTGGCTGGGCGTGTCGGAAGGTTTCAGCCAGGTGTGGGCGCGAACATAGTCCTGCCCGTCCTCGGTGAAGCGAGCGCCAACCAGGGCCGGGCCCCCACTACCTTGCTGCCAGGTGACCCCTCGAACGCGATCAAGGAAGCGCGGATCGGGCTTGTCCGACTTCTCGCTGTTGAGCGATTGCGACCTGCGGATGTCGGCCTCCAGGTCGTAGCCATCGCCGAGCGAGAGCATGTACACGGGGGCGTCGCCCTCCTGGGGGGCCTGTGCCGGCTCGCTGGCCACGATCTCGCCGCAGAGCATCGTCCCGATGTCGTCGAAGATCGAGTCGTCAGCGATGCCATAGACGCGCGGGATGATGCCAGCGAGGGCCTTGTGGTGGATTACGCGACCCAAGCACTGCCCAGTCGCGTCAAAAAGCCAAACCGGGGCCGTCATGTCGGGCCGAAGGGCAGACTCCTTGGTGGCTTGGCGGAGCGGTTGCAGGCTGTCGGGGTAGATTTCATCCGCCAGGAAGCGCTTTTCCAGTTCTCCGTCATCCGCCAAGGCGGCGTACTTCGGCTCATCGCGCAGGCGGGCCAGGCAGTCCTGCGGAAGCAGGCCCAGCAGCGTCTCTAGGCGGCTCCACTGGAAGACCTGGCGGTTGGCCAGGACGGCGAATTCATAGCCCGGGACGTTGGCATCCAGGATTTGCGGCGTCTTGGGATTCCAATGGGCATCCAGCAGATGGTGCGCCTCGTCCATTATCAGGAGCCGCCCCTGCGAGTACATTTGCTCGCTCAGTCCCATGATGGCGGATTCGGAGGTGTTGGCATCGATATCGAGCGTGTCGAGATGCAGCTTGCTCGCCATCTCGTTGGCTTGGGCAATGTTGACGCCGTGCCGGCGGAAGGCCTGCCACGCAACCGAATGCACCAGGTCTGCGCGGGACAGGCGCTTTCCGCTATCGGGCACGGGGATAGAGGCAACGGCGTGGGCCTGCAGATCGTGGTGATTGCGGTAGCCCAGGAGCCCGGAAAGGGTGTTCTGGGACTGCATGAGGCTCAGATTACCCAGGGGCCAGAGCTTCTGCAGCGCGCGGGAAATTTTGGTGAGGCGACCTTGCTCGAGGTCGGAATGTGTGACCGGAATGCGCATATTTTCTCCTTCGGTGGCGCTAGAACTGAGCACGGGAGCTGGCTTGCCGTTGGTTGCGCCACCATGGGAAAAGGTTATGCGTCCAAACGGGAAATGAACTACGAAGTCTCACGGCACGGCCTTTACCACTGCCAGCGGTCCGAGCGAGACAAACCCAGTATTGCAAAAATACTCCAATTGATTGTGTAGAGGGCAAAAAATACGCGACCAGCTACTTCATTTTCAGTGTCCAGGAATAGGCAAAATTGCCGGATGCCGCTGACGACGGAAGAACCCTCCATCCAAAAGCCTGCCTAGGTAGTCCGCTCCGGACTCACCCAGGCGCCGTGGCGCCTGACGAACAAGCCAACGTTCAAGCGGGCAGCAGGAAAGCTGTGGGCATAGTGGTGCCTGGTCACAAAGGCCTTTGCTGTCGCGGTATCGATCCTTTCGACACTCGCATGCCGGTGGTCGAAAACCTCGCCAGCTGGGCGGTATCGATCCCGTTCATCCCGTCATCGCTGGCAGCGGGAGAAATCCAGGGATAACGAACCCTGCATGTGTTCAGGCAATCCGATTTTCACGGCGGCGATCGAGATCCCCAGCCATCCGGTATGGCGTGAAGCGAGTTGCACCGGTGGTCCGATTCAGCCGGACGATGCCGCTTCGGGTGTAATGGAGCTCCACGACGTCGGCCTGGATCGGGAGCTGTGCGACCGAAATGACCGCCGGCGCAGCAGCGATCGGAGCAAAGAAAAGGGCAACAGCAAACAGCAGCGGAATCAGGATGAGGGGCATGGCAAATTCCTGCGGTGGTTGAAGGGACAGGCTAGAGGGCCTGGATCGTGTAGTCGTCCAGAACCGAGCTTTCAGCTTCTTCAGCTCCTTCTGGATGAGGGATTTCGTGGGTGCGCCATTCACGTAAAGACTGACGAGGTAGTCATCGCCGCCGGCCGGATGCACCCATGCGTCAACCCGGTGCGTCATTCCCTTGGCACGGGGACTCCGTGGCGGCGCCGATAACGCGGGGCGAGAAATGGTCTTGTCGATCATGAGATCTGCTCCAAAAAATCAATAATTCCGGCGGGGACGCCAATCCAGAAGCTCGTAGTCGCCATCGGGCTGATATGACGGCCAGAGGCCAGAATCCCGGCACTGCTTGAGTCCGCGCATGGCCTTGCGGAACAGGCGCTTCCCGTCTTGCAGCATGTCGTCGGGGGCGCCATAGAGCGCGCAGCCGTAGGGGGCCTCCTCTTCGATCGGAAGGAAAACGAAGTCGAAGTCACGCTTGAAGACTTGGCGAAGGCCTTCGAGATACACCGCTGCCTGCAGGTCGTAGAGGTAGCGGTCGCAGGCCCATTTGAAGGCTTGCTTAGAGGCATCCGTGGTCTTCTTCACGTCCAGACAAATGCCGGTGTCGAAGTCGACGCAAAGGCAGTCGGGTCGAATCTTCAGCCAGATGCCGGTCTCTTCGTCTTGCCAGATGATCGAGTGCTCGACGAGGCCGGCCCGCAACAGCGTGTCCGCCGAGGTGTGCTGGGATACGCTTTGCGCGATGCCTTCAATGACGGCCATCTGGTCCGGCGTCAGGATCTTCTTGTTGGCGTTGGCGATCTCGAATTCCTTGTACGCCTTCAGGCGCTTGTCCGAGATGGGTGCAACCACATATTCGGAGGCATACAGATGGGGTTCGAGCAACCGGGTATGAACCGCCGTGCCCAAGAACATGGCCGACGTTTCCTTGCGGTTGGCACCCTGCAGATAGGCTTGAAAGTGAGCCGGAGAACGCAGGATTTCCTTGAGGCCGGACACCGAGACGCAAGAGCGGTCAGCGTGATACACCTCGTTCGGAATATCGGGGCGGCAGTGCAACTGCCCGAAGATATCCAGAAGTGATGGCAACGGCGCATCGGCAACGACTGGCTCCGATACGGCAGCAATGGCAACGGCGGCGGACATGGCGGGTTCTCCTTGTTCTCTACTGAGCCAAGTTTGCCAACCTGCCATAGGCGTTTCTGGAAAAAGTACCGCCTCCGCCACGACGCATAAGCAGTGATTTCAGCGTCCATTCGGGACAGCAGAAATGACATTCGCGCCGGAGAAATTTGAGAACCAGTGGCCACCTTTTGGTACGTTCGAGGTTGGAAAGGAACCGCAATGAAACCTGCTCGCCTCAAGCCCGAAAAGGCTTCCCTCTGGTTGGGAGATCACGATGAACGATAACGCTACGATGCCCGAAGCCGCGGCGCTCTTTGCCGACGTGACGCCCGGCACCTTTCAGCAATTCACAGCGCTGCTCCTGGAGCGCCTGGCTGTCACTCAGCTTCCCGAGATGGCGGGGATGATCCGCTTGCGGGGGCGCTGGACGGACCCTGGGCGCGCGAGCGGCAAGTATTTCTACGGGGCAAAGGTTGTTGACGATGGTGGGGCTCAAGCCAAGGTCGAAATCATGGCCTCCCTGGTGGCCAGCCGGGGGATCGTCCCAGGGCAGAACGTAATCCTCTCCGGCCGCCTGGTAATCAAGTCCGGCAACTATGGTGTCGAGGTAAAGCTGGCAGCAACGGATATCCAGCTTGGGGAGCAGGAAGAGGCGGCGCCAACTGCGATGGTCCAGCAGGGAAGGATGACACTCGAGCGCTTGCGGGCTCTATCCCTATGGCGCGTTCCGTTCCCGGATCGTGACGTGATCTCCATCACCCTGATTCAATCCACCTCGGCGGCCGCCCAGGTTGCCAACGATTGCATGGCGGAGCTGACCAAGCTCGGTGACGCGGTGGGCGTTTTCCCTGTCCGGGTGAACATGCTCGATCCCGTGGCCATTGCAACGGCGATCCGGGAAGCCACCGCCGACGACATCCTGATGGTCATCCGCGGTGGCGGCGATGCGGCTGACTTTGAAGTCTTCGAGGACCCGAGAGTCCTGACGGCCATGGCGGAACAGAAAGCGCACCGCGTCGTCGGCCTGGGGCACACCGGTAATGCAACTCTCCTGGATCTCGTTGCCGATTATTCGGCCAATACGCCGGCGCAGGCCGGAGCCTATGTCCGGGAGCGCGTCCAGCAGAGACAGCGACTGCTGGGCGAAGTTGGCAAAGAGCTACGCCTGGCGCGCGAGCGCGCAGAAAGCCTCGAGAAGGAACGGAATGCGGCTCAGGTTCAACTCCAGACGTCCACCGAGTTGCTGAAGAGCGCCCGTGCTGGAATACCGTACTGGGTTGCTGTTGCTGCATTTGCGTGCGGTGCATTCCTGGTTTGGATTGCACGTTGAGAACCAGAATGAAGAAAAAGCCAGAATCGAAATCCTACTCAGAATTGATGGCCAACCTGGCGAAGAACGTCACCGCCACGAAGGCTTTGCTGCCGAAACCCTTGTCGACCTTCTATGGCCTGCAAAAGAAGACGGGCACCGGTGTCGCCGCATTCAAGAACTTGACCGACCCAGATGCTGCCGGTACCACGTTGGAGGTGGTGGCGATCTTCGCGCAGGCCGCTGGCGTTCCGTTGAGACAGCTTCTGGGGCCGGGCCCTTGCGATCCACCGAAGCCCGGATCCCTGACGGACTCCCCTGCCGATATCCGGAAATTCATCGCCGGCCGCCTCGAGGAGCTGGTCATGGGATCGTTGGGGCAGATCACCTGGCAAGCATGGGCGAATTTCAACCGAAAAGGGAATGGTGTTCATTGAACGCCCTGTGGTAAGCCTGTTGCGGCGACTCGCGGAATAATAATGACCTTCGTGTTGCTACTTAATTCCCTGAGCAAAACCAACGTTGCCTTGGCGCTCGAAGGCTTCATCAAGCGCCTTCGACAACACTGCGGATTGGGTTGCCGCATAGCCCGTCGCAACCAATCGATCCAGCCGCTTACCTTGTTCTTTCGAGAGAAGAACATCAACCGTTTTTGCCTCAATGTTCTTTAGGCGCTCACGTCGCCTTTGCTGCCGAAGCGCTGCCGTTTTGTCAGCAGGCTTCGTATCTTTGTCAGTCATGACTGGATACGATCTTTTACAAGTGCGGCCATTCCATTCGCGAATGCTGTAGCGCCACCGGCAAAGCCACCTTTGCCCGTTCAGCCATCAGGTATTCGCCACCAGTCTTGTTCAGAAACGCCCATGCTGAGGGGAAACGAACAGAGAAGCCAGCAAGAGCATTCAAACAGGCCCATGCTTCATCCGATTCGCCGTTCAGGTATTGCTCTTTATCGATCCCGATGGTGCTGAACTGCTCTCCGCTGGGCAGGAAGACAGTCATTCCGTCGTTGTCGAAAGTGGCGTTCTCCTGCTTGGCCTGGAAGAGTACGAGGATCAGGTCGCCGATGCGGGCGGCATTGCGTCCGCTCGGATTGAAGCCGTTGATGGGAGAATTGGGAACCTCGCGGTCGCCCCACCAGTATTCACCGTCGTCGCGGACGCGCACCAAGGGCATGGCCATGCCAGGCTTGAACGGTTCGCCATCGGGCCGAACGGTTTCCCACCAGTCGCACAGGAGCTTCATGGCCGGGTGCTGTTCCATACCGCCAGGTACGCCGACAATCGACTTGGCAAACTTGCTTTTCTTGCCGAACGCTACTTTCTCTGCATGATCGATTGCCCGCAGCAACAGTTCCGATGAGCGGGCAGCTTTGCAGCTCGAGCGTTGGCCCAGGTCATCGCCGCGGACAGCGGGAGAGGGGTGAGCATGCAGGGACCGGAGCGGGGCAGGCAACCGTCGATGCGATGTTGGCTCTTGACGCAATAGCCACCCGCGACTGGCTCTACTCGGAAATCGAGTTCCTGGGCCACGCCGCGGGTACTGCGGAGTAGGAAGCGCTGAGATTCCACGCTTCGCTCCTATCAGGCCACAAGCAGATCCGGTTGCTGGGCGTCCGGGGTTGCCGGGGAAACATCGGCGCCCTGGCCGGTCGATTGTTCATCCTCCTCGCCACCAGGCTGTTGAGTCGCGAGCGAATTCAGGCGCTGGGTCAAACTGTCCATTCCGCGCAGACCGGTGCGCTGCCCTTGCTGCTCAACCGCAGCGATCAGGTCCTCGTCGGACAGCCACTCATCGGCGTCCTCAAGGTCTTCGGCGAAGTCGCTGTTGGCCAGGCCGGCGCGCAGCGCTTCTTCCAGGCCTTCAATGGACAGGCCAGCCTTTTCCATGGATTCCTGATACTCCCGTGCTTCCTTGACGGCATCCAGGAGCTTCATACCCGGGCGGGTTACCAGATCCGCAAAATAGATCGGCTCGCGGAAAGACTGAGTGGTGGTCTTGGTCTTCAGGACCAGAAGCATGGGCATATGGGCGATGCCGCCGCCGGTGAGGCCCGAGAGCTGATTGAGGCGAGAGCCCAGCCGGTCGAGGGAGTTGAACGACGTCGTGCGCAGGATAAAGGCGCCCAGTTCGTCCTCCTGCCCTTCGACGCGGAAGTATGCCCGGCTGAAGTTCTTGCAGCGCTGGCGCTGACCATATTCGCAAGCCTCCGGCCGCGGGCAATCGATTTCCTTGACCCCTTCTTCCGTGACACGACGCGCCCGGTCGCCGTTGCCGACGCAAAGCGCCCGCCCCTTTTGGGGGTCGAACGCGCTGAAGCTGTTGTGCAGGTTCAGATTGACGTCGTTGTAGGCGATCCGCACGGGGATGGCGCGCAGCTTCTCTTCGCCCTTGGTCAGGGTCTTTTGAAGGGGATGCTCCTCCCAGACACGGGTTCTCTTGTCCTGGAAGAGCGTGGTCAGGGTGAAGTGATCATCTTTCACCGGCAGGGCCTTGTCGTTCTTGACGACGGTATGGCCGGCGGTGATGCGGCCAATGACCGGGGTGGTCAGGGTGATGCCCCGGTTGACGGCGAGGCGAGTGGCCTTGGAGGCGGTCGTTTCGGCAATGGCTTCCATGTCGGTGCTCCTCAGAAAATGGCGGCCAGCACGGCGCGGCTGGCGGGGGAAAGGGAATCTGCGCGGATCAGCTTGCGCACCGGCGCCTGGGGGGGCGTTTGGGCGGGGGCGGGCTTGGCCGGCGACGTTGCAGTCGCGGAAAAACGCCGATCGCTGATCACATCGTAGGAGTCGGTCTGCTTGATCTTCCCGTCGCGGAGGCCGTCTGCCATGACCTCGGCCTGCCCGGCGGAAATCAGGTTTTTGGTCTGCTCCTTGCCGTTCTGCAGCTTGCCGGCGGGGCCATATTCCGTATAGACCCGGCACAAGCCATCCGGCTCCTGCGCAATGGTGATCCGATAGTCCTTGTCCTTGCCGGGACTGGAGTGATGCATATCGATTCGGCGGATGACGGTTCCGGAAATCGTAGGACGGGGCATGGCGGTTCTCCTGTTTGGTACGAGATCAGTTTGCCAACCTGACCCCGGCCTTTCTGGAAAAAGTAGTTATCGGGCCGTCGGAGAAGCGGAACTCGAGCATGAAGGCAGAAGCGGCTCATCCAGTCCGTAATAGACGCGCACAGCCAATGCAACATCAGGGGGAAAGAAGCTCGCGTAGAGCACCAGGTTGCGCTTGGCCGCCCGGATACCGTCGTCAATGGACGCCAGGCGGTCGTGATTCGCGGCGAATAGCTTTTCGCCCAGCTGTCACAGCAGCTCAGGCCCCGCCGGCGAGTTGTTTCGGGCGGCGTCGATCAGGGGGTCGTAGGCTTCGTTGAGCACGGCGTTTCTCCCGGTCCGTCAGGCGACAAATAACTCGTGCTGATACACGTCTGGATGGGCATGGGCTGCGTCCACCAGGGCAGCCAGGCGTTCCGGGGCCTGGGGAGGCAGGACGTTCGGGACCGTGGGCGCCGTAGCATGGACAATGGTCTCCATGCCCTTGTCGGGGAAGAGGGAGTCGCCGCGAAGAACCAGGACCTCGCCCAGCTTGAGGTTGAAGATGTTGCAGTTGGCCACCAGCTGCAGGGCCATAACCCGGGCGCAATAGGCATCGATGTCGCACCCGGTCACCGCCAGGCGAATCAAGGCGTCTTCGCCCCAGTTGAAAAGGGCGTGGTGCGCAAAGGCGAGAAGCATTACCCCACTTCCACATGCCGGGTCGCAGACTTTGATCAGTTGCCCGGTGTCCTCCGGCTTTTCGCCGGCGGTCATCTGGGCCATCATCGAGGCCACGCCCCAGGGCGTGAAATACTGCCCGAGCTGCTGGCGGCCGCCGCGCGACGCCATCTCCATGTAGAGAGGGCCGATGATGTCCTCGAACGGTTCGCGAGATCCGACGATATCGGCGTAGGCCTCGATCGCTTCGGTGACTTTGGGCCGTGTTTCTTCAGGAATGGTTTGCCACTCGGGTAAGCCCCAGAGTGACATTACGCCGCTGATGAAGAAGCCCAGCATTTCATGGGGTCGATGACGATATCCGTCGTCGAGTGCCCCGAGGAGAGGGTTGAGGTGTTTGGTATCCATGCAGCCAAGGCTACTGAACGGCATGGGGCGTTTCTGGATTTATTGCGGCCGGTGCCGGTAGCCGGAGCCGCTGGCGGCAGAGTGTCCGCAAAAGACAGCGATGCGAGAAATCGGGGCCTGATTTCGCCTGGCTTAAATGAAAACTGCCGGCCTCGATCGCTCGAGCCGGCAGTTCATGGAGAAGATGAAGCCGATTAGATGCAGACCACAGACATGGGCGGGCAGACTGCCGGGCCTGTGGATGCAGCTGTGGCTTGCTGGCGCTGGCGGTACTGCTGCTGGTTGCTGATCAGGCTGTCACCCAACAGGCTGTCCGGATCATCCTGGCGGTGGCGCTGGATCAGGGTCTTGTTGGAGCCGAAGTAGTAGCGGACACCGATGAGCGTCTGATCGAAGCTGTTGGAGCCCTTGGCGGCGTCCAGGAAGAGTGCCAGGCCCGGCAGAGACGGCGTGCTGAGCTGCCATTCGGCGGTGATGTGGCCGATGGAGCGGTCCACCGCGTGCTCGCCGGCGACGCCGAACACCAGGTTGCTGGTCGCATACCAGCGGGCGCCGGCCGAATAGTAGCTGCCGTCCTTGAAGTCGCCGTTCTGGTGTCCGGCACGGCCACGCAGGGTGAGGTCCCCGAAATAGCCTTCCACTTCAGCGCCGAAACGACGGACATCCAGGTTGTCAAAGCGGGTTGCCGAAGCCGTCAGGCCGACCAAGCCCTTAGCCGGATCGCGCCAGAAGGCATGCGCACCGTAACCGCTGAAGTCCTTGCTGTTGGTGTTCCCGAAGGCGGTGTCGAACTGGAGGCCGAAGGCGTTGCCGAGCGGGGCCGCGATGGTGCCCTGCATAGCCTGTCCGCTCTTGCCATCGAAATTGCCCCCTTCGAGGCTTACCTTGCCATTCACGGCGGACACGGCAGGGCTGTCAGCAAAGGCAGCGGAAGAGAGGGCAATCGAGGAGACGGCAGCAATAGCAAAGGCGAGGAGTTTGGAGTGTTTGGTCATGGTCATTTGGTCATAAAGTTCGCCCTGTGCGAACAGATGAAGTCATTATATCTACCGGGTCTTGCCCATTCTGGCTTGTGCAATGATTGGTCAGAAAACCGCGCCGCGACTGGCTTTACGGTCCGTTATCCGGTCCTTTCTGGTTTATGCTGTATGGGTATTGACCCGGATTTAAGCACGACCGACTTTCACTAGCGGTGTCGGCCGTTTCCGCCAAGTCAAGGGGGTGGTTATCCACAACTTCTGTGGATAACTTTCTTTTCGCTCTGAATGGGAAAAAAAACCATCATGCAGCCTTGGGCAATACATCGGGGGCAACCGGAGCGGGCCGGATCGCATCCCAAGCCTCTTTGCTGACCGGGATGGACGAGGAGCGCCCGGTGGCGAGGTTGAAGAAGATGCCCGAGTAGCTGATCTGGCCGTGGCGCAGCGCCTCGGCCAGCCACCCGTAAATCCATGTGGCGGCCATTGCGTTGGTGGCCAGCCCCTGCTTGAGGATGCTTTCCCGAGCCGAGCAGGAGGGGGCGTTGTCATCCGGGCCAGTCACGATTTCGGGGTAAAGCTCCGATACCAGAGGCAAGCGCATCGGGTCATTGGCCACGGCCTTGCCGTACTGGCCGACGATCACCTGTCCCGACACGGCATCGTTCCCGGCGTCGATCCAGTACCCGGTGTGATACGACTCCCGCGCAAAGGCTTCGATTTCTCGACGCGCCGCCTTGGAATCCACGCAGCCGATGATGAAGTCCACCGACTTATGCTCAAGCGCGTCACTGGTGAAGAGTCGTGGTTCGTCACGCCATGCGAGGCCGTGGCCGATATTCAGCCGATTGACCATGATGCTGGCCTTGTTGTGGCCCACGTCGCAGGGGAAGAAGTTTTGGCGCAGGCAGTTGTGTTCGGACACGGTATCGGCGTCCCACACATGCACATTGAGGCCGTGCGGGTGGCCGAGGGCCACCATGCACTTGCTCAGTTGGGCGAGGCGCGGAAGCAACTGCGATCCGGTGCCGCCGCAGCCGATAACATGGACCTCAACGGCGCGGTGCAACAGCTTTTCAGAGAGGATATGGACGTTCTCAGTCGTCATGGTTGTCGTTCCCCAATTCGGTTTCGTTCGATATGTGGTCAGCATATAGAAGACCGCGCACCCATTCTGATAATTCGAGCGAAAGCCCGAAACCAACGAAGCGCATGACAACGCTGACCTCCGGCTTGTCGAGATTGCCAACAACGAAGGCCAGCTTCGCATCATCGGTCATGTCGTCGGCGTCGTCCTCGTCCGAAAAGAACGCGCCTTCCGGCAGATTGCCGTGGGAGTGGCAGTCCACAACCGGCAGGCAGCGCGGCGTCGCATCCGGGCGGTGGTAGCGAATGTGCCCAACCCCCCGACTGATGACTTCCGGTTCCACATAGCCCACTGCCATCTGGTCGGGATCGAAGGTGAGCCAGGCCGCATGCTCCATCGGGGCGACTTCGCGGGCACGCCGGATGAAGTGTTGCAGGCCCGCGACCAGGGCGCGGCGGTGCAACTGGATCGAAAAGAGCTTGGGCGGCTGGCCGTAGGGCAGGGGGATGGGCGAATCCATGACCTTGAGGATCGCGTGAATCCAGGGACGGCGAACCTCAACATGGAGGCCGTCGCCGCAGATCAGAAAGCGATGGCTATCTTCGGCCAGCAGCGTGAGAGGTTCGTAGCGCGGACACATGATGCAGGGGCAGGCCGCTTGAAGGGTGGCGTCGAGCATGTTCATGGTCAGTCCTCTGCCAAGCCATCGAGGCGATCCACCAGCCGACCGAGCGTCAGACCCTTGATGGGGCGCAGGACGCGCTGCGGGAACTTCTTGAACTTGCCGTCCAGAAGGTCGATGCAGAATTGATGGATGCCACCCTTGTAGCTCACCGGCTTCGGGTGGTTCGGGTGGCTGAAATTGCTGTCCCAAAAGGACTTCTCCCAGGCCGCGACGGATTCGGCCACGGTGTTGTCCGGGAGAGGCATGGACCCGGTGCAGACCTTGCCGTCCTCCCACACGTTCATCGCGGGAAGGTGGTAAAGCTGTGTGTCCGCTTCCGGGCGACCATCGCCCTTGACCGCATAGGCCCACATGGACTGTCCCTTGGCGACGAACACGATGCCGGGAGTGAGGCCCGTCCCGGCCCGCTTGCCGACGCTGACACTGCCTTCGGCACCGGGGCGGCAGTCGAAGAAGTAGGTGCGCTTACCGGGGCGCTGCCACCAGACCACATGCTCAAGGCCCACGCTCAGGATGTTGTCCGTGAGAACGCCAGAGCGCACACGCGAGGCTTCCAGCAGAGAGGCGCAGACGGCCTTGAGGCTGGAGCGGTCAGCGGGGCGACCCGCTCGAATCACCGGAGGCCCATTGTCCTCACCGCAGTCGACGGGGTGGATCGTGGCGTAGCTGGTGCCGGAATGGCCGCTGCTGTTCTCGTACAGGAGGATCGCCGTTTTCAGCTTCACGCTCATGGCGGCGCAGTCGTGGACTTCAAAGCGCATTGTTCAGTTTCCTTGCTTCATGGAGGGCCGTATCCAAGGCCCGGAGGACAAGGCCAGTATGACGAATGCGAGGCAGCGATTCTGAAATACCTGCTTCCGTGGGGGCGAACATCACGCACCCGCTCCAAGGCGGTTCCTCGCCACCCTCGGCAAAGTAGCGGTAGTTGTCATCGAAAATCTGATCGAAGTCGGCTTCACCATTCCAGCCGCAGACGACAGGCGGCTCGTTAGGGATGCTGCAATCGTCGCTCTGGTAGGGCGCGGCAAAAAGTTCGTTGTCGGAGTCGATGCGATCCAGATGCAGCAAGGCTGCGAGGAGCTTCCCGACTGGATGGTCAGCCAGCCGCTCAGTAGCGGCAGCAAATTCCTCGTCGGTAGCATAGGGGAGGTCTTTCGAGATATTGACGTAGGCCCATTCCGGGATGCCGTCGAAGAGGTCGGCGCGGCGGGGAACATCGGCGTCATCGGCTTCATCGCCGTACTCTTCCAGCACGACTGATTCGTCGTCCTCTCCATACCAGTAGAGGTGTTGCGCCATTTCAAACGCGCCTCCCACGGTATGTGGGGTGCCGAAGTGGCAAAGCGACCCTTCGAGGATGCCGAGAGCCTTCCGGCCAAGACCCGGTTGCCGCGCCTCGATAGCCGAGAACGCCTTGCCGATGGTGATCCATTCGGGACGGCCTGCATTGATCGCCACGCCGACCAGCGGCTCACCGCTCTCGGTGGAGAATTCTTCCTCGGAATCGCGGTGCGGGAGAATCAGCCGCGCATAGGCCGAAATCAACTTGAAGGTGTACTCGCCGCCTACCTCCCGCTGCCAGCCCTTCTCGATCAGGGTGCGGATCGCGCTGGCGCTCATGCTGGTCCGGCGCAGACCGGCTAAGTCGTCGTCCGAAATCATGCCGAGGCGACTCATTGCCAAGACAAGGCGAAGGTGCCGCTCACCAGCCGGGGTGAACTCGATGACGGCGGGGACTTCGGGGGCGAATACGGGCAGGGTCAGAAGCACGGCGGCACCATGTCAGGGGAGGGGATGGCAATCGGCTTGTTCGAGCGGCTGCTGGACGCGAGGCGGGAAACGGCCTGACCGACCAGCTTCTCGGTCTTGCCGTAGCGGACGCCGCCGATGCCTGTCTTGCGACTTTTCCGCTTCGTGGTGCCAGTTTCTTCGACGAGACTGGCCGCAAGCCCATTGAGAGCTTGCTGGACCATTTCCTCGAATGCCTCGCGTTTCATGGTGCGTTCCCGGTGGATTGGAAAATCAGCCCTTGGTGCCCAGGCCGCGCTTGAACTCGAAGGTCTGCGTGTCGCCCTCGAAGTTGCCGCCCTCGACGGCAGCGTTCGTCAGGTCGGCATGGATGGCCGAGTAGAACTGCTTCACCGCCTCCGGGGCCATCTGCGGATCGGGGTCGGGCAGGGTGCGCCCGTTATAGATGAAAATGCGGCGAACGGCGACGGGGGTGAGGCTCATGGAAATCTCCTGTTTCGGTAGGTGTCGGGACTGGTCTGAGGGTCAGAACAGTTCGGCGGTAACGGGATCGTCGGTGACAACGGCGGCAGTAGTCGGAGCCGTGGCCGGTTCGGCTGCTGCTTGCCGCACCGGGGCGGGGGCGGCTTCGGGAGCCGCTGCCGGGGCGGTGACGGCAGGGGTTGATGCAGCGGCGTCGGTACTCTGCGCGGGGGGAGTCGCCGGGGTTTCGACGGCAGTGGCAGGAGTAGCGGTAACAGCCGGTTGGGATGCGCCTTCACCCTGCGGGGTGCCGCCTTCGCCGGTTTCGTCATCGTCATCTTCGCCAGCGCCGCAGCCATCGAGCAGCGAGGGAGTGACGGCTTGAGCCGGGGTGGCCTTGGCACCGGGCTTGGCAGTCGTACTGGCCTTGCCGGTGGTCGTGGCGGGCTTCTTGTTGCGATCCGCTGCCTTCTTCTTCGTTTCGTCGGCAGCAGCCTTGGCTTGGGCCTCTGCTGCGGCCAGTGCATCGCGCAGCGAGGTCGTGACGGCGGCGCGAGAGGTCAGCCATTGGGCCAGGACACCCGGCAATTCGGCATCGAGTTCTTCCGGGGTGCCTTCGCAACGGAAGGGGGTGATGAAGGCATTGTCCTCCTTGTCGTCCAGCTTGACCGGCTCGACATAGACGCCAACCTTGCCGTCCTTTGCGGGCGAAAGAAGGATGTGGATGCTGCGTTCGGTAAGCAGCGGTTGCAGGGCTTTGAACATTCGGAATCTCCTTGATCTGTGCGGGTTACAAGGGCATTTTGCCCATCTGCATCGGGTGTTTCTGGATTACTTCTATGCTGCGTAGAAGTCCGTCAGGCACGGAGCGGCATGACCACGGTAAGCGGATAGTCCTTGTCCTTCGGGCGCATCGTGATCGCCGTTGCGGAGGGGGAGTAGCCGATGACGGCTTCTTCGCTGGTGGAACGAATCGTCGCCACCGCATCGGACAGGTAGTTGATGTTGAAGGCCAACTCATGCGGAGCGTCCGACGAGGACACGGAGTCCAGTTCGCACAGACCGGCATCGCCACGGCGCAGGGTCGTGGTCGCCTGCGTGAAGCTGATTTCGACCTTGTTCTTCATCACATCCTGCCTGGCCTTGTCGTCCGGTGCCGCCGCCAGCATCGTCAGGGACGCGGCGAGGCGGTCAGCGGAGACGGTGACTCGTTCCGTACTGGCAGGGATCACGTTCTTCCACGCGGGGAACTGCCCGTCCACCGAGTTCCCGAAGAGAACCGTCCCATCCTCGAAAGTAAACTGGACGTTCTTCGTGCCGAGCGTCAGCGTGACATTGCCCCCTTGGCCGAGCAGCTTCTTCGCCAGCAGGACCGTTTTTCGCGGAACGATCACGTTGCGCGGAACCAGCGTATCGGACCCGGCAATGGATTCATGGCTGACGGTCATGCGGTGGCCGTCCGTCGAGACGATGAAGAGGCCCACGTTGTCCAGCGTGAAGAGAGCGCCATTGAGGTACACGCGCACATCGGCGTCGGCAATCGACGGGGTAACGTCCGCGATCATGTCGGCCAGTCGGCGGGCGCTCATGGTGATCGAAATCCGTTCTTCCTTCGCAGGCGACATACGCGGGTAATCGCTGGCAGCGAGAGTGGGCAGACGGAAACGGGAACGGCCCGACTTCACCAGCAGGGTGCCTTTGTCGGCCTCGATGCTGATCTCGATGGGCTGCTTTTCCGGCAAGGCGCGGACAAGCTCGTTGATCCGGCGCACGTCGACGGCAATCTCGCCGCCCTGCTTGACTTCGACCGGAGTCAGCGCCTTCGCCAGCATCCCGGTGTTCGAGCAGATCATGCTCAGTTTCCCGGCGTCGGTGGTTTTCAAAAGCACCGTGCCGAGTATGGGGACGGTGCCGCGAGTATCTGCGGCACCGGCGACAAGAGCGAGGGGAGAAGCGAGGCTTTCCTTGGTGGTGGTGATTTGCATGTCGGGTATCTCCTGAGTTGATGGTTGGGGCGGCTTTCTGCCGCATCGCCATGTAGTCAAGATACCGACCGAGGGGGGGCGTTTTTGGATTAAATTCGCATGAAACTAGAACGCGCAGCCCCTCGAAAGCTGTGCGTTGTCGCCGTCCAGCACGGACGGCGGGAACTATCGTGGGGGCTTACGACAGGGGGGCGTTGCCCAGCGTTGTTCCCGTCCCGCCAGGACACGAAGGCAGATCGATTTTCATCGCTGACCCGGAGCGATGCCGGCAGGAAATAGGAACGCAGCGTGCGGCCCTCGGCCTTGCCGTTGTCTTGGCAATAGCCAGCCACTACGTCCAGGCAGTCATGCTGCCAAACATCGTATTGGAGCATTTCGGGGCTCCACCAACCGTGGCTACATTCTGATGAAATAACCCCCTCCGCGAGCCGGTTCCATAGCCGAACATACTTGGCACCGGCATCGGCCCCACTCGAAGGCGCAACGAGCTGGATACCCTGCCGCGCTGCCCAGGCCTCAATGTCTGGATGGGAAGCGAGCAGGGTCTTCGCCACCTTCAGGTGCTTCGGTCGTGCGCCTAGCTTGGAACCAACGGTGGTTTCACGGTCCAGGAACGACGTGATAGACCCTTGGCGGATAGAGATGCTTGCCGCCATCATCCCGGTGGCTAGGTCGACCAGCAGTCGAATGATTGGCTGTCCCTTCTGTGGCCGCTGCGCTCAAGATAGACAAACTGCTGTCTTGAGGTCGGCACGGGCGCGGGGCCGGAAGGGTGGCCGGCCGTTCAAGATGACCGCCGCCAAATTGCGGCTGGCAATGGCGGCCATGGGGCAGCAGGAAACCAAGATCGGCGAACTGTGCAAGGAACTTAGCATTACCCGGCAGACGTTATACCGACACGTATCCCCGAAAGGCGAGTTACGTCCAGATGGATTAAAGCTGCTTTCACACTCATGACGTCAGAATTTCGATATCCCATTTTCTGATGCGCCCTACACCAATAACCAAAGACCAAATCGCCAGAGTGCCCTACGTAAACCAACCGCTGAAGGCCTTCGCATAAAAATGGAGCAAAGAATCACGCCAGACTCAAGGCTGGTGGTCGCCAAAATGCTGTCGAACGGATGCATCGACCCTTCATCAATACAATCCTTGGTGCAGTGGCAGCGTGGCCCTCGCAGCTTTGACCTGATGCGTCATGGCTATGGCGATGAACTCCTCGGCATTCTGACCGAAGAGCTAGGCTTAGTCTCTGTGAATGAAGATGGCCTACTACGTTCGAAAATTATCATCGTGACCTCCGAGGAGGAGGTTCGAGGTGCAATCATGCGAATTCTTGGCAAGATCGCAGAAGCGCTGATCGTGCGCAATTGTCACACCGACATCTACGCGAACCGTCGCTGGGGACAGATTGCCCGGCGAGGAACGGTTCCGCACCATACCTTAGATCAATACTTGGCAGTTGGAACTGGACTCGAAACGACGAGGCTGAATCACTACCAAAAGTACCGACCAAATGACCCTCAGCGCGATGTTATTTGGATTCACGGCCGCACCATGAGGCGCGAGCTACAAACACTGGTAGGTGGCAGACCGGCTGGGTATTCTGCGGGCCTACAGATGAAGGTCAGCATGAACGGCTTCCAGTACATATATCGGACGGATATCCGTCGAGCCAAGTACGAGGTGCCCCTTGTCTACTTCGATCTGTGCAATGACTACTACCAGCTTGCGAATGCAATCTATCGGGAGGACAGGGAGTTGCTGGTTGGAGTTGACCTCGTACGCGGCAAGGACGTTGACCCGGCACTTCACGACAGACTGTGCTCATACTGGTGGCTTGTTGAGCGGCTCGTTCGCGGTCAGATGACAATCGACCAGCTTTGTGCAGATGAATCTTTGTTTGACGCTTACAAGAAAGAGCTTCTGGAAGACATGGGTAGCCAGATCATCACCATCTAACTCCAGCAATCAAGTGCTATTGAGTTCAGACAATCTGTGCAGTCGTCTTCTGAAGATGACACATGGCACGGGAAATCAATGCATTGCGATTCTCGAAAATAGTTCTTGAAATTCTATTCTTGATTGCATATCATCTCAACGAGTTTCGATAAGAAAGGATGCCCATGCGACCGTCTGTTGTGCTTGACATGAAGCGAAGCGCAGTGCGCGAAGCGGTAGGCCGCTTCCGCACCGCGAACCCGCGTGTGTTCGGTTCGGTGCTGCATGGCACCGACCACGATGGCAGCGACATTGATCTGCTGGTCGATGCGCTGCCTGGAGCGACGCTGTTCGACCTGGGCGGTTTGCAAGTCGAGCTGGAATCGCTACTCGGCCTCCACGTCGATCTGCTGACGCCTGGCGACCTGCCGCCGAAGTTCCGGGCCAAGGTGCTCGCGGAGGCGCAGCCGGTATGAGCGAGCACCGTCTTCCCGATTACCTCGATCACATACAGCAGGCCGCAACAGATGCGTGCGGCTTCGTAGAGGGCTTGGCCAAAGAGGATTTCCTTGAGGACAAGCGAACTCAACAAGCCGTCATCATGAGCCTCATCATCATCGGCGAGGCCGTCACGAAAGTGATGGATGGCTATGCCGAGTTCGCCCAGGCACACGGGCAAGTGCCGTGGCGCAATATGCGCGGCATGCGCAACCGTATCGCCCACGGCTACTTCGACATCAACCTCGATGTGGTGTGGGATACCGTGCAGGCGGCACTACCGGAGTTGCTCAAGCAACTGCCCTCCGTGCGTCACGATGCCGACGATGAAGACCGCAACGACAATGGGATGGAACCATGACCAACGACAACAAGCCGCCGATGTTCGGCCCCTACCTCATGTTCGGTTCGACCCGTGAAGGCATGTCAGGCATGGTGGCACGGCCCTCGCTGCTTCCGCTGTCCGCTCCGTCGCAATTCGCAGCCGACGTGCTGATGGCGCTTGGCTGCCAACGTGACGCGCTGGAATCCGATGGCGTGTCACTGGCGTCTATGGCTCGGGTGCTGGGCATGAAGACAACGCCAGAGGGCGACCGCCGAATCCTGGACGCACTCAAGGAACTCAAGGGGCTTGTCCCCGCTTTGTCGGAGTTGCGGTACAGCGGGTCCGATGGACTGGTGAGGGCAGGCGATGACCACCGATGACGTGGTGCTCGAAACGCTGACCGAGAAGATTCAGCGGCAGGATCGCTTCATCGCGGAACTGCAAGCCGATCTGCAACGGGCGCGACAAGCGTCCGTCGAAACGATGCTTGTACAGCTACGCTTGCGCGCGGCCGTGCTTCTGTACGTAGGACAAGACGCCGACAATTTCGCACATCAGATCACCGAGAACTTCGGCAGCGATGTTGCGCGGGCGGTGTCGGCCAGCCTGTTCGTGCTCGACAACGCGCCGGTGCCGCCCGAGGCTCGGGAAGCCTTGCGAATCGCCACCAACCACGGGATGAACAGGTGGTGAACATGATGGCACGCCTGAACACCATCCAGTTCCTGACCCTGCGCTCCATCGCCAGAGGAAATTGGGACTTCCGCCTTGGGATGTTCGAGTGGCGCTTCAATGGGAAATGGTCAGTGCTGCGCCGGCAGCATGATCGCGGACTGTACGACCGGGCTTGGGATGCCGCATGGGAACTTGTGGGGCTTGGACTCGTGGAGATGTTCACGGTGCGCTGCTGCCCTCGCACTTCATGCCACCGCAACGACCGCGACGAGTTCAGGCTGACGGCAAGGGGAAGCGCCCTGCTTGAGAAGGCCAACGCGACGAGTCTGCGGGCCAACGCGGCTCGGAAGTCAACATCGGAGGTTCCTAGGCTTCCCGTCGCTACGCTGAACATGCGCGTCTCCTGGTGGCGCAAGGCGGCCTCGCTGTCCCCTTGGCATAGAGCACAGCCTGAAATGCCCACGAACAAGGGCATGTCCGCGCAATGATCGGCTGGTGGATCGTCGTCTCGATGCAAAGCCCGGAGGAACGCGACCGCTCCGACCAGGACGCGCGCCGCGCGGCCATCCTGGCGCAGTGGGAGACAGGCGCGGAGGGCATCCGCTGGATCGAGCGACTGGCGCGCGAGGGCAAGGCCGCGAAGCTCTCCGGTGGCGGCTACCCGAACCGCTACACGGCGAAGGCCGCCGACGTGCTGCCGCTGATCGAGGGCGGTGGCATCCAACCGCCCAAGGATGGCGTTTGGATTTTCGGCATCGACGAGGGAGAGGAATACGCCCAGCCGCCCGGCTGGATGGGCAAGGTTGAGGTGCACGACGGCCGCGTGGCTGCCTGCCCCGCCGATCTGGTCCTGACCATCGACGCCTGGGATCAGTCCTGAATGTTTTTGGAGACAGCCACGTCATGAGCCGCAGCCGCCGCAAAACACCCATCGTTGGGCACACGACCTGTCGCAGCGAGGGCGAGGACAAGAAGCTCTGGCATCAGCGCTGGCGTACCCGTGAGCGCACCGCGCTGGCCAGCGCGTCGCCCGAAGCCCTGAGCGCCCATCTGCCCTTGCTGGAAAACCAGGTCAGCAACGTCTGGTCGATGGGCAAGGATGGCCGTTCCTACTGGCCCGTCAAGCGCCAGGCCGCCACGGCGGATCGCACTGTCCTGGATGATCGGCGCTCCGGCGATCTTCGCGCCCGTGATCGCGAACGCCAAGCGGCCCGATGCCGGTGCGGTAATGGCGTGGGGTGTCGCCATCGTGGCGGTGATGATCCTCTTCACCCCCTTGCTGCTGCGCTGGCCGACCTTCCGGCGCTGGTACGGCTGGACGGATGCGCTGTCCAAGCGGCAGCGCCAAGCGCTCGCCCAGCGCGACCTGCGCCGCTACTACCAGACCGCTTTCGATGACGGCTACGTGTCCCGCGTGATGCCCTACGTGTGGCGCATCATCTGGACGGTCGGCGCGTTGATGGCCGTGACCCCCGTACCGCCCAACGACACCGGACGGCCAGCCTTCGACGCCTTGATGGTCTTCTCGACCTGGTATCCGGTTGGCGTGATGCTGCTGGTCTTCGCGTCGTGGCCTCTTGGCCGGTTGATTCGCCAAAGAGCACAGGAGCGCCTGAAATGAGCACGTCGAACATCCAGGCGCTGGCCAGCGCCTGGGAGCGGATCGCCGAGGAATCGGAATTCCCCGCCGACTACGAGGGCACGGCTTCGCCGGAGGCACATTGGGCCAGTGAAGCCATTCAGGAACGGATTCGGGAGCATATCGTCGCCACCAACGACATGCGGCTGTTCGGCCTGCTGCACCTGCTGGGGCAGGCGTCGCTGCGCATGGAGCAGGCGCTGTGGCCGAAGGATTACGAGCGGATGACCCGCGAGGTCGAGGAGGCCCTGCGGGAAGCCGACGACCCCAACGCCAAGTCCTATACCCACGAAGAAGTCATGCAGGCGATGCAGGAACGCATCGACCGAGCGCGAGACAAAGCCATGTTGATCGGCTGACGGAAATTTCGGCGGTTCCGGCTGATCCAAGAATCTTGGCGTGACCTTACCTCCGCTCTACCGCTGGGTGCCAGCCTCGGCGCACGCCTAACCACCCAACTCAGAAAGGAAAATAAGTTGGTAAAACGCATTCCCGTATCCGAGCTTCGTCTCGGCATGTACATCCACAAGCTCGCCGGCTCTTGGTTTCGACACCCATTCTGGCGCGGCAGCTTCCTGCTGACCGAGCCTCAGGATCTCTCTGCCATTCGAGAATGTGGCGTCGGGGAGGTCTGGGTCGACTTGGCCAAAAGCCAAGTCGACCCAGAGAGCCCAGAGAGCCCAGAGAGCCCAGAGAGCCCAGAGAGCCCAGAGAGC
>ERZ650300.212-NODE-212-length-33135-cov-45.192654_pt1 | contig 33135 bp, 26 predicted proteins | sample MGYA00376236_ERZ650300 | MGnify/ENA primary metagenome ERZ650300 (study PRJEB26733, sample SAMN07839303) | wastewater metagenome | biome: urban; feature: wastewater treatment plant; material: waste water | place: USA: North Carolina | collected 2016-04-28 ...
AGATTTACGACGCCCTTACCCTGGAAGGTGCTGAACTGGTTCTTGAAGTTCAGCAGCAACTGGGCGACGGCGTTGTGCGTACCATTGCGCTGGGGTCTTCGGACGGCCTGCGTCGTGGTATGCAAGTTTCGAATACCGGCAAGGGTATTGCCGTGCCGGTTGGCCACGGTACCCTGGGCCGCATCATGGATGTGCTGGGTCGTCCGATCGACGAAGCCGGTCCGATCCAGTGTGACGAGCGTCGGGTCATTCACCAGAAGGCCCCGAAGTTCGACGAGCTGTCCCCGTCCGTGGATCTGCTCGAAACCGGCATCAAGGTTATCGATCTGATCTGCCCGTTCGCCAAGGGCGGTAAGGTCGGTCTGTTCGGTGGCGCCGGTGTGGGCAAGACCGTGAACATGATGGAGCTCATCAACAACATCGCCAAGCAGCACAGCGGTCTGTCGGTGTTTGCTGGCGTGGGCGAGCGTACCCGTGAGGGCAACGACTTCTACCACGAAATGAAGGACTCCAACGTTCTCGACAAGGTTGCGATGGTGTTCGGTCAGATGAACGAGCCCCCCGGCAACCGTCTGCGCGTGGCGCTGACCGGCCTGACCATGGCCGAGCGCTTCCGTGACGAAGGTCGTGACATCCTGTTCTTCGTGGATAACATCTACCGTTACACCCTGGCCGGTACCGAAGTGTCCGCGCTGCTGGGTCGTATGCCGTCTGCGGTGGGTTACCAGCCGACGCTGGCCGAAGAAATGGGCCGTCTGCAGGAGCGTATCACCTCCACCAAGGTGGGCTCGATCACCTCCATCCAGGCCGTGTATGTGCCTGCGGATGACTTGACCGACCCGTCGCCTGCGACCACCTTCCTCCATCTGGATTCGACCGTCGTGCTGTCGCGTGACATCGCTTCCCTGGGTATCTACCCGGCTGTGGATCCGCTCGACTCCACCTCCCGCCAGCTCGATCCGCTGGTCGTGGGCGAAGAGCACTACAGCACCGCTCGTGGCGTTCAGCAGACCCTTCAGCGTTACAAGGAACTGCGCGACATCATCGCGATTCTGGGTATGGACGAACTGGCTCCGGAAGACAAGCTGCTTGTTTCCCGCGCTCGTAAGATCCAACGTTTCCTGTCCCAGCCGTTCTTCGTGGCGGAAGTGTTTACCGGTTCCCCCGGCAAGTACGTTCCCCTGAAGGAAACGATCAAGGGCTTCAAGACGATCCTCAGCGGTGAAGTTGACCACCTGCCCGAGCAGGCCTTCTACATGGTCGGCCCGATCGAAGAAGTCTTCGAAAAAGCGAAGACCCTCTGATCAATGCGACCATCGCCCGGCGGCGCCTGATGGCACCGCCGGTTTGAGGAGGATATAGCTGTGGCAATGACCATCCATGTCGACATCGTCAGCGCGGAAGAGTTGATCTTCTCCGGTCTGGCCGAATTCGTGGCTCTCCCCGGTGAATCGGGCGAGCTGGGCATTCTGCCTGGCCACATGCCGCTGATGACCCGTGTCAAGCCGGGTGCTGTACGCGTCAAGGTTCAGAACCAACCGGAAGAAGAACTGATTTTCGTGGCCGGTGGGCTGCTGGAAGTTCAGCCGAATCTGGTTACCGTGCTGGCGGACACCGCCATCCGCGGTAAGGATCTGGACGAAGCGAAGGCCCTCGATGCCAAGCGGCTGGCGGAAGAGGCGCTGCAGAATCAGGGTTCCGCCCTCGAGTATGCAAAGGCTCAATCCGAACTGGCGTCTGCACTGGCGCAAATCGCTGCGATCAACCGCCTGAAGAAGCGCGGTCACTGATAGCGACGAGTATCGGTAATGTGAAAGGGGCAGTCCGAAGGGGCTGCCCCTTTTTCTTTTTGTGCTGCATAACCCATCTTGCTCCCGAAAGGTCGCTCGCGTCCGATGATAGCGAAGTGCTTGAAATCAGGTGACCGGTCGGCCTTGTCAGGCCTGTCGTGCGGGCTGAAATGCCTCGCAACGAGGTAGATCCGTGCGATCGTGTCAGTCTTGGAGACTCCCGTCTGGATTCCAGCGTTCCGCTGCTAGCCGCCTGATCGAGCACGGGGCCGATGTCGGCCTCGCCGGCTCTGACGAGGTGTAGGAGATTTGCCAGGACCCTGCTGGTGCTGATGTGTCAGCGACCGCGGGCGCCTTTCCCTCAACTTGAATCCGCTGACCGACCTCTAGCGGCGATTGCGTGGTCGAAGGTTTCATGCAGAGCGCCCCACGTTCAAGCGCCCCACATTCTCCGCAGCCGGTAGGTCGGTTCGTTTGGGACGCGTCGATGTCCAGAACCTCATCGGCGCTGTACGCGCCGCGCTCATCGCCACCGGAGCAAGTCCGGCAGATTGAGACGAACACCAGCATGAGTGGCATCACTTCCCTTGCCTTCATTGACACCCCACAAGCCAGGGAAGGCCCTCGGTGGCTCGGGCGCGCCCTTTCGCCATGCGCAACAGCATGTGCAGGTTGTCCGGGACAGCTCGCCGGAACCAGCGCCTGAAGATGCTCTTGCATCAGCTGTTGAGGATCGTCGGAAAGAGTTCGTCATGCGCAACTCGCACGCAGCATGCGACGCAGGGCGTTGTGTGCCTCGCGCAAATCGTTCCTGTGCGGGCTTGCAGACAGGCGCCGGGGGTGTCTGGCATTGGAAATGGCGGCCGTCGCGTCGATGTAGCCGAGGTTTCACGGGCTTTGGTCGATGCACGACAGGTGCTCGGACATCACCTGTGTAGAGCAAAAAGCCATCACCCGGTAATGCCTGATGGGCAATTCAATCTAATCAGGATAGCTGAAGCTTGATTATTGGTATGTGTACTGAATATAATGACAGGCAATGACATAAAAATTTCAATAGTGCTTCTGAATCGCGATAAACATCGAGGTTTGCGCGTTGCCAGAGATGCGGTTGGGTACATTCATGCCTTCATCAGTCCTTCAACGCTCAGGATTGGCTCTGCAACATTGGTGCCCCCTGATTCGATACGTCAGTGCTGTCGTCACGTGCAGTTTGGCGCTGGTCGGTGCTCATGCGCAGTCGCCGACGGACGAACTCTTGCGCCAGCAGGACCGCGAACGTCACCTCCGGGAGCTGCTGGAACGAGCGCCTGACGTCAGGCTTGAGCGGGCTGTTGGAGCCGATGACCAGCCACTGGTACAGGGTGAGACCCCGTGCTTTCTGATTCAGCGCATTGATCTGGTGGGTGGCGGCGCTGATTTTTCATGGGCACTTGCGGCGATCGACCGGCCAGAGGATCCCGCTACGGGGCGGTGTCTGGGTTCCGGGGCGATCAATCAGCTTATGACTCGCTTGCAGAACCGCCTGATCTCCCGGGGCTTTGTGACGAGCCGGATCGTTGCAGGGCCCCAGGATCTGAACTCAGGTGTGCTGACGCTTACGCTCGTTCCGGGCCGCATCCGGGAGATTCGCACGGCTGACGGCAAGGATATCTCTGTTGGTCTTCGCACAGCATTGCCGCTGAAAGCCGGCGATCTTCTCAACTTGCGCGACATCGAACAGGGGCTTGAAAACCTCAGGCGGGTGCCCACGGCCGACGCAGACATCCAGATCTTGCCGCCCCGGGATGCTCAGGCCCGGCCCGGCGAGTCTGATCTTGTTCTGGACTGGCGTCAGGAGCGGTGGGCGCGTATCAACCTCGGGCTGGATGACAGTGGTACCAAGGCCACGGGCAGGTTCATTGGTTCGTTCACCCTGTCGATCGACAACGGACTCGGTCTGAATGACCTTGCCTATATCAGCCTTAACCACGACCTGGGCGGTGGGGTCGCTGGTAGTCGGGGTACCCGGGGATACACGACGCATTACTCGGTACCGGTGGGCTACTGGCTACTCGGGGCGACGGCCAGCGGTACGACTTACCATCAGGCCGTTGCGGGCGCCACGCAAACGTATCGCTATGGGGGTGAGTCCGAGAACGGAGAACTTCGTCTGACCCGACTCTTCCACCGCGATGCGGCGAGCAAGACGAGCGGCTACCTCAAGGCGTGGGTTCGACAGTCAAACAACTACATTGATGACACGGAGATCCTTGTTCAACGTCGCCGGACGGCTGGCTGGGAGGCGGGACTCACTCATCGTGCGTTCCTTGGCAGCGCCTCCGTCGATCTCGATCTTGCCAATCGCCGCGGGACTGGTGCTTTCGGTGCATTGCCGTCGCCTGAAGAGCCGTTTGGGGAAGGCAGTGCGCGTGCGGGTATCTGGACTGTCGGCGTACAACTCGGCGTGCCGTTTCGGCTGGGTGATCTGGGGTTCCGTTATCTCGCAGCGGGTCGGCTGCAACGCAGTGACGGCCCGCTCGTGCCGCAGGATCGCTTTGCCATCGGTGGGCGTTACACAGTGCGCGGCTTTGATGGCGAGATGCTCCTGACCGGCGATCGGGGCTGGCTGTGGCGCAACGATCTTGCACTTTCGCTGAGGGATACCGGCGCGGAGCTCTATCTCGGCGCCGACGCCGGCGCAGTCAGCGGACGAAGTACCACCCACCTGATCGGGCGTCGCCTGGCCGGTGGGGTGATCGGCGTGAGGGGGAACATCGCGTCCGTCACCTATGACGTCTTTGCGGGTGCGCCCTTGTCGCGACCACGGGGCTTTGCCAGCCCGGAAGGGCTCATGGGCTTCACCCTCGGATGGAGCTGGTAGCCCGGCTCTGGTTGGTACCGGACGAGTCGACCCGACCCGAGCCGACCCGACGGGGGAGCCCTGGCCGATCGTCATCTTCATCCGCCTGCTGTGACCTTCATGAGTCGCTCGCCCGGGAGTCATCGGGCGGGGGTGCAATCTTGGACTCACTTCGGGCGCCCTTCCTTGATCCACCGGGCCCGTAGGGCCCCATCTCCAGAAACTTGATTCAGCGCCTGCCATGAACAAGCTCTGTTACCGCATCGTTTTCAACAAGGTCCGCGGCATGTTGATGGCCGTTGGTGAGGTTGCCCGGCGTAATGCCAAATCCGGAGAGTCGTCAGGGCAAGGTGGGTCGGTGGGGACGACAGCGGGTGTGGGAATGCTGCTCTTGTCGGGCGGGATGATCTGGGTTCCATCGCTTCATGCGCAGATCGTTGCCGATCCGGCAGCACCGGGTGTTCAGCGGCTGACTTAGCGTCAGTTTCAGCAGCAACAGCTCGGACAGCAGTGCCCAGACCATCAGCAACACATCGGCTGGCAGCAGCATCAAATCAGCGCAGAGCATCGCACTTGTGGCGCGCAACGAGGACATTTCCATCCGCGGAAGCCGAGTCGATGCCGCGGGCGCTGTCGGCCTTTCGGCTGCTCGTGACGTAAAGCTTGCCGCCAGTCAGGATACGCAGATCAACCAGAGCCAGAACTCGAGCAGCGGCTACTCGGTTGGTGTCTCTGCAAACGCCGGGAAGAAGAGTCCCGGCGTTACGCTCGATCTTGCGGCAAACATCGGCAAAGGAAAGGGAAATGCCGAGAGTGTTGCGTACGCGAATTCCCATCTGACCGGCGGGCAGGCTGTTTACGTGCAGTCAGGTCGGGATACGGAACTGGCCGGCGCAACGGTCGATGCGCCGCACATCTCCATGTCGGCTGGGCGGGATCTCACTCTCTCGAGCCTGCAGGATTGGTCGACCAGCCGTTCTGTCCAGCGAAACATCGGGGTTTCCGCAAGCATCGCCATCTATGGTCCCGCGACAAGCAACGTCTCGGCCAGCTTTGCGCGCAGTACGAGCAACAGCGATTATCTCGGTGTGAATGAGCAGACCGCGGTACGCGCAGGGGTGGGGGGCTTCGATATCCTGGTCGGCGCTCATACTGCACTCAACGGAGCCGTCATTGCGAGCGCCGCCGCTCCTGCTCATAACTCTTTGATCACGGGAACCCTGAGCACTACCGACCTGGCCAACCGGTTCGACGCAAGCGCTGAAAGCCGCGGCCTGACGCTCAGTTCGTCGATGTTCGATGGCAAGTATCAAACGATCAAGAGCGTAACCGGCAATCTGCTCAATAACGGCAATGCAGAGGCTCACGACCAGAGCCGGACGCTCAGCGCGATCTCCGGAGGGAATATCGTCATCCGTGATGAGGTGGGGCAGGTCATGCGCTCTGGCCAGTCAGCTCAAGCGACAGTTGCCAATCTGTTGAGGGACACGTCGGCCACCCATCGGTCACTGGAGCAGGTGGATGTTGGTGAAATGACTCAGGAGGCCAGACGGGAGCAGGCGGATAACATGCTCGCCTTTAATGCATTGGCTACGTTCACAGACGAGGTAAATCGGCGGGCCTTTGTCGATGTAGCGAAAATATATAAGGTTGAGCGTGATGAGAATGGAAATTCGATTGGTTCTGAAGTGCCAACGGACAATTGGGGGAGCTTAGAAAAGGGACCAGATGGAAAAGTTCATATTTCCAATAATGGAATCTTCAATACATTAGATGATGCGTTAAGTAATGCACTGCAAAACGCAGGCGCCTACAGAGGGGCTCAGTATCTTATTTATTTTCCGCAGTCAAATAGCGTCATTTCTGAGTTGATGATTGCAGGTTACATGAAGTTTGTTGAGAACAGAAGTGTAGGGCTGACCAATGCAACTCAGCAAACCGTGAGCCTGATGAGTCAATATGGCAAAGACGGTATGGTCGTATCTGGACATAGTCGTGGTGGAATGACTACAGGTAATGCTCTAGAGGTAGTTTCGTCCTTGAATGAATCTGAAAACGCTCTATCTAATACGCAGGTTCGACTTTATGGTTCAGCGTACAACGCTCAGAAAGCCGCGAATATTCTTTATAGTGCGAGCGGTGGAGAGGGGGAGGTGATCGATCAGACTCATAAAGATGATTTCGTTGGAACTATCTTGGGAGGCAACGAAGGGACAGGAGGAATATCCAGGGATGGGTATTCTAAAATTGGAGAATGGTTTAATATTATGTCAGGCGGGCCGTCTGTGCATAACTGTTATGGGGATAAGGAGAGTTGTGGCGCTTTCTGGATAGATGGTAAAGCTATTTCAAAAGTTATTAAGCCAGCAGTGGAAGTCAAATGAATAAATGTATTCACTTTGTCGCCCCATTTTTTCTGATTGGTTGCGGTCTAAGAAATGTTGATAAGCCGGCGCCTAGTTCATACGAGCTTTGGAAAAAAGACGGTATGAGTATAGTTGAGGTTCAGATTGATATGCTTGAATGTGGTTATCCCAACCCAATGGGGTATTTTGAATCCACTTTTGAGGATGGTGGGGTCAATGCGTTTGCTATGGCCGGTCGGTGTCTGAAGAGAATTGGCTATAGATATGTAGGAAACTCTGGAGTTTCCTGTGACTCTAGTCATTTTGCGAGCTTGCCGGCTTGTCAGAATGATAAGCCGATTTGGGAGCCAGACTATCACCGCCGCCTCAACAGCCCCTTCTGCAAGGAATCGCCCAAGGCCTACGCCTGCCAGCCCCCTGGATCTCCCATCCCCACTGACGCCGAGTTGGAGATGCTGGCGCGGCAGCGGAGGATCGAGTCGTCCAGGTCCCGGGATCCCGGCACACCGGAGCGCAAGCTGACCGAGCAAATCCAGAAGCAGAACAATCGGGGCATGGATCAGCTTCAGCGATTCACAAAGTAGTCCGTAGCACGCCTCGAGACCGCGATCTCCGAGGCCGACGGAGCCGACTCCGTCGTGACTCGATGACGCCGATACCCTACCCCCCAACTTGCTGGTATCGTTTCACTGTTTGCTCCCAGAGCGCTTCTGACGGATGACAGATGTCGTCCGACTTTCCTGATTGATGCCCAATCCATCGTCTTCGCCAGTTCCCGCCTACCTCCGCGACACCTACACCTGGGCCTATCTCGATCGACGATCGGTTCGTTGGCTGGATCAGCCGGTGGTGGTGTCCACCATTCTCTGGGGTAATGCCGGGCGCCTGATGGATGCCGCTGTCGCCGAGTTTTCGCCGGGTCAGCGGGTGTTGCAGGCAGCGGCCGTGTACGGTGATTTTTCGGTGCGGATGGCCCGTCGGCTCGGGTCGGATGGCCAGCTCAACGTAGTCGACGTCGCGCCGATCCAGGTGGCCAACACCCGGCGCAAGCTGCTGGGCTGGCCCAACGCGCGGGCTCAGGTGGCCGATCTGACCGAGCCGCTGGGTGTTGGCTTCGACGCGGTGTGCTGTTTCTTCCTGCTCCACGAGGTGCCTGCACCGGTGCGACGGGCGATCGTCTCCAACCTGCTTGAGGCCGTGGAGCCGGGCGGCAAGATCGTTTTCGTGGATTATCACCAGCCGCGCTGGTGGCATCCGCTGCGGCCGGTGATGGCGATGGTGTTCCGCTATCTGGAGCCGTTCGCCAATTCGCTGCTGACGGAATCCATCGAGACCCTGGTGCCCGAGACGGCTGGGTTCGAATGGCGCAAGGAAACGCTCTTCGGCGGGCTGTACCAGAAGGTCGTGGGCGTGCGGCGCAGCTAGACTGCGGCTTTACAGCAGGCTGTCCAGGCAGCGCCCGATGGCCGGCAGGCCTTCGCGGATGGCTGCGACGCCCGGGGCCAGCAGGGTGGCCGACTTGATCTCGAAGACACGTCCGTCGCGCACCGCGGGGATGGTGTCCCAGCCGGGCCGGCTGGTCACGTGGGTGGGCTGGAAGTGCTTGCCGCACCACGATCCGATGATGATGTCCGGCGCCCGGGGGATGACCACCGCAGGGTCGGCGAGGATGCGCTCCTTCGCCGAGTGGTGGACCGACAGCTCGCCAAAACAGTCTTCTCCGCCAGCGATGCCGATCAGCTCCGACACCCAGCGGATGCCCGTGATCAGCGGTTCGTTCCATTCTTCAAAATAGACCCGCGGCCGACGTCCAAGCCGCGCCGCGCGGGCCTCGCCTTCCGCCCGGGCGGTGGCGATGGTGCGTTCGAGATCGGCCACCAGATCCAGCGCGGCGGCCTCCCGCCCGACCAGCCGGCCCAGCGTCTCGACCATCGCCAGGATGCCCTCCACGCTGCGGTGGTTGAAGACATACACGGCCACGCCGGCCTTGATCAGGTCGCGGGCGATGTCGCCCTGCAGATCCGAGAACGCCAGCACCAGATCCGGCTCGACGGCCAGGATGCGTTCCACCTTGGCGCTGCTGAAGCCGCTCACCTTGGGCTTTTCCTTGCGCGCCCGCGGCGGGTGGGTGGTGAAGCCGGAGATGCCGACGATGCGGTCTTCGGCGCCCAGCAGGTAGAGCGCTTCGACGGTTTCGGTGGACAGGCAGACGATGCGTTCGGGGAGGCGGGCCATGGTTACGACAGTCGGGTTCAGCGGGGGAAGGGCGCCGGGCAGGCGCGGGTGTCGGCGGCGGGGTTGCACAGCTGCACCTTGTCGATGAAGGCGTCGGCGGTGGCCTGGGCCTCGCGGCTGTCGGCGCGCACCTTGTCGGCATCGCCGGCGGGCAGGCGCCAGGCGCGCTGGATCACGTAGATCAGGTCGGGCCCTTCGATGGCCTTGATGACGGCCATCTCGGCGAAGTTGGTGCCCGGCACCTGGGGGCAGACGAGCACGGTCTTGAGGGTTTCGCCCTCGGTCCTGTCGCCGGGCTGCAGGGTGACGACCGGGCCGGCCGGCACGTCGCAGGCGCGCGCGCGGGCGGCCTGCATGCCTTCGAGCAGCGCCCGGGCCTGACCGCTCCCGGCGATGCGCGGCAGGCCCTGCACCGACACCAGTTGGGTCCATTCGCGGATCGATTCGCCAAGCGGCACGAAATCGGCGCTCCACGGGCCGGGCTTGCCGGCAGGGGCGGCTTGCGTGGTGGCCGGCATGGAGTCGGGCGGCAGCGGCAGGTTGAGCCAGCGCACTCCGCCCGCAGCCTCGTCGGCGCGGCGTCTGGCGGCCAGTTCGCGCAGGCGGCGCAGAGGCGGATCGAGTTCGGCCTGAAAGTCGTCGATGGCGCTCTCGGTCACCACCAGCCGCGAGGCGTTCGGCTCGTAGCGGTACCACACGTCGTAGTCGCGGGGCGTTCCGCAGACGTCGGCGGTCCAGCGTTCAAGCGCGTGATGCACCCGCGTTGGGCGGGTTTCGATGAGATCCGGTGCAGCCTGGCGGGTGGCGGTCACGTGGATGTCACGACACGCGGGCATGGCCCGGGCGGCGAGGGCGGCGATGCGTTCGACGACTTTGTCCTGGGCTGCGGCGGGTCGCCAGGCGCCGGCAAAACCCGGCACCTTGCGCTGATCGGCAGGGATGGCGGCAACCTGGCCGATGCGGGTGACGATCTCGCCCGGCAGCGGCCCGCTGTCGGCTGCGCCTGCGCCCAGGCTGATGCCTGCCAGCGCAAGCGCCAGAATGGCGGGGCGGACGCTGCTCATCGCCGGGCGCGAGCTTCTTCGAGCTGCCCGCACAGGCGTTCGGCGCCGTCGAGGATGCGCGGCGTGTGGCGCTGGATGCGGTCGGGCGGGATGTAGAACAGGTTGCCCCTGGCCACGGCGGGCAGTTTGGTCCATTGGCGCCAGTCGTCCAGCCACTCCGGGCGGGCTTCGCCCATGCCGCTGGCGACGATGGCCTCGGGCGAGGCGGCCAGCACGGCCTCCACGTCGATGGTCGGGGCCAGCATCGGCAGTTTGGCAAAGACGTTGTCGCCGCCGCACAGGCGGATCACGTCAGCGATCAGGTGTTCGCCGTTCACGGTCATCAGCGGGCGGTTCCAGGCTTCGTAAAACACGCGCACCGGCGGCCGTGACGAATAGCGGGCAGCGAGGGCCGCGTGGCGCTTGCGGAAGGCCTGGGCGGCGGCGTCGCCAGCCGCCTCGGTGCCAGCGAGTTTGCCGATCTGGGCGAGGCTCTTCGCCACGTCGTCGATCTTGCGCGGCTCGTTGATGAACACCGGGATGCCCAGCGCGCGCAGCTTGCCCAGGTGCGCGTCGCGGTTGCCGCTCTTCCAGGCGATCACCAGGTCGGGCTTGAGGGCCGCGACCTTCTCCATGTCGATGGAGGTGTAGCCGCCCACGCGGGGGATCTTCTTCGCGGCTTCGGGGTAGTCGCTGTACTGCACCGCGCCGACCACCTTGTCGCCCGCGCCGGCGGCAAAGAGCAGTTCGGTGATGTGGGGCGCGAGGCTGACGATGCGCGCGGCGGGCTTGTCCAGGTGCACGGGCGTGCCCTGGTCGTCGGTGATGTCGATGGCGGCGCGGGCCGGTGCGGCGGCGCAGGCGAGGGCGATGAGCGGGGCGAGGATCAGGCGGCGCATGGGTGCGGGTCAGGTCAGATTCAGTCGGTCGAGGGCAGCATCGAGGCGCGTCCACTCGGCTTCGGCCCCGGGCAGGCCGAAGCGCAGGCCGGCGGGAGCGTCGAACAGGCGGGTCAGGATGCCCTGCTCGGCCAGCTGGGTGTGGATCGCTTCGGCCTCAGCGTGCGGGCGCCACTGGAACAGCGCGGTGCCACTGCCGCCGGCAAGGCCGTGGCGGGCCAGCAGGGCGGACAGCCGCTGGCTGGCGGCGTTGAGCTGCTGCCGGGCTACATCCTGCCAGGCCAGATCCGACAACGCGGCGGTGGTCACCACCCGGGCCGGGGCTGAGACTGCCCACGGGCCAAGGCGTTCCGCGAGGGCGTCGAGCAGCGCCGCCTCGGCAAACACGAAGCCCACCCGCGCCCCCGCCAGCCCGAAGAACTTGCCCACCGAGCGCAGCACGATCAGCCCAGGCTGGCTCGCCAGCGGCACCAGACTGTCGCCCGGTTCGGCGTCGAGGAAGGCTTCGTCCACGATCAGCCGGCCGCCGCGAGCCGCGAGCCGCGCGTGCCAGGCGAGCAGCTGGTTGCGGTCAAAGCGCTGGCCGTCCGGGTTGTTGGGCTGGACGAGGAGCAGGGTATCGGCGTCATCCACGGCGGCGTCGATGGCGTCGGCGGGCAGGGTGCGCACATCGTGGCTGCGCCAGGCGTGGGGGTGTTCGGCGTAGGTGGGCGCCAGCGTCACCACCCGACCAGACGGAAAACACCCCGGCAGGGCCTGGATCGCCGCCTGGGAGCCAGCCACGGGCAGCAGCAGCGGATTGCCGTAGTAGCGGGCGGCGGCGGCTTCGAGGCCGTCGTCGGTTTCAGGCAGGCGCTGCCAGACTTCCGGCGCGAGGGGCGGAACCGGGTAGGGCTGCGGGTTGATGCCGGTGGACAGATCGACCCAGTCGGCCAGCGGAATCCCGAAGCGGCGCGCGGCAACGCGCAGGCGGCCGCCGTGCTCAAGCATGGATCAGCACATTGATCGCGGCGATCGCCATCAGCCACAGCCACACGCTGTTGTGGACCAGCGCCACTGCCTTGTCGATGTCGGCGGCCCGGGCCGGGGCGCCGGTGCCGAGGGTCGGGCGGGTTTCCAGGTGGCCGTGGTACATCGCCGGGCCGCCCAGGCTCACGTGCAGCGCGCCGGCGCCGGAGGCCATCACCGGGCCGGCATTGGGACTGTCCCAGTTGGGTGCCTGGGTGCGCCAGCAGCGCAGGGCCGCGGCGGTGTGGCCGAGCAGCGCGTAGCTGATGGCGGTGAGGCGCGCCGGGATGAAGTTGAGCACGTCGTCGATGCGTGCGGCGGCCCAACCGAAGCGCAGGTAGCGTTCGTTGCGGTAGCCCCACATGGCATCCAGCGTGTTGGCGAGGCGGAACATCAGCGCCCCCGGCCCGCCCAGCAGGGCAAACCAGAACAGCGCGCCGAAGATCGCGTCGTTGCCGTTTTCGAGCACGGATTCGACAGTGGCCTTGGCGACGCCGGCTTCGTCGAGCTCGGCGGTGTCCCGCGACACGATCCACGACAGGCGCTGGCGGGCGCCGGCCAGATCACCCGCCGCCAAGGGCGTGCCTACCGCCCGGGCGTGCTCGGCGAGGCTGCGGCCGCCCACCGCAAAGTACAGCAGGCCCACGTCGATCGCGAGGCCGAGCCAGGCGTCGGCCTCCTTCAGCGAGCCGGCCAGCGCGACCCACGGCAGCACCGCCACACTCCACGCCAGCAGGCCGGCGCCGCGCCCGTCGGCAACGCGCCGGATCAGCCGTTCGACGGCCGCTGCATAGCGCCCGAAGCCGACCAGCGGGTGGTGATGGGAAGGCTCGCCGAAGATGCGGTCGAGAAGCAGGCCGAGGCCCATCGGGACGGCAACGGAGAACAGGACGGTGAGGTGCAGGGCGGACATGGGATAATCGGCGGCTTTTGTGCCATCCCATTGTAAAACATGCGTCAAGCCCGCACCCTGATGGTTCAAGGCACCACGTCCGATGCCGGCAAAAGCACCCTCGTCGCCGGGCTGGCCCGCCTGCTGGCGCGCCGGGGCGTGTCGGTGGTGCCCTTCAAGCCCCAGAACATGGCGCTCAACTCGGCGGTCACCGTCGATGGCGGCGAGATCGGCCGGGCCCAGGCGCTGCAGGCGATCGCCGCCGGCCTCGAGCCCCACACCGACATGAACCCGGTGCTGCTCAAGCCCTCCACCGACATCGGCGCCCAGGTCATCATCCACGGCCGCGCCGTGGCCAACCTGTCGGCGCGGGATTACCACGACTACAAGCCCCGGGCGATGGCTGCCGTGCTCGAGAGCCACGACCGCCTGTGCGCCCAGTACGACACCGTGCTCGTCGAAGGCGCCGGCAGCCCCGCCGAGATCAACCTGCGCGACCGGGACATCGCCAACATGGGCTTCGCCGAGGTGGTGGATTGCCCGGTGATCCTCGTCGCCGACATCGATCGCGGCGGCGTCTTCGCCCATCTGGTGGGCACGCTGGAGCTGCTCTCGCCCACCGAGCAGGCGCGGGTCAAGGGCTTTGTGATCAACCGCTTCCGCGGTGACATCGGCCTGCTGCAATCCGGCCTCGACTGGCTGGAGGCGCGCACCGGCCGCCCGGTCCTGGGCGTGTTGCCCTACCTGCACGGGCTCTTCCTGGATGCCGAAGACGCGCTGGCCGACGCCCGCGCCGAAAAGGGCGAGGCCCGGCTGCGGGTGGTGGCGCCGGTCTATCCGCGCATCTCCAACCACACCGACCTCGACGCCCTGCGCCTGCATCCGCAGGTGGATTTCAGCTGGGTCGGGCCCGGACAGGCCATCCCGCCGGCCGATCTGATCGTGCTGCCCGGCTCCAAGGCCGTCCAGGCCGATCTGGCCTGGCTGCGCGCTCAGGGCTGGGAGCCCGCGATCCGCCGCCACCTGCGCTACGGCGGCAAGCTGGTGGCGATCTGCGGCGGCTACCAGATGCTCGGCCGCCAGCTGCACGATCCGCTCGGCCTCGAAGGCGCGCCGGGTAGCGTCGCCGGCCTCGGCCTGCTGGACGTGGAAACCACCCTCGAAGCCGAAAAGCAGCTCGGCAACGTCACCGGCACCCTCGCCCTGCCCGGCAATCCGCCAGTGGCCGGCTACGAGATCCACATGGGCGTCACCCACGGTCCGGCGCTGGCCACGCCGTCCGTCCTGCTGGCCGATGGTCGTGCCGATGGCGTGCGCTCCGACGACGGGCAGATCATCGGCAGCTACCTCCACGGTCTCTTCGATCACCCGGACGCCCTGGCCGCCCTGCTCGCCTGGGCCGGTGTGACGGATGCCGTGCGGGTCGATCTTGCCGCCCGCCGCCAGGCCGATCTCGACCGCCTCGCTGACAGCATCGAGCAGAGCATGGACCTGGCCCGGCTGGCCGACTGTTTCGGCTCGGGCAGCGCCGCCGACGCCCTTCGCCGCAAGCCCGCGTCTGGCTTGCTTGACCGCTCCCCCGCCCCTCTCTAACATTCGCCGGATGGATGCAGAACTCGCCTCGCTCGAACAAAAACTCGAACAGCTGCTCACCCGCCATGCCGAAGAGCAGGCGCGTCTGCGCAGCCAGCACGCCGCCGCCCTGGCTGACGCCCGCAGCCTCCAGGAACGCGTCGACGCCCTCGAGACCGCCAACCGCGAACTCAACGACAAGCTCGGCCTCGTCGGCAGCCGCCTCGAAGCGCTGCTCGCCCGAATCCCCGAAGCCTGAGCTCAAACCCCGCACCCGTTGCCGGTCCGCCTGTTGGCCGGTCCGGCTGGAGGCCTGAATGGAACAACTCGACATCAAGCTGCTCGGCCGCGAATACCGGGTCGGCTGCAAGCCCGAAGAGAAGGACGGCCTGCTTGCCGCGGTGGCCTATCTCGACGAAAAGATGCGTGATCTCGCCGTCAAGACCAACTCGGCCGGCGAGCGGCTGGCCGTCATGACGGCCCTCAACATCACGCACGAATTTCTTCAGTTTCAGCGTGCCGGCGGGTTTGACATCCCGACGCTCAAGCGTAGAATCGAACGCATGAACAGTCGCCTCGACGGGGTTCTGGCAGAGCAGGAAAAGCTCTTCTGAACGCCCTTTCAGGGCACGGTTTCAAAAGATTTGATTAATCCCCTGCGGTGTTGGTTAAGGCTTTAAACTCCTTGAACCAATGTCTACGTGACATGGGTCGCGGCCCAAAGAAACCGCCGGTGTGCGCGCTCCTAGTCGAGTGTGCCTGAGGCGGAAGGAAAGCGACCCCCCTGAACTCCGGTTCAGGATGCAAGCCTGACGGCATTCGCGGGGGACCCAACAAAAAAGCGCAGATTTCGGTCTGCGCTTTTTTCATTTCGGCGGCGCATCCGGCGCGATGCCGGGTGCGCCGTGGACCAGATCAGTCCGGCGCCTTGAAACCGGCACCCGCCTTGTTGGCCAGGAAGGCCACTGCGCGCTTGAGTTCGTTGTCGGTCAGATCGGCAGCGCCACCCTTGGGCGGCATGGCGCCCTTGCCGGCAGCGGCAGATTTGACCAGGCCATCGAAGCCCATGCCCAGACGCGGCGCCCAGGCGGCCTTGTCGCCAGCCTTCGGGGCACCGGCAGCGCCGGATTCGTGACACGCGCCGCACACGGAGGCGTAGATGTCCTCGCCCTTGCGGCTACCCGGGGCAGCGGCGGGCGCGGCCTGGAGTTCGACTTGAGCGACCGGCTGGGTCAGCTTGGCGGCGAGTTCATCGTCGACAGCCGCTTTCTTGCCACAGCCCACGAGCTGGGTAGCCAGAGCGGCAACACCGATGGAAAGCGCGATCCGCGCGTAGGAATGGACGGGGGCAGAACGACGAAAATCCGACATGCTGAATTCCTCGAGAACGGGCTCAATGATTTAAAGCGTTGATTATAGCGAGGGTATTCCCCTTCTGTCAGGCTAAGCATGGACTCGGGGGCGGATTCGCGTTATCCTGCGCGCCGCGCAACGTCGAGTTGCCGCCATTTACCGCGCGCCCGTAGCTCAGCTGGATAGAGTACTGCCCTCCGAAGGCAGGGGTCGGACGTTCGAATCGTCTCGGGCGCGCCAACAAATCAATGGGTTAGATCAGTCGATCTAGCCCATTTTTGTTTTGTGCCCACGCTGGCTCCACCCTCCGGCAGCGCTTCCTCCCCGGCACGTTTCTGAGTGCTGCTTCCCGTGCCGCTGTTTTCGCCGAGCCGAACAGATCCCCCCCGCACGCAAACACGTCGCAGAGGCGTTCCATCGTCTACGTGTGCCTTCGCGCAGGGGCCCGATTTATCATGAGAATGCGTCGTATTAACGATCTTGAGTATTAGTGGATACTAAATCTTGAAATGTGCATCTTGCACATTTAGAATGGGATTCAGTCATGTTGTTCAAAGTTCAACGATGAGCACGCCACCGCAGACTTCCTCGGCGGGTGAATTGCCGATGGATCCAGCCCTCGCTGATGCACTGCGAGCCTTGCTGGCGCCGATCGCGCAGCTCGCGTTGGCGCGCGGCCTGCCGTGTGGCGCATTGGAAGAGATGTTGAAGGAGGCGTTTGTGGATGAAGCATTGCGTGCCCAGCCCGGCCTCTCACCTGCACGAGCGGTGAGTCGCATCAGTGTGGCCACGGGGCTGAACCGGCGTGAGGTGACGCGGCTCACCCGGCGCGAGACCGCCGCCCGTCAGGTGCGTCCGTCCCTGGCCAGCGAAGTGTTTGCCCGCTGGATGACGGACCCCTCGTTCTGCGACGAGTCCGGCTCGCCGCGCATTCTTCCGCGCGTGAGCTCGACGCCCGGTGCGCTCAGCTTCGAGGCGCTTGCGCAGGCGGTCACGCGGGATGTCCATCCGCGCAGCTTTCTTGAAGAGATGTGCCGCCTGGGGGTTGCCGAGTTCGATGCAGAGGCAGACACCGTCCGCCTCGTGCGCAATGCCTTCGTACCGAGCGGCGAGCAGGCACCGATGCTGGGCTTCCTTGGCGATAACGTTGGCGACCATCTCTCCGCGTCCGTCGCCAACGTGCTGGCGGAAGGCGAGCCACCCCATTTCGAACAGGCCGTTTTTGCCGACGAGCTCTCGGTCCAGTCCGAGCAGGCGGTGCGCCAGTTCGTGCTTGCCCAATGGAAACAACTCATGCGCGAAGCGGTGCCCTTGCTCGAAGGTTTGATCGAGGAAGATGCCGAAGCGGGTCGCGCCCAGGACAGAAGGGTCCGGATCGGGCTCTACAGCTACGCCGCAGACATGCGGCCGCCCCAGAAACAGGAGGAGTCGGAGAAATGAGAACACTGTTGCATCGACTGGCCGTGGGCTTGCCGCTTGCTGCCGCCCTGTCAGTGCTCCTTTCCGCATGCGGCGGCGGGGGTGGAGGCGACATCGCCGGCGTGGGAACGGGCGGGACCGGTACGATCTCAAGCACGGTCAGCGTCGGCCCGATCTCGGGCTTCGGTTCGATCATCGTCGCGGGCGTGCGCTTCGACGACACGAGGGCGACCGTCACCGATGAAGACGGCGCCGTGCGCAGCCGGGACGACCTCAAGCTGGGCATGGTCACCGCGATCTCCGGCACGGCCGATTTCACCGCGCTGACCGGCGTTGCGACCGGCATCCGCTTTGGCAGCGACGTGCTCGGGCCCGTCACCAGCATCGACGTGACCAACGCGCGGCTGGTGGTGCTGGGTGCAACGGTCAGCGTCAAGGCCACCACGGTGTTCGCCGATGGCCTGGGTGGGCTCGCGGCCCTGCGCCCGGGTGATCTGGTCGAGGTGTATGGCTTCTACAACGCGGCCAGCGGCAGCTATACCGCGACGCGCATCGAGCGCAAGACCAGCGCGACCCGCTACACCCTGCGCGGGCCGGTCGAGTTGCTCGACAGCGCCAACCAGCGCTTCACTCTGGCCGGCGTGACCATCGACTACGCGAGCGTTCCGCTGGCTGCGCGGCCGAGCCTGGCCAACGGCGTGATCGTGCGGGCTTCGGCCAGCGGCGGGTTGTCCGGCGGAGTCTGGCGGGTTGAATCCTTGGGCAGTGCGCCGCGGGCGTCGCTTGCCGACGGCGAGGCCAAGATCGAGGGTGACATCGGGACGATGCTCTCTGCGACGCGCTTCGTGGTGGATGGCGTGACCGTGGATGCCGCCAGCGCCGCGATCAGCGGCACCCTGGCTGTTGGTCGGCGGGTGGAGGCGGAAGGCCGGGCCAGCGGCGGGGTGCTCGTCGCCAAGGAGGTCGAGGTGAGCGACGAAGACGCGACGAGCGACGAGGCCTTCGAGATCACCGCGCTCATCACCGACTTTGATCCGCCAAGCTTGCGCTTCCGGTTGCGAGGCCAGCTGATCGACGCCAGTCGCGCCGGCGTGATCTACGAAAGCGGCACCGCAGCCAATCTTGCCAATGGTCGAAAGATCGAACTCAAGGGCTACTTCGACGCGCCAAGCGGCGCGGTGATCGCCCGGAAGATCCACTTCGAGGACTAGCGCCTCATCCCCCACGCCGCTGCGCCCGGTGCGCGGCGCAGCGGCGCCCCCTGACATTTCCACAGCCCATCCGGGCATGACTGGACCGGACACCCCACGCGGAGTCAGGCGACTGGTCACGTCCATTTCACGAGGAAGAAAGGAGTCACCATGAACCCAGCTCTCCCTGCCCGCCGGCCCACACGGTCGCGAATCCTGAGTTGCAGCCTTGCCCTTGCCCTCGCCGCCTGCGGTGGAGGCGGTGGCGGTGGCAGCAGCACCACGTCCGCCAACCCGGCGTCGACCAGCCTGTCCGGCACGGCGGTCGACGGTTACCTCAAGGGGGCCACCGTCTTCCTGGACGTGAACGGCAACGGCAGCATCGACACCGGCGAGCCCAGCGCCCTGACCGACGATGCCGGCCGCTACGTGCTCGATACCTCCGGCGTCGGCGCGTCGATCAGCGGTCTGCGGGTCATCGCCACGGGCGGCATCGACACGGACACCGGCTACGCCTTCACCGGCAAGCTCGCGGCCCGCGCCGACAGCGCGACGACCGGCCAGCTGATCTCGCCGCTCACCAGCCTCGTCGATGCGCTCGTCGCGCAGGGCATGACGGCCGATGCGGCGCGGGCCAGGGTCGCCGAGGTGCTCGGGCTGAGCGTCGCGGATCTCGCCAGCGATCCGGTCGCCGCCATCGCCAGCCAGCCGGTGATCTACACCCGCCAGGTGGCGCTGCAACGGGCCGTCCAGCTCGTCGCCTCGGCGGATGTGCAGGGGAGCGAATCGGCCCACGACGCCCAGGAGCGCATCTACCGCGCCCTGGCCCAGGTCGTCGCTGCCCAGAACGCCCCCACCACGGTCGGCGAGCTCGTCGCCAAGGTGAGCGCCAGCCAGAGCGCAGCCGGCCGGGAGCTGGCCGACGCCATCGAGAGCGCGGTGGATGTGGCGCTGCGCAGCCCCGGCGGCCACACCAGCGCCAAGGCGACGCTGCAGGCGATGGATCAGGTGCGCAACGAGATGGAGAACGGGCAGGACTACAACCTCGCCCAGGCCGCCAGCCGGCTGGATTCGCTCAAGCAGGTGGCCGCCTACCGCAAGCTCACCGACAAATCCAACAAGGCGGGTCAGTCGGAAGCGGTCAATACCGTCACGCGTACCAGCGGCAGCACGACCGCCCTCACCCAGCCCGCCAACACCAAGGGCCGGCTGCTCGCGTCGAACTGCTTCCAGTGCCACGGCACGGGGGGCGTCGGCGGCTTCGACAAGATCAGGGGTGGTGATGCCGGCGAGGTGAAGGAATTCCTCGGCAAGCCCGCCCGCGGCGGGATCATGGCCGCCCACGCCCAGGGCTACACCAGCGCCCAGCTCGATCTGATCATCGCCTACCTCAAGCAGTAAGGACAGGAGACCGACATGCCCAACGATTTCATCCCTTCCCGCCGCCGCCTGGTGATGCTGGCCAGTGCCGCACTGGGTACGAGCCTGCTGGGCGGCATCGGCCGCCTCGCCTTTGCCGACGCCGATGAAGACAGCAGCGACAACCACTTCGAAGACAGCGCCAACACCAGCTTCACCCTCGCCAACACCGGCCTTGTGGCCCGCGTGGTGGTGGTCGGCGGTGGCATGGCCGGCGCCACCGTCGCCAAGTACCTGCGCCTGTGGGGCGGCAGCGGCGTGCAGGTCACGCTGGTCGAGCCCAACCCGCGCTACACCTCCAACATCATGAGCAACCTGGTGCTGAGCGGCTCCCGCAACATCTCGACCCTGGGCTACACCTACGCCAGCCTCGCGGCCAAGTACGGCGTGACCGTCAAGCAGGCCCGGGTCAGCGCCATCAACGCCGCAGCAAAAGCGGTGACGCTTTCGGATGGCACCAGCCTGCCTTACGACCGTCTGGTGCTCGCCCCCGGCGTCGAGTTCATGGACGCCTACGGCCTCACCCAGAACGACTACGCCACCACCACGCCCCACGCCTGGCAGGCCGGCCCGCAGACCACCCTGCTCGCCACCCAGCTGGCCGGCATGAGCAACGGCACCTTCGTGATGACGATCCCCAAGGCGCCCTACCGCTGTCCCCCGGGGCCCTACGAGCGGGCGTGTCTGATCGCCGACTACCTGAAGACCTACCGCGGCAGTGCATCCCGCGTGATCGTGCTGGACGAGAACACCACGATCCAGGCCGAGAAGGAGACCTTCAACCACGCCTTCACCTCGACCCACGCCGGCGTGATCACCTACGTGCCGGGTGCGACGGACATCCGCATCGACCCCGCCACCCGGCAGGTCCGCTATCTGGATGTGGTCGGCGCGCCGCAGACGATCAACGCGCAGGTCGTCGCGCCGATCCCGCCCCATCGCGCCACGGGCTCCGCGCCCGGCGGCTGGCTCGCGGTTGCTGGCCTCAACAACAGCGCCGACGGACGCTGGTGCGTGGTGGATGTGCTGAGCTACGAATCGACCGCGGTCGCCGGCATCCACATCATCGGTGACGCAGCCAGCTGCGGCATGCCCAAGGCGGGGCACGTCGCCAACCAGGAAGCCAAGATCTGCGCCGACGCCATCGTCCGCCTGCTCGGCGGCCAGCAGCCGGACCCGGCACCGGTGGCCAACTCGGCCTGCTACTCGCCGATCACCGGCAACACCGCGTCGTGGCTGACGGCGGTCTACCAGTACGACAGCGCAAGCCGCAAGATGGTGGTCGCTGCCAACGGCGGCAACACGGTCGGTGCCTCGGCCATCGAATCGGCAACCATCAGCAACGACAACTTCCGCCAGATGACCACCTGGTTCAACACCCTGATGGGCGACAGCTTCGGCTGATCCGGCGCCCTCGCGGGCCGCAAATCAATGGGCTGGATCGAAAGGTCCGGCCCATTCTTGTTTGCGCCGACGCAGCGCCCCGCCCGTGGGTGGCTTCTCCCCCGGCGTCCGGGTTTGAGTGCTGCGCGAAGCCAGTGCGACGGCCCTGCTCGAAAAGGCGGTTGACGCGACGAATGCGGTGCTTCGTAATGCCTACTTCGACAAAACCATCGGGCGGCTGGCGGTCGTCGTGTCCGGCCTGGCAGACTTGTGCGCCGCCGGCACCGACACAGGTCACCGGTCCGCTACTGCCAAGCTGTGCCACATCTCTGCCAACAGGCTGCCATAATCCCCTGCCTGGCGGAGCCTGGTCGTGACTGCCACGAGCAAGTGACTGATCCAGAAAGAAATCCGGCTCTGCCGTTGCCTGGCACGAATGTTGATTCAGGGTTGTTGATCATCCGCCACGAACGGGATCGCCGCTTGTGCATCAAACCCTGATGCCAGCCCGTCCGGACCGTGGCGAACCCGATGTTGTGCCGTTGCGTATGGCGACTGGAGTCGTGAAGTTGAACAAAGCCCGGTGCGTGATTCCCGGGGCGGGTTCAGGGCGTTTTCGAGTCAGACATTCAAACACTTTTGCATTGCCATCATGAATCAGCCAGAAAACCTAGCTCAAAAGAAGTCCGACGCGTCGGCCAAGGCCGCTAGCGAGGCGGAGGACACCCTGTATGCGGTAAGGCAGAAGGTCTATCCCCGGGCGGTGACCGGCCGCTTTGCAACCTGGCGGTGGATTCTCGTGTGGGCCACCCAGCTGATCTTCTACGGCCTGTGCTGGCTGCCGTGGAACGGCCGGCAGGCCGTGCTGCTCGACGTGGTCGAGCGCAAGTTCTACATCTTCGGCTGGGTGTTCTGGCCCCAGGACGTGTTCTTCCTGGCGATCCTGCTCATCATCAGCGCGTATTCGTTGTTCTTCTTCACCGCGGTGGCGGGGCGGCTGTGGTGCGGCTACGCCTGTCCGCAAACGGTCTACACCGAGATCTTCATGTGGATCGAGGAGAAGATCGAAGGCAACCGCAGCCAGCGCATGAAGCTCGACCAGGCGCCCATGAGCGCCCGCAAGCTGGGCATCAAGGCCGCCAAGTTTGGCGCCTGGGGCGCGCTGTCCCTCTGGACGGGCTTCACCCTGGTGGGCTACTTCACCCCGATCAAGGAACTCGTCAATGAGGCGATGACCTTCAGCTTCGGCCCGTGGGAGCTCTTCTGGATCTTCTTCTACGGTGGCTTCACCTACCTGTTCGCCGGCGTGATGCGCGAGCAGGTGTGCAAATACATGTGCCCGTATGCCCGCTTCCAGGGCGTGATGTTCGACCCTGACACCCTGGTCATCACCTACGACCCGGAACGCGGCGAACCCCGCGGTGCGCGCAAGAAGGGCGCCGACCCCAAGACCCTGAACAAGGGCGACTGCGTCGATTGCGGGATCTGCGTGCAGGTGTGCCCGACCGGCATCGACATCCGCAACGGCATGCAGTACGAGTGCATCGGCTGCGCCGCCTGTATCGATGCCTGCGACCAGGTGATGGAAAAGATGGATTACCCGAAGGGGCTGATCCGCTACACCACCGAAAACGCCATGAAGCGCCACTGGGGCAGCAAGGAGATCCTCGGCCACGTGATGCGCCCGCGGATCATGATCTACGCCGGGGTGCTGGTGGCGATCTGCGTTGCCTTCGCCTACGGCCTCGCCACGCGCTCCACGCTGCGGGTCGATGTGATCAAGGACCGCTCGACCCTCAGCCGCGAGGTGGACGACGGCATGATCGCCAACGTCTACAACCTGCACGTGATGAACATGACCGAGAAGTCCCGCAGCTTCGCCCTGTCGGTGAGCGGCCTGGACGGCGTCCGGATCAGCCCCGACAAGCCCTTCGAGGTCGATGCGGCCGGGCTCAAGTCGGTTACCGTCGAGGTGGCGGTTCCGCCCGAGTCGGGCAAGCCGGGTTCCAACACGGTCTATATTGAAGTGAAGGCGATGGACGATCCGACGGTGTCGGTCCGCGAGAAGACGGCCTTCCTGTTGCCTCGTTAAGCAGTTGATTCAAACGGGGGGCTGCCCGGCCCCCCGAACAATAAGCCCCGGTCCCGGGCATCCTCTTCTGCGCATCGGGCTGCGCAGCACGGAGAGGCGCCTGGCAGTCAGTGACCACAGGGGCAGTGCACTCCCCCACAGAGACGGTGATTCGGACAGCTTTTGCGAATCCACACTTCAACGATTGAAAGGGAGAGCACCATGGCCTGGAAAGAATTGTTCAGTACCGATATCGGCCTGCTGAGTATGTTCACGATCGGTTTTGTCGTCGTGATGGCGGGCTATCTGTATAACTACGCCAAGCGTCACATCGCCGAGGACGAGCGGCGTTCTCACGGCTAGGATGGCGCCATCCGACAGCCGGGGCGCGGCTTTCGCAGGGCCGCGCGCATCACCCCGGCATCGCGCTGCCCAGTGGGCCACCTTACCGGTGGCCCTTTTCATTTGGGCGGTTAGCGCCGGCGCAGGCAGCGCAGGATGTGCCGGCCGAGGGCGTCGGGGGTGACCGGCTTCGCCACCGGGCCGGAGAGGCCGGCATCGTGGCAGCGGAGCTGCTCGTTGGCGGCCGGGCCGCTGCTCATGGCGAGGATCGGCACGTCGGCCATGCCCGGCAGGCGGCGCAGAGCCTGGGCGATGCCCACGCCGTCCTCGGTGCCGAGATCCAGCGCCAGCAGCACCAGCCCGCAGGGCCGGGCGCGGGCCAGCGTCAGGGCCTCGTCGGCGCTGCCGGCCAGGTCGTGGCTCATGCCTGCATCCTCTAGGGCGAAGCACGCGAAATCCCGGTTGACCGGGTCCTGATCGACCACCAGCACGTGCAGGCCACCGAAGTGCTGCTGAAGTAGGGCCAGCGGGTCGTCATCGTCGTCCGGGATGTCGGCCGGGGCGAGTGGCTCGTCGGTGCGGTCGGTGCGCTTGAGCCTGGCGGTCAGCCAGAAGGTGCTGCCGTTGCCGGGTTCGCTGTGCATGCCGGCGTCGCCGCCCATCAGCCGGGCGAGGCGCTTGACCATGATGAGCCCGAGCCCGGTGCCGCCGAACTTGCGGGTGATCGAGCCGTCGGCCTGCACGAAAGGCTGGAACAGGCGGGCCTGCTGCTCGGGCTCCACGCCGATGCCCTGGTCGCTCACCTCGATGCGCAGCAGCAGGCTGAAGCCGTCTTCCTCGGCGAGCCCGGCCTGCACGCTGACGGTGCCGCGCTCGGAGAACTTGATCGCGTTATCCACCAGGTTGCGCAGGATCTGGCCGAGGCGCCGGGCGTCGCCCAGCAGCGCGTCGGGCAGGCCCGGCGGCAGCTGGTGTTCCAGCGCCAGCCCCTTGCGGCGGGCTTCGGCCTCGAAGCCGCCGAGGGTTTCGCCGAGCACGCCGCGCAGGGAGAACGGCGCTTCTTCGAGGGTGAGGGTGTCGGCCTCGATGCGGGCGATGTCCAGCACGTCGTCGATGATCCCCAGCAGCTGCCGGGCCGACTGGAGGTTCTTGCCGAGCTGGTTGGCGAGGGTCGGGTCTGTGGTGCGGCGCAGGGCGAGGTTGGTCATGCCCATGATGCCGTTGAGGGGCGTGCGCAGTTCGTGGCTCATGTTGGCCAGGAACATGCTCTTGGCGCGGCTGGCGGCCTCGGCGGCGTCGCGGGCGGCGGCCAGCTCGGTGGTGCGGTTGAACACCAGCGCCTCCAGGTGATGGCGGTGGCCTTCCAGCTCGTCGAGCATGGCCTTGCGCTCGGTCACGTCGAAGAAGGCCCAGATGGATTCGTCGCTGCCCGGGTAGAGCAGTTCGCCGTCCAGCCGGTACCAGCCGACGCTGCCGTCCTTGCGCATCAGCTGCACCTCGGTGCGGAAGGTCTGGCCGGCCCGCATGGTGCCGTAGGCTTCCTGGGCGAGGTTTTCGTAGGCTTTCTGGTCGGGGTAGATGAGGCGGGTCGAGCGGCCGAGGAGTTCGGCCTCGGTGTAGCCGAGCATCCGCCGGAAGGCTTCGTTGGCCCACACGAAGCGGCGCGCCTTGAGCTTCACGAAGCCGACGATGTTGCTGTTCAGGATGGCCTGCTGCTCGCGCATCAGCTGCTTGATCCGCCGGCTGTCGCGCACCCGGTCGCTCACGTCCTGGACGAGGCCGATCAGCGAGCGGTGCGAGCCGGTGGTCATCACGCTGCCGAGCACCTCGATGTAGATCACGCTGCCGTCCTTGCGCAGGCCGCGGGCAAGCTGGCCAACGCCGGCGCTGTCGCTGTTCAGCTGGCGCGCCATGGCTTCGGCCACCTGGGCCCGGTCCTCGGCGATGACGAGCGCTGCGGGCGAGCGACCGACCAGCTCGCCGGCGGCGTAGCCGAACACCGCATCGAAGCGCTCGTTGGTGTAGGTGATGCGGCCGTCCTCGACGGTGACGATGCCGATCATCGACTGGTTGGCGAGGCTGCGGAAGCGTTCTTCCGAGGCCCGCAGGGCGTGGGTCATGCGCTCGTTGTCGCGCAGGGCGGCCTGCAGTTCGGCGGTGCGCAGGTTGACCTGGTCTTCGAGCAGGATCGCGGTCTGGAACAGGCTGAAGTCGGAATGTTGGAGGCCGCTGCTGCGTTCGGCGTTCTCCATCAGCGCGTCGATGATCTTCTGGAGGCGGATGTTCTCGGCCTTCAGGGCGGCGATTTCGGCGGTCTGGTCGCGGTCAGCCACGTTTCACCTCCGGGCCCGCGGCGCCGATGGCGATCGCCGCCAGGGTCTGGTTGAGATGCACGCCGCGGAACTGCTCGCCGTAGGTGTTGAAGCCGATGATGTTGCTGCCCTGCAGCGCCGCGGTGATCGCGTCCCGGTCGGCGCTTTGCAGGATCTCCACCCGGCGCAGCACGCAGTCGCAGCCGAGCACGAGCTGCGGCGGGCCGATCTCGCCACGCACCCGCGCCAGGGCGCCCTGCAGGTTGGCGTGGAGGTCGAGGCTGCGCCCGACCCGCAGGATCAGGCCATTCTCGATGGCGCAGAAGAAGGTCAGGCTGCCGTCGGGGTTGGCCTTCCGGATGGAGCGGATGTAGCTGGCGCCGCCAATGATGACCATCACCGGCGAGCCGGCGAAGTGTTCGGGGGTGAGCGCGGCCTGCGCAACGCCGAGGATGCGGGCAAATTCCTGGGCCGCCGGGAGCCCGTTGATCTCGCGCACGACGCGCCGGGCCGGATCGGCTGAGGTCACCACCAGGCGCTCGTCGGTGGGTTCGAAGTGATGGGTGTCGAACAGCCGGAAGGGCAGCGACGTGGCCACCAGGGTGAGCACCGCGGCGTCGTTGTGGAACTGTCCGTCGGCATAGACCAGCGTCCGGCCGAGCTCCGAGCCGTCGGCCGCCGAGCCGCCCACCAGCGGCGTCACGCCCAGGGCGCTCTGGATGGCGCGGGTGACCGCCTCCTCGCGGACCGACAGCCCGTCGATCAACAGCAGCGCGAAGCGGTTTGCCGCCGACTTGCTGCCGGTGGCCGCGTCGAGCTGGCCCTGCAGATGACGGGCGAGCGCCTGGCCGGCGGCGGCGTCGAAATCCTGCAGCCCGGTGATGCAGCCTGATGCGGCGGTGAAATCGCGGGCCCCGAAGCTCACCCCGGCGAGGCTGTGCTCGAGATAGCCGCCGGGGCCGATCTCGCCCGCCGACGTGCACCCGACCACCTGCACCCCGGCAAAGCAGCGGCGCATCTCGTCGGCAATCGCGTCCAGGTCGTAGCTGCTGGCGCAGAAGAACACCACCAGCGCCATGTCGTCCTGGACCACGCCCGCGTGAAACGCGCGCACCGCCTCGCGGGCATCTTCCACCCGGGTCTGCGCCCGGCGGATGCGGCTTGCTTCGTCCATCCTGATTCCTTGAAGGGTGACTTCCCTCCCCTGGGAAGCCGGTCCCTCCATCTACGGCGCTGGCCACTCAAAAGTGAATGCCGGCGACGCATATTGGATGAACTATTTTGTGGCGGCCGCCGGCTTCACCCGATGCAGCACGAAATACGCCGCGATGCCGATCACCACGCCCCAGAAGGCCGAGCCGAGCCCCAGGAAACTCATGCCCGAGGCGGTGGCGAGAAAGGTGATGACCGAGGCTTCCCGGTGGTCTTCCTGGGTGATGGTGCCCATCAGGTTCGCGGTGATCGCGCCGATCAGCGCGAGGCCCGCCAGCACCGCCACGAACTCCTTCGGCAGCAGGGTGAATAGCGACACGATGGTGGCGCCGCAGAAGCCGCCGATCAGGTAGAACGCCCCGTTGGCGATGCCCGCCACGTAGCGCTTCGAGGGGTCTTCGTGGGCGTCCTTGCCGGTGCACAGGGCGGCGGTGATCGCCGCGATCACGATGGTGATGCCGCCGAAGAAGGCCACGATCACCGAGGCGATGCTGGTGGCGGCGAGGATCGGCCGGGCCGGCGTCGGATAGCCCGAGCCATGCAGGATCGCCATTCCCGGCAGGAACTGGCCGGTGAGGCTCACCAGGATCAGCGGCAGCGCAAAGCTGAGGGTGGCGCTCCAGGTGAATTCCGGCGCGATGAACTGGGGCGTGGCGAGCGACAGCTTCACGCCAGACAGATCCGCCCCGCCGATGCCCACCGCCAGCCCGATGCCCACCAGCAGCACCAGCACCATGCAGTAGCGCGGCACGAAGCGCTTGAGCAGCAGATAGGCCGCCACCATCCCGAAGGTGAGCAGCGGCATCGAGCCCGCCGCCTTGAAGGCGTTGGCGCCAAACTGGAACAGGATGCCGGCCATCATCCCCGCCGCCACGCCCTTGGGCACGTGGCGCAGCAGGCGGTCGAAGGTGCCGGTGATGCCGATCACGAACAACACCGCGGCGGTGACGAGGTAAGCCCCCACCGCCTCGTTCAGCGACAGCCCCGGAAACAGGGTGACCAGCAGCGCAGTGCCCGGCGCCGACCACGCCGTGACCACCGGCACCTTCAGCACCCACGACAGAAAGATGCCCGAGATCGCCGCTCCGATGGAGATGCCCCACACCCACGACGAGATCATCTCCGGCGCCACGCCGGCGGACTGGGCCGCCTGGAAGAAGATGATCAGCGGGCCCGAATACGAGATCAGCACCGCCAGAAAGCCGGCGGCCACCGCCGGGATCGACAGGTCGCGGAGGAGCCCGGCCGGCGCGGCAGAGGTGGCAGCGGTGTTCATTCGTGGCCTGCGACGGGGCGGGGGCGGTAGGGCGCCTCGAGCAGCGCGACTTCATCCGCGCTGAGCTCGAGCTGGATGCCGGCGACGGCGTCCGGCAGGTGATGGGCCTTGGAAGCGCCGATCAGCGGGGCGGTGATGCCCGGCCGGCTGGCGGCCCAGGCGATCGCCACCTGCGCGGCCGGTACGCCGCGGGCCTCGGCCACCTGCTGCACGGCGCCCACGATGGCGTCTTCCATCGCCTGCTGGTTGTACCAGCCGTGGGCCAGGTTGTCGGTCTCGTCGCGCCTGGTGCCGCTGCCGCGGCTGCCGGCCAGGAGCCCGCGGGCCAGGGGCGACCACGGGGTGACGGCGATGCCCTGGTCGCGGCACAGGGGCAGCATCTCGCGCTCTTCCTCGCGGTAGGCCAGGTTGTAGTGGTTCTGCATCGACACGAAGCGCGCCAGGCCGTGGGCCCGCTGGTGGGCCAGCAGCTGCATGAACTGCCACGCAAACATTGACGAGGCGCCGATGTAGCGGGCGCGGCCCGAGCGCACCACGGTGTCCAGCGCCTCCAGCGTCTCCTCGATGGGCGTGTGGGGGTCGAAGCGGTGGATGATGTAGAGATCCAGGTAATCCGTGCCCAGGCGCCGCAGCGAAGCGTCGATGCTCGCCAGGATGTGCTTGCGCGACAGGCCGCGGTCGTTGGGCTTGTCGCTCATCGGGTAGAACACCTTGGTGGCCAGCACCACGTCGTCGCGGCGGGTGTATTCGCGGATCGCCCGGCCGAGGATCGCCTCGCTCTCGCCCCGCGAATACATGTCGGCGGTGTCGAAGAAGTTGATGCCCAGGTCGAGCGCCTGACGGATGAAGGGCCGGCTGGCGGCCTCGTCGAGCACCCACGGGCGCCAGTCGGGCGTGCCGTAGGTCATGCAGCCCAGGCACAGGCGGGAGACCTTCAGGCCGGTCGAGCCGAAACGCACGTATTCCATGGTGTATGGCCTTGTCTTGCAGGATGTCGGCTGGATTATGGGTGGTGCTCCGGCATTGATAAATGCGCCGTAAACAGCAACACTGTTTTTGTTTCGCAAACAATCGGAGCCCCGATGGACCGCTTCCAGGCCATGCAGCTGTTCACCCGCATCGTCGAGCTGGGCAGCTTCAGCCGCGCCGCCGAAAAGCTCGACCTGCCCCGCGCCTCTGCCACCCAGATCATCAAGCAGCTCGAGGCCCACCTGGGTGTGCGCCTGCTCCAGCGCACCACCCGCCAGGTGCGCACCACGCTGGATGGCGACGCCTACTACGCCCGCTGCCTCGCCATCCTGGCCGACGTGGAGGACGTGGAGGCCGCCTTCTCCCAGGCCGCCCATCACCCCCAGGGGCGGCTCCGGGTGGATGCCTCCACCTCTTTCGGGCGGCTGGTGCTGATCCCCGCGCTGCCCGATTTCTGCGCCCGCTACCCCGAGGTGTCGGTGGAGCTCTCCCTCACCGACCGCCAGATCGACCTGATCGGCGAAGGCGTCGATTGCGTGCTGCGCATCGGCGAGCTGCGCGACTCGTCGCTGGTGGCCCGGCGCCTCACCGCGCTGCCCCAGGTGTGCTGCGCCAGCGCCGCCTACATCGCCCGCCACGGCCAGCCGGCCCGCCCGGCCGATCTCGAGCGCTTCGAGGCGGTGGATTACCTTTCGGCCTCCACCGGCAAGTCGGTGCCCTTCGAGTTCCTGATCGACGGCCGGCTCGAGAGCCGCAGCCTGCGCTCGCGGCTGGCCGTCAATAACGGCGACGCCTACGTGGCCGCCTGCGAGGCCGGCTTCGGGCTCATCCAGGTGCCGCGCTACCACGTGGTGCGGCAGCTCGCCGCCGGCGCGATGGTCGAGGTGCTGCAGGCCTATCAGCCGCCGCCGCTGCCCCTGTCGGCGGTATACCCGCAAAACCGCCACCTCTCGCCGCGGCTGCGGGTGTTCGTCGACTGGCTGGCCGAGATGTGCGCCGCGCTGCCCTGAACCGCCCTCGGAGCGGCACTGTTGGGCGCCGCTGAACAGTGATGTTCGGCAGCCCGATTTATCCCCCGGGGGCGAACACCTACAATCCCGCCCTGCGCCCCCTCCGTCGAGACCACCTTGCTGACCATCCTGGGCATCACCGGCCCGATCTTCCTCATCATCGGCGTGGGCTTCGCGGCCGTGCGCTTCGGCCTCCTCACCCGCGCCGAGATGCGCCCGCTGGGCGTCTTCGTCATCAACGTGGCCCTGCCGGCACTGCTCTTCAAGGCCATGTCGGCCCGGGCGCTGGGCGATCTGGTCGATGGCCACCTGCTCCTCATCTACACCCTCGGCTCGCTGTTGGCGGCGGGCATCGCCCTGGGCGCGGCCTGCCTCCTGCGCGGGCGCAGCCTGCAGACCGGCGCGGTGCAGGCCCTGGGGGCGTCCATGTCCAACAGCGCCTTCATCGGCTACCCCATCGCCCAGCAGGTGATGGGCCCGCTGGCGGGCAGCGCGCTGGCGGTGTATGCGCTGGTCGAGGGGCTGGTGATGATGCCGCTGCTCCTCACCCTGGCCGAGGTGGCCGGCAGCGGCAAGCAGCGCTGGACGGCGGTGCTCAAGGAGATCCTGCGCCGCCTCACCCGCAACCCCTTCATCCTGGCGATGGGCGCCGGCGTGCTGTGGACGCTGGTCGGCGTGCCCCTGCCGCTGCCGGTGGCCAAGGCGGTGGACATGCTCTCCACCGCATCCGCCCCGGTGGCGCTGTTCTGCATCGGCGGCACCCTGGCCGGGCTCAACGTGCGCGGCATGCTCGGCGACATCTCGCTGATCGTCGCCGGCAAGCTGCTGATCCACCCCCTGTGCCTGTTCGCGCTGCTCACCCTCTCGCCCGGCAACAAACCCCAGCTCGCCACCGCCGCCATCCTCAACGCCGGCATGCCGATGCTGTCGATCTACCCGCTGCTCAGCCAGAAGTTCGGCCAGGAAGGCGTCAGCGCCGCCGCCCTGGTGGCCGCCACCACGGCGTCGTTCTTCACGGTGAGCGGGTTGCTGTGGATGTTGGGAGGGGGGTAGTGGGGAGTGGGTAGTGGGGAGTGGGAAGTGGGAAGTGGGAATTAGGGCCGGGCTGATACCCTGTGCGCTGCCGGTCGCCAGCGCAAAAGCGTCGATCCTGACCCCCACTCCCCATTACCTATTACCCACTACCCATGCTTTTCCCCACCCCTCTGCTCGAAGGCCGCCTCGTCCGGCGTTACCAGCGTTTCCTCGCCGACGTGGAGACGGCCGACGGTCTCGTCACCGCCCACTGCCCCAACACCGGCTCCATGCAGGGCTGCAAGGACGCCGGGATGCGGGTGTGGCTGTCGCCGGCCGACAACCCGGCGCGCAAGCTGCGCTGGACGTGGGAGCTGGTCGAGACGGCCCCCGGCGTGATCGTCGGCGTGCACACCGGGCGCAGCAACGGCCTGGTGCGCGAAGCCATCGAGGCCGGCACGGTGCCCGAACTCACCGGCTATCCCACCATCCGCCCCGAGCAGAAATACGGCGAAGGCAGCCGCATCGACCTGCTGCTCCAGGCCCCCGGCCGGCCCGACTGTTACGTGGAGGTCAAGAACGTCACCGCCGCCGTCGAGGGCGGCGTGGGCTACTTCCCGGATGCCGTCACCACCCGCGGCGCCAAACACCTGCGCGAGATGTCCGCAATGGTCGCCGCCGGCAGCCGGGCGGTGCTGGTCTTCTGTGTGCAGCGCGGCGACGTCACCGAAGTCCGCCCCGCCGACCCCATCGACCCCGCCTACGGCCAGGCCCTGCGCGACGCGCTGGCCGCCGGCGTCGAGGTCATCGCCCTGGGCGCGACCGTCTCGCCCGAAGGCATCACGCTGGAGCGTCGGCTGGCGGTGGTGGTGCCGTAGGGCACGCACCCGTCGTTCGGATTGCCGTGATGTCGGACTGAAGTCCGACCTACAGGATGGGATTGGTGGTTGGCCGTAAGGCACGAACCTGTAGGTCGGATTTCAGCTCGGCAAGCGGTGGCCAGTTCAACCGGTGCTGTCGGCCTGAAGTCTGACGTACAGGGTCGGATTGGTGGTTGGCGGTGCCGTAAGGCACGAACCTGTAGGTCGGACTTCAGTCCGACAACCCCTGCCCGATCAACCCGCGCGGGCTGCTTCCCCCGCAAAGCCCCGTCCTCCCCCCGCGAGGCTCCGGGCCTTGCCCTCCGTTGCCATTCACCTTGCGTTCGAGGCTTTTTGGTCCGGAGGGCGGGCTTTCCGCTCGGGGCGCAAGGTTATCTGCCTTGCCCGCGAAGCAAGAAGCCTCGCGGTCCGAAGTCCGGAGCTTTGCTCGCGCAGCGTTGAGCGGCGGCCGCAAGGCTTTTCAGCGGGGGCGCAAAGCAGATGACCGTGGGGGCAAGGGGGCGGGCGTTGCGGGAAGGGCTTTCGGCCTTGGCGGCGAAGCGCCGGGCTGGGCGGGAGGACAAAAAAACACCGCACGCCATTTGTAGTGGTCTAATTTCCACGGACACCTCGATAGGTGGATCATTCACCGTTCGAG
>ERZ650300.215-NODE-215-length-33109-cov-23.579779_pt1 | contig 33109 bp, 27 predicted proteins | sample MGYA00376236_ERZ650300 | MGnify/ENA primary metagenome ERZ650300 (study PRJEB26733, sample SAMN07839303) | wastewater metagenome | biome: urban; feature: wastewater treatment plant; material: waste water | place: USA: North Carolina | collected 2016-04-28 ...
AAGCCATCGAGAAATCCGCCCACACCGGCAAAATCGGCGACGGCAAGATTTTTGTGTTCGAGCTGGAACAAGTGGTGCGCATCCGCACCGGCGAAACCGGCCCGGAAGCGGTGTAACAGCGCGCCTTAAGCGCGGCAACAAAACCCAGCGCAGCAATCCTGGCGAGGCGCACGACCGTAAACAATACGAGTTCGCGCCACAACGCCAGGAGGGTTTTGTTAGCCGCGCTTAGCGCAGTCACCCCCACACACGCCCTGACGGCAACCCTGCCGCCAGGGCGTGTTGCATATTGGCGGCGTCTGGCGTGGTGCACACATCGCGACACCCAGGCCCCAGCAATTGGCGGCTCTGCGCCAGCGCGACCAACACATGGCCATCTAATCAATCCGTTTTTGCCGGATATAGCCAGATTTTTATGGATTTTTGCCGCTTTTTGCTGGATTTTTACTCGCAGGCATGAAACCTGCTGAGTCATGGACATCCACGCAGCGTGTGTCCTTGCCGCCTTCCGGCACAGTTCAGCCATGCTGCCCAAGCAAGGAGACACATCATGATGGGAAGTCGAGACCGCGAACTGGCCATTTTGCAAAGCCGGCTGTTTCTGGAGCTGCGCCGCACCCACTGCCGGGTGATTGACCTGAAATGGATGAACGAAGATGCCCGCTACGCCCGCCATGTGCTGGACCTGGCCGCGCACTGTGACGAAGACGACATCCGCGAGCTGGGCCGCAAGATTGCCCAGCATATGCATATGCCGCCCAGCGCCGAAGTGGAAGTCCGCCAGCCGGCGGTGTCGCCGCGCCGCGCGGCGGAAGCCAGCCATGGCGCTAGCGGCGGGTGGTGGCGCGCGCTGCAACTGCAGCGCGGCTATTGATCAGCGCGGTTCGCCTATTCGGCAGTGCGCCGCCACGTCGCCAAGCGCCATCTCATGGCAAGATAGCGGCGCAGATTGGCTTTTAGCTGCCCACTTCCACCAGCGGCACGCGCGGCGCCACCGCGCACATCAATTCGTAGCCGATCGTGCCGGCGGCGTCCGCCACCGTTTCAATCGCCACGCCCTCACCCCACAACACCACCTTGCTGCCGATGCCGGCGGCAGGCAGGTGGGTGAGGTCCACCGCCAGCATATCCATCGACACCCGGCCCACCGTGCCGCTGGCCTGGCCATCCACCCGCACCGGCGTGCCCGAGGGCACAATGCGCGGGTAGCCATCGGCGTAACCACAGGCCACCACGCCAATGCGCATCGGCCCTGGCGCGGTAAAGCGCGCGCCATAGCCCACTTCGTCGCCGGCTTGCAAGGTTTGCACGCCGATGATGTCGGCCTCCAGCGTCATGGTCGGGCGCAGGCCCAGCTGTTCGCCGGTTTCGCCGGCAAACGGCGAGCAACCGTACAACATGATGCCGGGGCGAATGAATTCGGCGCGGGCTGAGTCGTGGCGCAAAATCGCTGCCGAATTGGCCACGCTGACCGGCAGGCCCAGCGCGGCCGCCACCGGCTGAAAACGCGCCATCTGGCCGGCAATGCCGCGCTCGTCATCGGCGGTGGCAAAGTGGGTCATCAGTGCGCTCAGGCGCACCTGGGGCAAAGCGCGCAGACGCTGGGCCATGGCCAGCGCGGCTTCCGGGCGGAAACCCAGCCGGTTCATGCCGGTGTTGAGCTTGAGCCAGACGCTGACCGGGCGCGGCAGCGGGGTGGATTCCAGCAGCGCCAGCTGATGCTCGCTGTGCACCGAGGTCCAGATGTCGTGTTCGGCGCAGGCCAGCAGTTCTTCGCGATCAAAGAAACCTTCCAGCATCATCAGCGGTCGGATTTCTCCCGACTCGCGCAAGGCAATGGCGTTTTCCAGGTTGAGCATGGCAAAGCCGTCAGCATGCGGCAGGGCGCGCACCACGCGGGCGTAGCCATGGCCATAGCCATCGGCCTTGATCACCGCCAGCGCCTGGCTGCGCGGGGCAAGTTGCTTGGCCACGGAATAATTGTGGGCGAGGGCATCCATATGGATGCGGGCTTGAATCGGACGGGTCATGAGCGTGCGGGGAATTCACATCAGGAGTGGGCCATTATACGCCGCTTGGAGTACACTCACCGCCAGCGGGAGCGCCCCTGACGCGCCCGAGGACGTCAAATGGACATTTTGCAAGTACTTATCGACTTTTTCACTGGATATGGTTATTTCGCCGTATTTTTCGTGCTGCTGATCTGTGGTTTTGGCGTGCCGATCCCGGAGGACATCACCCTGGTGGCCGGCGGGGTGATCTCTGGCCTGGGCTACACTCATGTGCATACGATGTTCGCCGTCGGCATGGCCGGCGTGCTGGTGGGCGACGCCACCATGTTCACCATTGGCCGGGTGTACGGCAAGTCCGTGCTGAAACTGCCTTTTATCGCCAGAGCGCTGACGCCGGAACGCTTTGTCGCCGTGCAGGAAAAATTTGAAAAGTACGGGGTATGGGTGCTGTTTGTCGCCCGTTTTCTGCCGGGCTTGCGCTCGCCGATTTTTCTGACCGCCGGGCTCACCCGCAAGGTGCCATTCTGGCGCTTTTTGCTGATGGACGGCCTGGCCGCGCTGATCAGCGTGCCGGTATGGGTGTATCTGGGCTTTTTTGGCGCCTCCAACCGCGATTGGCTGATGACCTGGGTGCACCGTGGCCAGGCCGGCATTTTGGTGCTGATTGGCCTGGGCGCCGTGCTGACGGCCAGCTATTGGTGGATTCAGCGCCGGCGCAAAGCCCGCGCCTGTGAATTGCGCCGGGTGGCGGGGCGGGAATAAACCGCCGCCTGGCTGCCAACCCGCATCTGGCACTGACGGTCGCCTTGCACCGACAGTGTCCGCTGGCGACAACTTCTACCACTGAGGTTTGCGCTCCCGTTTTACACAGCAAAGCCCTGCATCGGGTAACAATGCAGGGCTTTTTCACACCATTAGCCAGTCGCTTAGCCAGATTACGGCTTGCCGGCATCCTTGCCATCACCGGCAAAATCACTGGCGTTGAACGCCGGGGTGGGCTCTTCGCCGGCCGCTGGCGCTTCGCCTTCCATCACCGGCGGCGGCAGGGCGTCGTCATTGGCGTCCGGGGTGATTTGCAGCTCTTGCGTCAGCTCGGCGCCGCTGGTGTCCACCGCCTTGTCCAGGCCCATGGTGACCAGATTGGGGAAGGCAATCAGCATGGCCACCATCGACAGCTGAATCAGCACAAACGGCACCGCGCCCCAGTAAATCTGGCTGGACTTCACCCGCTCGATCAGCTTGCCGGTGACCTTGTCGGTGTAGTCCTTGGTGGCGGCCACACTGCGCAGGTAAAACAGCGCAAAGCCAAACGGCGGGTGCATGAACGAGGTTTGCATATTCACCGCCAGCAAGACGCCAAACCACACCAGGTCAATGCCGAGTTTTTCCGCCACCGGGGCCAGCAAGGGCACCACGATAAAGGCCAGCTCGAAAAAATCCAGGAAGAAAGCCAGGCCGAACACCAGCAGGTTGACCACAATCAAGAAGCCAATCTGGCCGCCCGGCAGGTCGTGCAGCAGATGCTCCACCCAGACATGGCCATCCACGCCGTAGAAGGTCAGGCTGAACACCCGCGCGCCCACCAGGATGAACAGCACAAAGGTGGTCAGCTTGGCGGTGCTGTACATCGCCTGCTTGAGCAGCGCCAAATCCAGCCGCTTGCGCGACAAGGCCATGATGATGGCCCCCGTGGCGCCCATGGCGCCGCCTTCGGTGGGGGTGGCGATGCCCACAAAAATCGTGCCCAGCACCAGAAAAATCAGCCCCAGCGGCGGAATCAGCACAAAGGTGGTTTTTTCAGCGATCTGCGACAGCAGGCCCAGCTTGAACTGACGGTTGATCAGCGCCAGCACAAAGGCCACGCCAATGCCAACCATGATGGACACCACAATGGTTTCGTCCAGCGGGTGGTTTTCCGGGTATTGCTTGGCGAACAGCACGCCAGCGGCCACGGCGATCAGGGTGAGCACGCCCAGCGAGCGGTTGCCCGATGCGCCATTGGACTCGCGCAGCGAGCGCGCTTCGGGCGGCAAGGCCGGGGCAGACTCCGGGCGGAACATGGTGCAGGCAAACACATACACAGCGTACAAAGCCGTCAGGATAAAGCCCGGAATAAACGCACCCTTGTACAAATCGCCCACCGAACGGCCCAGCTGGTCGGCCATCACAATCAGCACCAGCGAGGGCGGGATGATCTGCGCCAGGGTGCCCGAGGCGGCAATCACGCCCGAGGCCAGCCGGCGGTCGTAGCCATAGCGCAGCATGATGGGCATGGAAATCAGCCCCATCGAAATCACACTCGCCGCCACCACGCCCGTGGTGGCCGCCAGCATGGCGCCCACCAGAATCACCGCATAGGCAATGCCGCCGCGAATCGGCCCGAAAATCTGGCCGACGGTGTCCAGCAAGTCTTCGGCCATGCCGCTGCGCTCCAGCACCAGGCCCATGAAGGTGAAGAACGGAATCGCCAGCAGGGTGTCGTTATTCATCACCCCCCAGATGCGGTCGGGCATGGCGTTGAACAGCGAGGGCTGCAACAGGCCCAGGTCGATGCCCAGCAGGCCAAACACAATGCCGTTGGCGGCCAGGGCAAACGCCACCGGATAGCCCAGCAGCAAAAAAATCACCATCGAGGCGAACATCACCGGCGCCAGGTTTTCCGCCAAAAAATGATGCGCGGCGCTGTCGTGGCCCAGCACATCGCTGATGGAGGCGCCCATCATCGCCGAGCCGACCAGGGCAAGGATCAATACCGACAAAAAGGCAAACACCCAGGGCATAAAGCGCATGCCGCTGACTGGCGCGGCGGCGGGGGCAGAGACATTAGCCATGTTGCGCTCCTTTCTGCATGGCGGCGGCTTCGGCTTGTTCGCGTCGGCGCAGCTCGTCAATCAAGGCCTGTTCGGCGCTGATTTCTTCGCCCTTGTGGGTCGGATCCGGGCTGGCGCCGCACAAAAAGCCGATCTGCTTGATGGCTTGCGACAAGCCTTGCAGCCACAGCAGGGCAAAGCCCAGCGGCAGCAGCATTTTGGCCGGCCACAAAATCAGCCCGCCTGGGTTGGCCGACACATCGCCGGCGCGCAGTGAATTCAAGAAGTACGGCACGCCCAGCCACAGCACCAGGCCCACCACCGGGAACAAAAACACCAGGGTGCCCAGCAACTCCATCCAGGCGCGGGTGCGCGGGTCGTAACGGGACGACAGCAAATCAATGCGGATGTGCTCGTTGTGCAGCAGGGCATGGCCGGCGCACAGCAGAAACACGGCGGAGAACATATACCATTGCGCTTCCAGCAGCGCATTGGAGCTATAGTCAAAAGCTTTGCGGATGACCGCATTGCCGGCGCTGAGCAGGGTCATGGCCAGAATCAGCCACATGCTCCAGCGGCCGATTCTGTCGTTGACCGCGTCGATCACGCGCGACAGTTTCAGGGCAGCTTGAATCATTTAACATACCTCATGGGTAGCCAGGATGGCCTGAGGCCCGATTCGGGCCAGAGGGATCAGCGCGACACAGACAACAACGCGACCGGGGGTGACGGTCGCGTTGGTTTGCATCGGGTCGTCGGCGCTTACTTCAGCGGAGTGGACTGGGTGAAGCGGTCCATGGTGCCTTCCGCCACGCTGAACCAGCGCGACTGGGTGTTGCGGTAGGGCAGCCAGGAGGCGTAGATCTTCTTGAACAGCGGGTTCTTGGCCGATTCTTCGGCGTACAGTTCTTCTGCGGCCTTCTGCGCCGCCACCATGACGTCCTTCGGATAGGCTTGCAGCTTGACGCCCTGTTTGAGCAGACGGCCCAGCGCCAGCGGGTTTTTGTGGTCGTATTCGGCCTGCATGGTGACGTTGGCTTCGGCGGCGGCGGCCTTCAGCGCGGCCTGGTAAGCCTTGGGCAGCTTGGCCCAGTGCTCTTTGTTGATCATGAAGGTGATCTGCGGGCCCGGTTCCCAGAAGCCCGGATAGTAGTAATTTTTGGCGATCTTGAAGAAGCCCAGCTTTTCATCATCGTACGGCCCCACCCATTCGGTGGCGTCGATGGTGCCTTTTTCCAGCGCCGGGTAGATATCGCCGCCGGCCAGGGTTTGCGGCACCGCGCCCAGCTTGGCCATCAGCTCGCCGCCAATGCCGGGAATGCGCATTTTCAGGCCTTTGAGGTCGGCCAGGCCTTTGATCGGATTGCGGAACCAGCCACCCATCTGCGTGCCGGTATTGCCGCCAGCCAGGGCAATCACCTTGTATTGGTCAAACAGCTCGGCCATCAGCTTGTCGCCGCCGCCAAACTGCATCCAGGCGTTTTGCTGGCGGGAATTCAGGCCAAACGGCATCGAGGTGTCAAAGCCAAATGCCTTGTTCTTGCCGACATAGTAATAGCTGCAGGTGTGGCCGATTTCCACCGTGCCATTGCTGACTGCGTCCAGCACTTGCAGGCCCGGCACGATTTCGCCGCCAGCGAACACGCGGATGTCGAATTTACCGTCAGTCAGCTCGCGCACGCGGTCGGCCAGCACTTCAGCGCCGCCATAGATGGTGTCCAGGCTTTTCGGGAAGCTGGACGCCAGCCGCCAGCGGATTTGCGGTTCAGCGGCAATCGCCGGCGCGGCGATGGCGGATGCGGCCAGGCCGGCGACCCCGGCTTGTTTCAGAAAGGCGCGACGTTCCACGAGTTTCTCCTTTGTGTTCACTTCTCATGTGATGATTTTTTTATCCGCCTGTATCCGGCAGTTTTTGGCCTCAGCCGTCACAGGCAGTCTTTTATCTATACCGCAAAACACGAAAAACAACATCATGCAGTGCAGCAATATTGGTCATACCTTTTTACTTTTGGATAAACTGTCACGCTAAGGCCATGCGCATGATGCCCTGCCAGCCAGACAGGGTCAATCAAGCGCATGTTTCATTTGGTGAGTACGTAGCTCAGTCCTGCTGGCACACCGCCGCCATGCGCGCCAGCGCTTCTTCCAGTTGCGCCGGCGGGCAGCCAAAGTTCAGGCGGACAAAACCGGACAGACCAAAATCCCGCCCGTCCGACAAGCCCACGCCACCGGCCTCAAACTGCGCCACCGGGTCGGCCCAGCCCTTGGCTCGCACATCAATCCAGGCCAGGTAGGTGCCCTGGCTGTGGGTGACGCGCACACCGGGCAGCGCGCCCAGCACGCTTTCCACCCGCTCACGGTTGGCGCGCAGCACCGTCAACAAGCCTTGCAGCCAATCCGGGCTGTCGCGATAGGCGGCTTCGGCCGCCACCAGGCCAAACACATTCACCCCCGGCACAATGCCGCGCATGGCGCGGCCAAAGCGCGCGCGCAAAGTCGGGTTGGGGATAATGGCAAAAGCGCAGCCCAGACCAGGCACGTTATAGGTTTTTGAGGGCGCCATCAGCGTGATGCTGCGCTGGGCGGCGTCATCCGACAGGCTGGCAAACGGCTGGTGGTGGCGCTCGGCGTCCAGAATCAACTGGCAGTGAATCTCGTCCGAGCACACCGTCAGTTCATGGCGGCGGGCAAAATCGGCCACTTCGGCCAGCTCCTCGGCCGACCACACCCGGCCCACCGGGTTGTGCGGATGGCACAGCATCAACAGGCGGGTGCGCGGGGTCAGCGCGGCTTCCATGGCCGCCCAATCCCAGCGCCAGCCATCGGCGCCTTCTTGCAGCAGCGCGGTTTGCAGCTCACGGCCCGATAGCTGTGGCGCCGACATGAACGGCGGATACACCGGCGTGGCGGTCAGCACCGCGTCGCCAGGCTCGCCCACCGCCCGGCAGGCCACATTCAGCCCGCACACCAGGCCAGGCAGCCACACCAGCCAATCGGTGTCGATTTGCCAGCCGTATTCACGCGCCAGCCAGTCGCTTACCGCGCCGGCCACGCCGGGCAGCACGTCTGGATAGCCATACACGCCGTGCGCCACCCGTTCGGCCAGCGCGGCTTGCACTGCCGGCGGCGCGGCAAAGTCCATATCGGCCACCCACATCGGCAAAATGTCGCGGCCGGCGTATTTCTGCCATTTCCAGCTGTCGCTGTGGCGCCGGTCGGGCGCTTGTTGAAAAAGCTCCTGCATGATGATGTCCACCTGGCTGGGCCGTGGGAACAATTGCCCAGCGGCCGGTTCATAACCGAACCATCATGCCCGCCGGCCGTGTGGCCGGCAAGACAGGAGCTTGTATGACCGTATTATCCCGACTGTGCCGCCTGTCGGTGGCCGCCGCCGCCGTGTGGCTGGCCGCGTGCGCCGAGCTGCCGGCACAGCCCACCTCGGCCCCGGCCGCCACTCAAGGCAGCGCCACCCCTGCCGCCACCCCGCGACCGCTCAACCGCGAAGCTGAAGTGCTGGTCACCCTGGCCGCCCTGCACGAAGACAGCCTCAACCAGAGCATGACGCTGCTGCCCCTGGTGCGCGAGCGCGCCCAGCGCAAGCCGCTGGAGCGCAGCATCCAGCTGCATGCCAACGAGCTGCGCACCTTGCGTGGCTGGATCAGCCGCCTGCCCGACCGGCCACAGGCCGATTATTTGCCGCGCCTGCCCGAACCCGGCGCCCTGACCCGCGCCCAGGCCGAACGCCAGTATGTGCAAGCCATGCTGGCGCATCACGATGCGGTCGAGCAATTGGCCCGCCGTGCCGAGGGCGTACGGCTGCGCCCGGCGTTGAAAACCCTGCTGGAAACAGTGCGGGCGCGCAGCCAGGCCGAACGCCCGGCGCTACAGGCCCGGCTGGACGCGCTGCCCTGATCGTCTTTTGCTGGCGCGCAGACGCTATTGGATCTACCCCGCAAGAAAAAGCCCACCCCTTGCAGGGTGGGCCAAAGCGGGTACTTGAGGAGAGTAGCCCGGAAACGCCACACTATCCGGCGGGGCAGCGCCGGATGACATGAGAGGAAACAGCGGCGGCCTGGTTTGGTTTAGCGTTGCTCACCAAATCCAGCGCAGCGCGCCTGGCCAGGCGGGTTTGCTGAGCAATGCTTACAGCAGCCCGTCCACCAAAGCCCGGCTGATCACCAAGCGCTGAATATCGCTGGTGCCTTCGTAAATCTGCGTCACCCGCACGTCGCGGTAAATCCGCTCAATCGGAAAATCGCGCAAATAGCCGTAGCCGCCCAGCGTCTGCAAGGCGCCGGAACACACCCGCTCGGCCATTTCCGAGGCGAACAGCTTGGCCATCGAGGCTTCTTTCAGGCAGGGCTGGCCGGCGTCTTTCAGGCTGGCGGCGTGCCACACCAACTGCCGCGCCGCTTCCAGCTGGGTGGCCAGGTCGGCCAGGCGAAAGCCCACCGCCTGGTGCTGGATAATCGGCTGGCCAAAGCTTTCCCGCTCGCGGGCGTAGCGCAGCGCGCCATCCAGCGCCGCGCGCGCCATGCCCAGCGACTGGGCGGCAATGCCGATGCGCCCGGATTCCAGATTGGCCAGGGCAATGCGGTAGCCATCGCCCTCCGCGCCCAGCCGCTGGCGGGCGGGAATGCGGCACTGGTCAAACACAATCTGGCAGGTGTCGCTGGCCGCTTGGCCCAGCTTGTCCTCCACCCGCGCCACCTGATAACCCGGCGTGGCGGTGGGCACAATAAACGCCGACAGGCCTTTTTTGCCGGCTTTCGGGTCGGTGACGGCAATCACGATGGCGATGTCGGCGTGCTTGCCCGAGGTGATGAACTGCTTGGCGCCGTTGAGCACATAGTCATCGCCATCGCGCACCGCGCGGGTGCGCAAGGCGCTGGCGTCCGAACCGGCCTGCGCCTCGGTCAGGCAAAACGCCCCCAACCATTGGCCACTGGCCATCGGCCGCAAAAACGTCTCTTTTTGCCACGCATCGCCAAACCGCTCAATCGGCCCGCAGCCCACCGAATTGGTGACGGAAATAATGGTGGACGTCGCGCCATCACCCACGGCGATTTCCTCCAGCGCCACCGCCGCCGCCAAAGTATCCAAACCCGCCCCGCCCCACTCGGTGGGTACGGTAATGCCATACAAGCCCAACTCGCCCAGCTTGCGCAATGCATCGGCCGGGAACTCATGCGCCTCAGCCCAACGCGCCGCATTCGGCGCCAACTCGCGCGCGGCAAAATCCGCCAAGGTATCGCGCAGCAATTGATGTTCGGAAGACAAAATCATGCTTTGGCCATCCTCAGTAGTAATCGATCAAAATAAGAGCCGCTCACCAAACTGCGGTCAACGAGATTTCACCGTAGCCACGCTGTGGGGCCTTGCCTGGGTCCCCGCCTACGCGGGGACGACGCGATGGAGGGGTAAAACACCGAGGAGGCATACAACGAGGGCCCCATTCGTGAAGCATCTCGTCCATTTAAAATTTAAAACCAATACTTTCAGTGCTTTGCCCGCCGCGCCTAGCCGCTTTACCTCCCCGTAAAGCGCGCCGAGCATCGCAGCCAGCCCGGGAGCAGTCCGGCCCGGCTAAGCGGCGGCGCAGCCGACGCGCCATTCCGGGACGGCCCGGGCTGGCGAGAAGCACAGGGCACCACCGACGCCGCAGGCGGCGGACGGGCGCGCGTCCCGGGGTCGCCTTTCTTTGCCTACTTTCTTTGGCGAAGCAAAGAAAGTAGGTCGGCAAGCGGGACGAACTCCCGCCCCAAATCAAGCCCTAGCCTTACATCCGCTCAATCGCCAACGCCGTCGCCTCCCCGCCGCCAATGCACAAACTCGCCACCCCACGGCGCAAACCATACTGCTGCAAAGCCGACAACAACGTCACCACAATCCGCGCCCCCGACGCGCCAATCGGATGGCCCAGCGCGCACGCGCCGCCATGGACATTCACCTTCTCCGCCGGCAACTTCAAATCATGCATCGCCGCCAGCGTCACCACGGCAAACGCCTCGTTGATTTCATACAAATCCACACTGTCGGCGCTCCAGCCAATCCGCCCCAGCAACTTCTCGATGGCGAAGGTCGGCGCCGTGGTGAACCAGGCCGGGGCCTGGGCGTGGCTGCTGTGACCCACAATCCGCGCCAGCGGGGTCAAGCCGCGCCGCTCGGCCTCGCTGGCGCGCATCAACACCAAGGCGGCGGCGCCGTCAGAAATCGAGCTGGCGTTGGCCGGAGTCACCGTGCCGTCTTTCTTGAACGCCGGCTTGAGCTGGGGGATTTTGTCCAGATTGGCCTTCAGCGGTTGCTCATCGTCGCTGACGACTTCTTCGCCCTTGCGGCCTTGCAGGGTCACCGGGGTGATTTCGCTGGCAAAGCGGCCGGCGCGAATGGCGTCTTGCGCGCGGGTCAGCGAGCGGATGGCGAATTCGTCCTGCATGGCGCGGGTAAAGCCATAGTGCTCGGCGCACTGCTCGGCAAACACCCCCATCAGCGCGCCTTTTTGGTAGGCGTCTTCCAGGCCGTCAAGAAACATATGGTCTTTGATTTCGCCGTGGCCCAGCCGAAAGCCGGCGCGCGCCTTGGCCAGCAGATAGGGGGCGTTGCTCATGCTTTCCATGCCGCCGGCCAGCACCACCCGGCTGGCGCCGGCCAGCAACACATCATGCGCCAGCATGGCGGCCTTCATGCCCGATCCGCACATCTTGTTCACCGTGCTGCACGGCACCGACTGCGGCAGGCCGGCGCCCAGCACCGCCTGGCGCGCCGGGGCCTGGCCCTGACCGGCGGGCAGCACGCAGCCCATCAGCGCCTCGTCGATGTCTTCGCCGGCCACGCCAGCGCGCGCCACGGCGGCGGCCACGGCGGCGGCGCCCAGCTGGGCGGCGGTGAGGCTGGACAAGCTGCCTTGCAGGCCGCCCATCGGGGTGCGCGCCATGCCGACAATCACAACCGGATCTTGCATGTGTCTCTCCTTGTTTTTTGCCGCCGGGGGTGCCGGCGTGTGCGTGGCCGCGTGCGTCGGCGCTGGCGCGCCGCGCGCATCGGTAAAATTACCTATCGTTTACGTTAACGTAAACCAACCGGCAAAAAACTCACTCGGGGATGCCCCCGGTGCGTTTTTCCAACAAACGCTCGCACTGCACCCGCAAGGAGCCGACTTCCTTGAGCACCGCATTGATGTCTTCCTGCTGCTGACGCAGCTGGCTTTCGCGGCGCGAGAGCAGCTTGATGAACTCGAACAACTGCGACTCGTCATCGTTGGCGGTGTCGTAGAGTTCGAACAGTTCGCGGATTTCCTGCAAGGTGAGCCCGATGCGCTTGCCGCGCAGCGTCAGCATCAAACGCACGCGGTCGCGGCGCGAATAGATGCGGTGCTGGCCGCGCCGTTCGGGCTCCAGCAAGCCTTGGTCTTCGTAGTGACGAATCGCCCGGGGGGTGATGTCGAACTCGCGCGCCAGCTCGCCGATGGTGAAGGTTCTGTCCTGAACTGTGCTCACAATGCTGCAACTCGTAGGGATATTTCGGGTTAAGCGGCTGATTTTACCGCGTTTCACCCCATCACGGCCACCCTGGCGGCGCGATTGGCCTGGCGGGTGGGCTAAGCGCTGCTGGCAAAACCCTCCTGGCGTGCGTGGACCATCCGCGCCGTTCGGCGCTGGCAAGCGCTGCGCGGAAAATCAACGACAACCGGCAAAGCGTTGTTGACGTTTACGTAAACGTGATAGTAGTTTAACCACACCTCAACACGCAAGGCAAGGAGAGCAGCATGCAAATTCAACACATTGGCGTAGTCGGCGCCGGGCAGATGGGCAGCGGCATTGCCCAGGTGTGCGCCCAGGCCGGGCTGACGGTGACGCTGGTGGACGTGCACCAGGCGGCGCTGTCGCGCGCGCGCGACACCATCGCCCGCAGCCTGGCGCGGCTGGTGAAAAAAGGCGCGCTGACCCAGGCCGACGCCGACGCATCCCAGGCGCGCATCGCCTACCACGATGCGCCTACCGAGCTGGCGCACTGCCAGCTGGTGATCGAGGCCGCCACCGAAAACTGGGAGATCAAAGCCCAGCTGTTTGCCCGCATTGCCAGCGTGGTCAACGAACAAACCATTTTGGCGTCAAACACTTCGTCGATTTCGCTCACCCGCCTGGCCGCGCGCGTGCCGGCGGCGCATCGGGTGATTGGCATGCACTTCATGAACCCGGTGCCGGTGATGCCGCTGGTGGAGATCATCCGCGCCCGCCAGACCGACGACGCCACCTTTGCCGCCATCCGCGCGCTGAGCGAGCGGCTGGGCAAGACGCCGGTCAGCGTCAACGATGCGCCGGGCTTTGTCTCTAATCGGGTGCTGATGCCGATGATCAACGAGGCGATTTTTTGCCTGCACGAGGGCATTGCCAGCGCCGGCGACATCGACGCGGTGATGAAGCTGGGCATGAACCACCCGATTGGCCCGCTGGCGCTGGCCGACCTGATTGGCCTGGACACCTGCCTGGCGATCATGGACGTGCTCTACCACGAATTGCGCGACAGCAAATACCGCGCCTGCCCGCTGCTGGTGCAGATGGTGGACGCCGGCCAATTGGGCCGTAAGACGGCTAAGGGTTTTTACGGTTATGAATCATAGGCTTGATCTTGTCATGCACTGCTGCGGTGCAACATCGATAGTTGTTGCATGACATTGACCGCTTCGGCTAGTCTAGTTCCGGCAAGTTTACGTTAACGTCAACGTAATGAAATCCGATTCAGCTTGCCGGCGCATTCCGAGGCGGCCACCGCCCACCCGCGCCACATGACCCGGCGCCACGACGCCGGGTCATGATTTGTCGCCAGAGACCGGGCCCACCCGGCGCGCGACACCCTGAACCGGCTGTGCGCTGGCGCGCAGCCTGAACAGATTCAGAGCCGCTCGCCCCGCTGCATGCGCGGCCCAGGCCGTTGACACGGTCAGGCCGCCGCGCCAGGCAAAGCGCGCGGTTCGTTAGAGAACATGAGGACGGAGACAACACACATGGCAAGCCCGCAAGCGTTGCAGGTCAACGCGCACGCGCCATCCAGGCCGGCGCTGGACACCTTCCCCAAGCTGCTGCTCAACCATGCCGCCGTGCGCGGCAATCGTCCCGCCATGCGGGAAAAAGACCTGGGCATCTGGCAAACCTGGAGCTGGGCCGAGGTGGCCGCCGAGGTGCGCGCCATTGCCTGCGGCCTGGCCGCGCGCGGCTTTGCCCGTGGCGACCGCCTGGCCATCATCGGCGACAACCGCCCGCGCCTGTACTGGAGCATGGCCGCCGCCCAGTGTCTGGGCGGCGTGCCGGTGCCGCTGTATCAGGATGCGGTGGCGGAAGAAATGGTGTTTGTGCTGCAAGATGCCGGCGCGCGCTTTGCCGTGGTGGAGGATCAGGAGCAGGTGGACAAGCTCCTGGAAATCCGCGACCGCCTGCCGACGCTCACCCACATCATTTACGACGACCCGCGCGGCATGCGCCACTACCAGCATGACGGCCTGCACAGCTTTGCCGAAGTGCTGGGCGATGGCCGCGTGCACCACGACGAGCACCCGCATTTTTTCCAGAGCGAAGTGGACGGCGTCGGCGCCGACGACATCGCCATCATGCTGTACACCTCGGGCACCACCGGCAACCCCAAGGGCGTGGCGCACACCTACCACAGCATGATTGTCACCGCGCGCAACAGCATCGAGGCGGAAGGGCTGAGCGACCAGGAAGAAGTGCTGGCCTATCTGCCGATGGCCTGGGTGGGCGACAACCTGTTTTCTTATGCGCAGTCGATGGTGGCCGGGTTTTGCGTGTCCTGCCCGGAATCCAGCGAGACGGTGATGACCGATATGCGCGAAATCGGGCCGACGTATTACTTTGCCCCGCCGCGCGTTTACGAAAACCTGCTGACCCAGGTGACCATCCGCATGGAAGACGCCAGCCCGCTCAAGCGCTGGATGTTCAATTACTTCATGGAGCATGCGCGCAAGACCGGCACCCGCATTGTCGATGGCCAGCCGGTGAGCATGATCGATCGTCTGGGCTACTGGCTGGGCAATCTCTTGGTGTATGGCCCGGTGAAAAATGTGCTGGGCTTCTCGCGCATCAAGCTGGCGTTTACTGCGGGCGAGGCCATCGGCCCGGAGCTGTTTGATTTTTATCGCGCGCTGAATATCAACATCAAGCAGCTGTACGGCTCGACCGAGGCCTATGTGATGGTGTGCGTGCAGCCCAATGGCCAGGTGAAGCCGGACACGGTGGGCACGCCGGCGCCAGGGGTGGAGGTCAAGATCGCCGATTCTGGCGAGGTGCTGTTCCGTGGCCCTGGCGTGTTCCACAGCTACTGGAACCGCCCGGACGCCACCGCCGAAACCAAGACCGACGATGGCTGGGTGCTGACCGGCGATGCCGGGTTCTTTGACGACGACGGCCACCTGAAGATCATCGACCGCGCCAAGGATGTGGGCAAGTTCACCCAGGGCGGCATGTTTGCGCCGAAGTACCTGGAAAACAAGCTGAAGTTCTTCCCGTATATCAAAGAGGCGGTCACTTTTGGCGATGGCCGCGACCACGCCACGGCGTTCATCAATATTGACCTCTCTGCGGTGGGCAACTGGGCGGAAAAACGCAATCTGCCCTACACCGGCTACACCGACCTGGCCGGCCAGGCCCCGGTGTACGAGCTGATCCGCGAATGCGTGGAAAAAATCAACGCCGATCTGGCGCGCGACCCGCGTCTGGGCCACTCGCAGATCAAGCGCTTTTTGATTTTGCACAAAGAGCTGGACGCCGACGACGGCGAGCTGACCCGCACCCGCAAGGTGCGCCGCAAATTCATTTCCGAGCGTTATGGCGTGCTGGTCGAGGCGCTGTATTCCAGCCAGGAGAGCTGCATGATCGACGCCCAGGTGAAGTTCGAGGATGGCCGCGTGGGCAATATCCGCGCCACGCTCAAACTGTGTGATGTGCAGACCTATCCCCTGGCCACGGCATAACGGAGAAGCGAGCCCATGAATCCTCATCGCAAAATTGGCGACGTCATCCTCAAGGCAGAAAACATTTCGCTGTCGTTTGGCGGGGTGAAGGCGCTGACCAATATCAGCCTGGATGTGCGCGAGCATGAAATCTGCGCCATCATCGGCCCCAACGGCGCCGGCAAGAGCTCGATGCTCAATGTCATCAACGGCGTCTATCACCCGCAAGAAGGCCGCGTCAGCTACAAGGGCCATGTGCGCGACAGCATGCACGCCCACGAAGCCGCCCGTCACGGCATTGCCCGCACTTTTCAGAACATCGCCTTGTTCAAGGGCATGAGCGTGCTGGACAACATCATGACCGGGCGCAACCTCAAGATGCACACCAACTTCCTCCAGCAGGCGCTGTACTGGGGCGCCACCCAGCGCGAGGAAATCCGCCACCGCCGCAAGGTGGAAGAAATCATCGACTTTCTGCAAATCGAGAACATCCGCAAAACCCCGGTCGGCCGCCTGCCCTATGGCCTGCAAAAGCGCGTCGAGCTGGGCCGCGCGCTGGCCGCCGAACCCACCTTGCTGCTGCTGGACGAGCCGATGGCCGGCATGAACGTCGAAGAAAAACAGGATATGTGCCGCTTCATCCTCGACGTCAACGACGAGTTTGGCACCACCATCGTGCTGATCGAACACGATATGGGCGTGGTGATGGATATTTCCGACCGGGTGATCGTGCTGGACTACGGCAAGAAAATTGGCGACGGCAGCCCCGAGGAAGTGCGCGCCAACCCGGATGTGATCGCCGCCTATCTGGGCACGTCCCACTAGCCGGCCAGGGAGAGACAAATCATGCAGTTTTTTATTGAAGTGATGGTCGGCGGCCTGCTCGCCGGGGTGATGTATTCACTGGTGGCGCTGGGCTTTGTGCTGATTTACAAGGCCTCCGGCGTGTTCAACTTTGCCCAGGGCGCGCTGGTGCTGTTTGCCGCGCTGACCTTTGTCAGCATCGAAAAAATGGGCGTGCCGTTCTGGATCGCCCTGGCCATCACCCTGGGCATCATGGTGCTGATGGGGGTGGCGATTGAGCGGATTGTGTTGCGCCGGTTGGTCAACCAGCCGCCGATTTCGCTGTTCATGGCCACCATCGGCTTGTCCTTCTTTATCGAAGGGCTGGCGCAAACGGTGTGGGGCACCGAGGTGCATGGCCTGGAGCTGGGCATCACCGACGAGCCGTTTGACGTGATGGGCGTGTTTATCTCCAAGTTTGACCTGTTCGCCGCCACGCTGTCCGGCGTGCTGGTGGCCGGTCTGGCGCTGTTCTTCCAGAAAACCAAGCTGGGCCGCGCGCTGCGCGCGGTGGCCGATGACCATCAGGCGGCGCTGTCGGTGGGCATTCCGCTCAAGCACATCTGGGCGATTGTCTGGGCGGTGGCCGGTTTTGTCGCCCTGGTGGCCGGCATGCTGTGGGGCTCGCGGCTGGGCGTGCAGTTCGCCCTCACCCTGGTGGTGCTCAAGGCCTTGCCGGTGCTGATTCTGGGCGGCTTCACCTCGGTGCCGGGCGCCATTGTCGGCGGGCTGATTGTCGGCGCGGGCGAAAAGCTGGCCGAAGTCTACCTGGGCCCGTTTATCGGCGGCGGCATCGAAAACTGGTTCCCTTACATGCTGGCGCTGGTGTTTCTGCTGGTGCGCCCCGAGGGCTTGTTTGGCGAGCGCCATATCGAGCGAGTGTAAAGCCTGCTTGATGTGGCGCTGACATCACGCCTGACATTCTGGAGAAAACTGCAATGATCTACCGCGAAGCTGGACAGTTCAAAATCAATTACCAGAGCGATTCGGCCATTTTGCCCATCGTTCAGGACCGCATGTTCATGATCGGCCTGATGGTCGTGAGCTTTCTGGTCATCCCGGTGCTGGGCTCGGATTACTTTCTGGCCGGCATCCTCACCCCGTTTCTGATCCTGTCGCTGGCGGCGCTGGGCCTGAACATCCTCACCGGCTACGCCGGCCAGCTGTCGCTGGGCTCGGCGGCGTTCATGGCGGTGGGGGCCTTCGCCACCTACAACTTCATGATCCGCATCCCCGGCATTCCGCTGTTGCTGGCCCTGGTGCTGGGCGGGCTGATGGCGGCGCTGGTGGGCATTTTGTTTGGCCTGCCCAGCCTGCGCATCAAGGGCTTTTATCTGGCGGTGGCCACCCTGGCGGCGCAGTTCTTTATTGAATGGGCGCTGACCAAGTTTGGCTGGTTCACCAATTATTCCAGCTCGGGGGTGATTTCCGCGCCGGAAATGCAGGTGTTCGGCATCGTCATCGACTCCGCCGCCAAGAAATACCTGTTCACCCTGGCCATTGTCGCCCTGCTCACCCTGGCGGCCAAAAATATGGTGCGCAGCTCGCTGGGCCGCAGCTGGATGGCGGTGCGCGACATGGACGTGGCCGCCGAAGTGATCGGCATCCCCATCCTGAAAACCAAACTGCTGGCCTTTGCCATCAGCTCGTTCTACTGCGGCATTGCCGGCGCGCTGTGGGCCTTTGTGCTGCTGGGCACGGTGGACCCGCAAGCCTTTGACCTGCACCGCTCGTTTCAGGTGCTGTTCATGATCATTGTCGGCGGCGTGGGCTCGATTCTCGGTTCTTACCTGGGCGCGGCGTTCATCGTGCTGCTGCCCATCGTGCTGAACCTGATTGGCCAGCTGTTCCACGGCGCGATCAGCACCCAGTTTCTGTCCAATATGGAAATGATGCTGTTTGGCGGCCTGATTATTTTCTTCCTGATTGTCGAGCCGCTGGGCCTGGCCCGCTTGTGGCAGATCGCCAAGGAGAAGCTGCGCATGTGGCCGTTCCCGCACTGAGCGCGGCTCACAAAACCCTCCTGGCGTGGTTGCACGACCTTGCCGTACTAGCCGTCTACGGTCGTGCGCCTAGCCAGGGCCGCTTCGCTGAGTTTGGTGAGCGACGCTGAAGCACGGATGCCTGCATCCATCCCTTGTGTAGTCCCGCCATGCCGTCGCGCAGACGGCGGTGTGGCAAAGCCGTAGCTGACATTCAAAAACCGAGGAGAGACACCATGAAGACGAATTCCCTGAAGCGTTCCGTCCTGGCCGTGGCCGTGTCGTTGGGCACGCTGGCCGCAGGCCAGGCCTGGGCCGCCGAGCAGTTCATCCCGATTCCCAGCTATCGCGTCGGCCCCTACGCCTCGGGCGGCTCCAAGTATTACGGCGGCCTGATTGACTACATCAACCTGGTCAACGCCAAGGAGGGCGGCGTCGGCGGCGTCAAGCTCACCTACGAAGAGTGCGAAACCGAATACAAAAACGACCGTGGCGTGGAATGCTACGAGCGGCTCAAGGCCAAGGGCGAAGCCGGCGCCTCGATGTTCAACTTCATGTCCACCGGCATCACCTACGCCACCATGGACCGCGCCTCGCAGGACAAAATCCCGCTGGTGACCATCGGCTTTGGCCGCGCCGACGCCAAGGACGGCAGCGTGTTCCCGTATGTGTTCCCGCTGATCACCTCGTACTGGAGCCAGGCCTCGGCCAAGATCAGCTATATCGGCCAGCGCCTGGGCGGCATGGACAAGCTCAAGGGCAAAAAGATCGTCAACCTCTACCACGGCTCGGCTTACGGCAAAGAAACCATGCCGGTGCTGGAGGCGTTCGCCAAGAAATACGGCTTTGAGCTGGTGAATGTGGAAGTCCCGGCGCCGGGCACCGAGCAGCAATCGCAATGGCTGGAAATCCGCCGCCAGCAGCCGGATTTCGTGATTCTGCGCAGCTGGGGGGTGATGACCCCGGCGGCGATCAAGGCCGCCGCCAAGGTGGGCTTCCCGCGTGACAAGATCGTCGCCGTGTGGTGGGGCGGTTCGGAAGAAGACGTCATCCCGGCTGGTGAGGCCGCCAAGGGTTATATCGCCGGCAGCTTCGCCTCGGATGGCGTCGGCTTCCCGGTGATTCAGGACATCCAGAAAACCCTGTACGCCAACGGCAAGGGCAATCTGTCCGACCAGGCCGCCATCGGCACGGTCAACTACAACCGTGGCGTGATCGGCGGGATCATGATGGTGGAAGCCATCCGCGTGGCACAAGGCAAGTTCGGCAAAAAAGCGCTGAACGGCGACGAAGTGCGCTGGGGCCTGGAGCACCTCGACCTCAGCCCGGCCCGCCTGAAGGCGCTGGGCGCGGCCAATATGATCCCCGGCGTGAAAACCTCGTGCGCCAACCACGAAGGCTCGGGCTACACCCGCTTCATGCAATGGGACGGCAAGGCCTGGAAGCCGGCCTCCGGCTGGATTGCCCCGGACAACAGCGTGCTCGACCCGCTGGTGAAAGCCTCGGCCGAGAAGTACGCCAAAGAAAAGGGCATCACCCCGCGCGATTGCAGCAAGGAAAAGTAATCCACCCGGCCCCGGTGTCTGCCGGGGAGGATGTCCTGTTTGCCGGCGGATGCACGTTATCCGCCGGCCCTATGGAGCCGCATCATGAGTCAAACCGGCATTGTTCCCGGCCACACCGACCAGCAGCCCAGCCCGTTCTTGCTGTCGGTCAACAATATTGAAGTGATTTACAACCATGTGATTCTGGTGCTCAAGGGCGTGTCGCTGGACGTGCCAGAAGGCAGCATCGTCGCCTTGCTGGGCGGCAACGGCGCGGGCAAGAGCACCACGCTGAAAGCCATTTCCAACCTGTTGGCCAGCGAACGCGGCGATGTCACCAAGGGCTCGGTGGAGTTTCGCGGCGAGCGGGTGGATCAGCTCACCCCGGATGCGCTGGTCAAGCGCGGCGTGGTGCAGGTGATGGAAGGCCGCCATTGTTTTGGCCACCTCACCGTAGAAGAAAACCTGCTGACCGGCGCGTATACGCGCAAGGCCAGCCGGGCGGAAATCGCCCAGGACCTGGAGAAGGTCTATCACTATTTTCCGCGCCTGAAAGTGCGCCGGCAGAGTCAGGCCGGCTACACCTCGGGCGGCGAGCAGCAGATGGTGGCGGTGGGCCGCGCGCTGATGGCGCGCCCGAGCATGATTTTGCTGGACGAGCCCTCGATGGGCCTGGCGCCGCAGATTGTGGAAGAGATTTTCGAGATCGTTAAAGACTTGAATCAAAAAGAGCGGGTGAGTTTTCTGCTGGCCGAGCAGAACACCATGGTGGCGCTGCGTTACGCCAATTTTGGCTACATCCTGGAGAACGGCCGGGTGGTGATGGATGGCGCGGCGGATGAGTTGGCCAGCAATGAGGATGTGAAGGAGTTTTATCTGGGCCTGGGCGGGGATGGGCGCAAGAGTTTCCGCGAGGTGAAGCATTATCGGCGGCGTAAGCGGTGGTTGGCGTAAGGGTTTATCTGTCTGGGTGATGTGGTTGCGCTGACGCGCATGGGCTGGGGCTGAATTGGGGCGGGGCTTCGCCCCGCACCCGACCCTATTTCTTTGTCTCGCCAAAGAAATAGGGGAAAGAAAGGCGACCCGGGCGTCGCGCCCTACGCCTGCGGCTTCGGGTGCCTTGCGCTTCTCGCCGGCCAGGGCCGCCACGGAATGGCGCGTCGGCTGCGCCGCCGCTTAGCCGTGGCGGACACCTCCCTGTCCGGCTGCGATGCTCAGCGCGCCACACGGGGGTGAACAGCGGCTAAGCGCAACGGGCAAGGCACTAAAAGTATTGAATTTATAGATTATTGGGGTTTTGGTGAGCGCTAAGGTTGTGCAGTGCTACCCGGCATTTACCCCACCCCCGCGTCGTCCCTGCGCAGGCGGGGACCCAGGCAAGGAACCACAGCGTGGCGACGGTGAAAACGCGTTGGCCGTGGTTTGGTGAGTGACTCACCCACCCTACGCCATCACAAGAATCAGGTTTGGCCAGCAGCACGGCCAGTATGTTGAATACGCAGCATCTCAATTCGAGGATATTCCGATGCCCCATCTGGACGCTCTGGAAACCCGGCCGCACGCGCAGCGTGTGGCGGAGCAATACGCCCGTTTGCCGGCGCAGTTGGCTTATGCCCGTGAGCATAGCCCGGCTTATGCCCAGGCGTTGGCCGGCCTGGATTTGTCCGCTGTCACCGATGCGCAGGCGCTGGCGGGGTTGCCGGTGACGCGCAAGTCGGCCTTGATTGAGCAGCAGCAGGCGTGCCCGCCGTTTGGCGGGTATGCCGCCATGGCGGCTGGGGCAGCCAGTCGGGTGTTTGCCTCGCCCGGCCCGATTTACGAACCCCAGGGGCCGGGTGAGGATTTTTGGCGGATGAGCCGCGCGTTGTACGCCGCCGGGTTTCGCAGCGGCGATATTGTGCACAACACGTTTTCTTATCACTTCACTCCGGGCGGCTTCATGCTGGATTCCGGCGCGCGCGCCTTGGGCTGCGCGGTGTTTCCGGCCGGGGTGGGGCAGACCGAGCAGCAGGTGATGGCGCTGCGCGATATTGGCGCCACCGGCTACACCGGCACGCCGTCGTTTTTGAAAATCATCCTGGATAAAGCCGACGAGCTGGGCATTGCCCTGCCCCGCTTGAACAAGGCGCTGGTCACTGGCGAGGCCTTGCCCAACAGCCTGCGTCAGCAGTTTGAGGCGCGCGGCATTCAGGTGCGCCAGTGCTACGCCACGGCGGATTTGGGGCTGATTGCCTACGAGAGCCAGCCCGGCGAAGGCTTGGTGGTGGACGAGGGCATTGTGCTGGAGCTGGTCAAGCCTGGCACGGGCGAGTTGGTGGCCGATGGCGATGTCGGCGAGGTGGTGGTCACCCCGCTGCATAACCGCGCCTACCCGCTGGTGCGCTTTGCCACCGGCGATTTGTCGGCGTTTCTGGACAGCGCCGGCAGTTGCGGGCGCAGCAATCGCCGCATCAAGGGCTGGCTGGGCCGCGCCGACCAGACCGCCAAGATCAAGGGCATGTTTGTGCACCCGGCGCAAATCCACGCCATCGGCCCGCGCCATCCGGCGCTGGGGCGCTTGCGCCTGGTGGTGGAGCGGGTGAACGACCTGGACCACATGACCTTGCACGCCGAGAGCGCCGACAGCGACGCCGCGCTGCGCCAGGCGGTGGCCGACAGCCTGCGCGAGCTGACCAAGCTCAAGGGCGAGGTGTGCCTGTGCGCGCCGGGCAGCCTGGCCAACGACGGCAAGATTATTGACGACCAGCGTCCGCTGGCCTGACACACACAGAGGCCGGGCGCCACGTCCGCCCGGCCCGGATAACGCTGGCGGGGCGATACGCCCCCACCCAATTAGGAGACACTGCATGACCGCCACCTTGCCTACCGTTCCGCTGCTGATTCAGGGCGAATTTGTCGAGTCCGCCACCACGCAATGGCGCGATGTGGTCAACCCGGCCACCCAGGAGCCGCTGGCCCGCGTGCCGTTCGCCACGGCCGATGAAATCAACGCCGCCATCGCCAGCGCCAAGGCTGCGTTCAAAACCTGGCGCAAGACGCCGATTGGCGCGCGCGCGCGGATTTTTCTCAAGCTGCAACAGCTGATCCGCGAAAACATGGCCGATCTGGCCGCCACGCTGACCGCCGAGCAAGGCAAAACCCTGGCTGACGCCGAGGGCGATGTGTTCCGTGGCCTGGAAGTGGTCGAGCACGCCGCCAATATCGGCACGCTGCAAATGGGCGAGTTTGCCGAAAACGTCGCCAGCGGCGTGGACACCTACACCCTGCTGCAACCGCTGGGCGTGTGCGCCGGCATCACCCCGTTCAACTTCCCGGCGATGATTCCGCTGTGGATGTTCCCGATGGCCATCGCCACCGGCAACACCTTTGTGCTCAAGCCCTCCGAGCAAGACCCGCTGGTCACCATGAAGCTGGTCAAGCTGGCGCTGGAAGCCGGCGTGCCGCCGGGCGTGCTGAATGTGATTCACGGCGGCGAAGACGCGGTGAACGCGCTGTGCGACCACCCGGACATCAAGGCGATTTCGTTTGTGGGCTCCACCCGCGTCGGCACCCATGTGTACAACCGCGCCAGCCTGAACGGCAAGCGCGTGCAGTGCATGATGGGCGCCAAAAACCACGCCGTGGTGATGCCGGACGCCAACCGCGAACAGGCGCTCAATCAACTGGTCGGCGCGGCGTTTGGCGCCGCCGGCCAGCGCTGCATGGCCACCACGGTGGCGGTGCTGGTGGGCGCGGCGCGCGAGTGGGTGCCGGAGCTGGTGGCCAAGGCGCAGGGGCTGCGCGTGGGCGCCGGCAAGGATAACCCGGATGTGGGGCCGATGATTTCCTGCGCCGCCCGCCAGCGCGCGCTGAACCTGGTGGCGCAAGGCCTGGAGCAGGGCGCGGTGCTGGAGCTGGACGGGCGCGGCGTGCAGGTGGACGGCTACCCCAACGGCAATTTCTTTGGCCCGACCATCCTGTCCGGGGTCAAGCCGGGCATGGCGGTGTACGACCAGGAGATTTTTGGCCCGGTGCTGGTGCTGACCGAGGCCGACAGCCTGGACGAAGCCATCGAGCTGATCAACAGCAACCCCAACGGCAACGGCACCGCCATCTTCACCCAGAACGGCGCGGTGGCGCGCAAGTTCCAGGAAGACATCGACGTCGGGCAGGTGGGCATCAATGTGCCGATTCCGGTGCCGGTGCCGCTGTTCAGCTTTACCGGCTCGCGCGGCTCCAAGCTGGGCGACCTGGGCCCGTACGGCAAGCAGGTGGTGATGTTCTACACCCAGACCAAGACCATCACCCAGCGCTGGTTTGACGACCCGGCGTCGATGGGCAAGGTGAACACCACCATCAGCCTGAAGTAAAACCGCCAAGCGCCGCTAAGAGTCGCTTACAAAACGCGCCTGGCGTTGTTGCACGACCTTGCCGTACGACTCGTACTGTCTGCGGCCGTGCGCCTGGCCAGGACCGCTGCGCTGAGTGTGGTGAGCGACTCTTAAGAGGTGGGGCGGGCCGCGCAAGCGCATGGCCAGGCGGCTCGCTCCGGCGACAGATATAAGACAACAATAAAATCAGAAGGACCCACCCCCATGGATTTTTCCCTCTCTGACGACCAGCGCGCCTTTCAGGACGCCGCGCGCGCCTTTGCCCGCCACGAGCTGGCGCCGCACGCGGCGGACTGGGACGCCGAGTCGATTTTTCCGCGCGAGGTGATTGCCCGCGCTGGCGAGCTGGGCTTTTGTGGGCTGTACACCCCGGAAACCTACGGCGGACTGGGCCTGTCGCGGCTGGACGCCGCCATCGTGTTTGAAGAACTGGCCGCCGGCTGCACCTCCACCACGGCGTATATCACCATCCACAATATGGTGTCGTGGATGTTCGCCACCTGGGCGCGCCCGGAAGTGGCCGAACGCTGGGCGCCGTTTTTGGCCAGCGGCGAAAAACTGGGCAGCTACTGCCTGACCGAACCCAACGCCGGCTCGGACGCCGCCAATCTGCGCACCCGCGCCGAGCGGCGCGGTGACCGCTATGTGCTGAATGGCAGCAAGATGTTTATCTCTGGCGCGGGCGACACCGACCTGCTGCTGGTGATGGCGCGCACTGGCGAGGCCGGCCCCAAGGGGATTTCGGCATTTGCCGTGCCGGCCGATCTGCCGGGCATTCACTACGGCAAAAAAGAACACAAAATGGGCTGGAACAGCCAGCCCACCCGCGCCATCACTTTTGACAATGTCGAAGTGCCGGACGACCACTTATTGGGCGAAGAAGGCCAGGGCTTCAGCATGGCGATGAAAGGCCTGGACGGCGGGCGCATCAATATCGCCACCTGCTCGGTGGGCACCGCGCAAGCGGCGCTGGAGCGCGCCCAGGCGTATTTGCACGAGCGCAAGCAGTTTGGCCGCGAGCTGGCCGAGTTTCAGGCGCTGCAATTCAAGCTGGCCGACATGGCCACCGAGCTGGTGGCGGCGCGGCAAATGGTGCGTCTGGCCGCCTGGAAACTGGACCACGGCAGCGCCGACGCCACCACCTATTGCGCCATGGCCAAGCGCTTTGCCACCGATGTCGGCTTCAAGGTGGCCAACGATGCGCTGCAATTACACGGCGGCTATGGGTATATTCGCGAATATCCACTTGAACGTCATGTGCGCGACAATCGCGTGCACCAGATTCTGGAAGGCACCAACGAAATCATGCGGGTGATTGTTGCCCGCGCCATCCTGCGCCCTGGCGGCGCCGAGGACATCCGATGACACACTACCCCCACCTGTTGCTGGACATTCAACAACACACCGCGCTGGTCACCATCAGCAACCCGCCGGCCAACACCTGGAACGCCGACAGCCTGAACGGCCTGATCGAGCTGGTGCACGAACTGAACGCCAACCGCGACATCTACGCGCTGGTGCTCACTGGCGAGGGCAGCAAGTTTTTCTCGGCCGGCGCCGACTTGAATATGTTTGCCGACGGCGACCCGGCGGTGGCGCGCAAAATGGCGCGGCTGTTTGGCCAGGCGTTTGAAACCCTCACCGATTTTCGCGGCGTGTCGATTGCCGCCATCAATGGCTACGCCATGGGCGGCGGCCTGGAAGTGGCGCTGGCCTGCGATTTGCGCATTGCCGAAACCCAGGCGCAAATGGCGCTGCCAGAAGCCACCGTTGGCCTCTTGCCCTGCGCGGGCGGCACGCAAAACCTGCCCTGGCTGGTGGGCGAAGGCTGGGCCAAGCGCATGATTCTGTGCGGCGAGCGGGTGGACGCCGCCACCGCCGAGCGCATCGGCCTGGTCGAGCAGGTGGTCGCCACCGGCGAAGCGCGCAACGCCGCGCTGGCGCTGGCGGCCAAGGTGGCCAAGCAAAGCCCGAGCAGCGTCACCGCCTGCAAGGGCCTGATCCAGGCGGCGCGCAGCAACCCGATGAAGCACGCGCTGCCGGCCGAGCGCGAATTGTTTGTCGATTTGTTCAACACCCAGGACCAGCGCGAAGGCGTCAACGCCTTTCTGGAAAAACGCGCCCCCCACTGGAAAAACGCCTGATTGCCCCGGAACGCGCCATGACCGTAGAACACCAAGACTCCGCCTGCGTGATTTTCACCGAACACGCCACGCCCAGCGGCATGAAAATCGGCTACGCCACGCTGAATGCGGAAAAATCGCTGAACGCCCTGTCGCTGGAGATGATCCGCCTGCTGGACGCCCGCCTGCGCCAATGGGCGGATGACCCGCAGCTGGCCTGCGTGGTGCTGCAAGGCGCTGGCGAAAAAGCCTTTTGCGCTGGCGGCGACGTGCGCAAGCTGCGCGAGGCCATCCTCGCCCACGAAGGCCCGTCGGCCATTCCGTTTGCTTCGGCGTATTTTGCCGAAGAATACCGCCTGGATTACCGCATCCACACCTACGCCAAGCCCATCCTGCTGTGGGGCAGCGGCATTGTCATGGGCGGCGGCCTGGGCCTGATGGCCGGCGCCAGCCACCGCGTGGTCACCGAAACCTCGCGCATCGCCATGCCGGAAATCACCATTGGCCTCTACCCGGACGTCGGCGGCAGCTGGTTCCTGCCGCGCATGCCCGGCCGGCTGGGTTTGTTCCTGGCGCTGACCGGCGCGCCGCTGAACGCCCACGACGCCCAGGTGGTGAATCTGGCCGACTGGTTTGTGCGCAGCGAAGACAAGCTGGCCATTTTTGCCGGCCTGGCCAATATCGATTGGCAGGCCGACCCGGCGCACAACCACGGTTTGCTGTCCAAGCTGCTGCGCGGCTTTGCCCAGCACGCCGCCAGCCATCTGCCGGCCTCGCAGGTGCGCGCCCACTTTGACGCCATCCAGCATGTCACCGACGGCGACAGCCTGGCCGAGGTGTGCGAACAGATCACCCGCCACGCCAGCGACGACGCCTGGATGCAGCGCGCCGCCAAATCGCTGGCGGTGGGCTCGCCCACCTCCGCTGCGCTCAGTTGGGAAATCTGGCGGCGCAGCCGGCTCTTGGGCCTGGCCGATGTGTTCCGCATGGAATGGACGCTGTCGGTGCAGTGCTGCGCCCACCCGGACTTCCGCGAAGGCGTGCGCGCCCTGCTGGTGGACAAGGACAACGCCCCGCGCTGGACGCCGGCCACCCTGGCCGAGGTCAGCCGCGAGTGGATCGACGGCCATTTTGTCGTCCCCGCCGACACCGTCCACCCGCTGGCCGACCTGTAACTTTTGGCCGCGCCCGACCCCACGCCGCAGCAGACGGCGACGGCGCGGCGGCCCCCACAAGGAGACAACATCATGGCAAGCATTGCATTCATTGGGCTGGGCAATATGGGTGGGCCGATGGCGCTCAACCTGCTGCGCGCCGGCCACACCCTGCACGTTTTTGACCTGTCCGCCAGCGCGGTGCAAACCCTGGTCGATGCCGGCGCCCACGCCGCCGCCAGCGCCGCCGCCGCCGTGGCGGCGGCAGACGACGCGGTGATTTCCATGCTGCCGGCCAGCCCGCACGTCAAGGCGCTGTACCTGGGCGAAAACGGCGTGCTGGCCAACGCCCGCCCCGGCGCGCTGCTGATCGACAGCAGCACCATCGCCAGCCATGTCGCCGTGGAAGTCGCCCAGGCCGCCCAGGCCAGGGGCCTGCGCATGATCGACGCCCCGGTGTCCGGCGGCACGGCCGGCGCCGCCGCCGGCACGCTGACCTTTATCGTCGGCGGCGACGCCGCCGACCTGGAGGCCGCCCGCCCGCTGCTGGAAGCCATGGGCAAGAATATCTTCCACGCGGGCGCCGCCGGCGCCGGGCAAACCGCCAAGATTTGCAACAATATGCTGCTGGGCATCCTGATGGCCGGCACCGCCGAGGCGCTGGCGCTGGGCGTGGCCAATGGCCTGGACCCGAAAGTGCTGTCCGACATCATGAGCAAGAGCTCGGGCCGCAACTGGGCGCTGGAAGTGTATAACCCTTGGCCGGGGGTCATGGAAAACGCGCCTGCCAGCCGTGGCTACAGCGGCGGCTTTGGCTCGGATTTGATGCTCAAGGATCTGGGTCTGGCGCAAGAGGCGGCCTTGCACGCCCGCGCCGCCACCCCGCTGGGCGCGGCGGCGCGCAATCTGTACCAGCTGCACAGCCAGAACGGCCAGGGCGGGCTGGATTTTTCCAGCATCGTGCAACTGATGAGCGCCAAGGCCAAGCCCGCACAGGGTTGAGCCGATATTGCATCTTCCCCCGTCACGGCCTTGCGTGGCACAAGGCGCACGCGGCTTGCCGCGCGTGACGGGCGGGATCTGGGCCGGCGGGTGACCAAAGAGGGGGGAGCCGCCGGTTTTTTTTGCCTGGCGCACAGGATCGCTGCGCTGGGTGTTGTGAGTGACTCTCAGCGCAATAACAAGGCCGCCCGCGCATTGGCCGTGGTGGCGGCAATCACCTCATCCAGTGGTTCGCCGCGCAGCTCGGCCAGCACCTGGGCAAAGCGGTGCAGATTGGCGGGCGCATTCGGCGTGTCTGGCGCCCAGGCCGGGCGGATGTCGGGCGCGTCGGTTTCCAGCACCAGCGCCGACAGCGGCAAGCTGGCGGCCAGTTGGCGGATGCGTTGCGAACCGCTGTAGGTCATCGCCCCCCCAAATCCCAGCTTGAAACCCAGCGCGATAAACGCCTCGGCCTGTTGCCGGCTGCCGTTGAAGGCGTGGGCAATGCCGCCGGGCACGCCCACCTGGCGCAGGTATTTCAGCACCCGGTCCTGCGCGCGGCGCAAGTGCAGCACCACCGGCAGCTGACGCGCGCGCGCCAGCCGCAGTTGGGCGACAAACAGCGCCTCTTGTTGGGCGGGATCGAGTTCCGGCAGGTAAAAATCCAGGCCGATTTCGCCCACGGCATCGGGGCGTTCGCGGTCCAGCCAGTCGGCCAGCTGTTCGAGATGCGCCGGCCGATGGCGCGGCAGATACACCGGGTGCAGGCCCAGCGCCACCCGGCAGCCGTAGCGCGCGCGCATGGCCAGGGTGTCGGCAAAATTGGCCTGTTCGACCGCCGGAACCAACATCTCGCCCACGCCAGCGGCGCGCGCCTGCGCCACTTGCGCGTCGCGGTCGGCGGCAAACTCGGCGGCGTCCAGGTGGCAATGGGTGTCAAACAGCAAGGGTGGGGTGTCAGTCATGTGCATACGGCCAATCTAGCGCACCCAGGGCCTGCCGGCCAGTTGCGACTTAAGTTGCATACGCGGTTGGCCAGCGGCTGCCTAGAATGGGGATGTTTTGTTCATCAACACCCCCAACAGGAGTTTTCCATGCGTGGAGTATCCTTGCGGCGCGCCCTGGCGCTGGCCGCCTTGTTCAGCGCTGGCGTCGCCAGTGCTGGCGAATTGCAGGTCAGTGTCAGCCAGACCCTATCGGCCAGCCCGGAAGAAGTCTGGCAGGAAATCGGCCGCTTTGGCCAGTTGAGCTGGCACCCGGCAGTGGCAACCACGGTGGTGCGCGGCAACCCGGAACGCAGCGGCGCCGTGCGGGAAGTCACCACGGTGGATGGTGCGGTGCTGGTGGAAAAGCTGGTGGCGCATGCAGCCGGCCAGCACAGCATGAGCTATCGCATCCTGCGTTCGCCATTGCCGGTCAGCGGCTATGTCTCCACCTTGCGGGTGCTGCCAGCCCAGTTTGGTGGCAGCAAGGTAGTGTGGTCGTCGCATTTCCGGCGCACGGCGGCCGTGGATGATGCTGCGGCACGCCAGGCCGTAGAGGGCATTTATCGCGCGGGCATGCAGTCGCTGGTCAAGGCCTTCGGCAGCCCGCAATAAACGCGCTGCCAGGCGGCGGCGGGAGGGTCGGCAGGCTGCTGTCTGCCTTGCGCAGACAGCGGCGCGGGCGAAGGTCTATAATCGCCCATCCTTCATTCTTGGGCCTATGCTCATGCTGACCCGTATCCTGCTTGGTTTTCTGGTGGTGTGTCTGGCGCTGGCCATCATTGCCGCCGGCCTGCTTGGCTTTGCGGTGGCCGTCACCTATCCCAAACTCCCCAGCCTGGAAGTGCTGACCGACTACCGGCCGAAAATCCCCTTGCGCATCTACACCGCCGACGGCGTGCAGATTGGCGAATTTGGCGAAGAACGCCGGGCTTTCACCCGCATCCAGGATGTGCCGCAACTGATGAAGCAGGCCATCATGGCCGCCGAGGACGAGCGTTTTTACCAGCATGGCGGCATTGATTATGTCGGTGTGGCGCGGGCCATGCTGGGCAATGTGGTGTCGGGCCATCCCAAATCCGGAGCCTCCACCATCACCATGCAGGTGGCGCGCAATTTCTTCCTGTCTTCAGAAAAAACCCTTACCCGCAAATTCAACGAAGCCTTGCTGGCGTTCAAGATCGAACACAACCTCAGCAAGGATCAGATTCTTGAGCTGTATTTCAATCAGATCTATCTGGGCCAGCGCGCCTATGGTTTTGCCGCTGCCGGCCAGGCGTATTACGGCCGCCCGCTGAAAGAACTGTCGATTGCCCAGATGGCCATGCTGGCCGGTCTGCCCAAGGCGCCATCGTCGTATAACCCGGTGGTCAACCCGGATCGCGCCCGTCTGCGCCAGCTGTATGTGCTGCGTCGCATGCGCGAGTTGAATTTCATCAGCGAAGCGCAATACGAAGCCGCCAAGAACGAGCCCAATAGCGTGTCGCGCCAGAGCGAGGATTTCAGCGTGCCGGCGCAGTATGTGGCCGAAATGGTGCGTCAGACCATGTTCGAGCGCTACAAGGAAAACGCCTACACCGATGGCTACCGGGTGTACACCACGGTGGACAGTCAACACCAGAAATGGGCATTCGACGCCCTGCGCGCCGGCCTGACCGAATACGATGTGCGCCACGGCTATCGCGGCCCGGAATCGTTTATCGACCTGAAAACCCTGCCGGCTGGCGAGCGCGACGAATCGCTGGATGAATCGCTGGCCGCCATCCGCGACAGCGGCAAGCTGCAACCGGGCGTGGTGCTGGAAGCCAGCGCCAATAAGGTGGTGGTGTATATGCGCGGCGGCCGTCAGGTGGAAGTCAGCGGCGCCGGGCTCAACTTTGCCCGCCGTGCGCTGTCGCCCAAGCTCACTCCTGCCCAGCAGATTCGTCCCGGCGCGGTGGTGCGCGTGCAACAGAACGACAAGGGAAGCTGGGAAATCGGCCAGATGCCGCAGGTGGAAGGCGCGTTTGTGTCGATGGACCCACACGATGGCGCCATCAAGTCGCTGGTGGGCGGCTTTGACTTTAACCGCAACCACTTCAACCGCGTGACCATGGCCTGGCGTCAGCCTGGCTCCAGCTTCAAGCCGTTCATTTATTCGGCCGGCCTGGAACGTGGCTTCACGCCGTCGTCGATGATCAACGATGCGCCGCTGGTGATTGATCCGCAATCCATCGGCGGGCAGCGCTGGGAGCCGAAAAACTACGACGGCAAATTTGGCGGCATGATGACCATGCGCCAGGCGCTGACCCGCTCGAAAAACCTGGTGTCCATCCGTATCCTGATGGCCATCGGCGTGGACTACGCACAGGAATATATCGGGCATTTTGGTTTTGGCCCCAAGCAACATCCAGCCTATCTGACCATGGCGCTGGGCGCGGGTGTGGTGACGCCCTTGCAGATGGCCGAGGGCTACTCGGTGTTTGCCAATGGCGGCTCGCGCGTGCGCTCTTATCTGATCGACCGCATTGAAGACGATCAAGGCCGCGTGCTGGCGCGCACCGCGCCCACCGTGGCCGGCAAGAACGCCGAGCAAGCCATTGACCCACGCAACGCCTTCATCATGACCAGCATGATGAAGGACGTGGTGCGCTATGGCACCGCCGTGCGCGCCATGAGCCTGGGCCGCACGGACCTGGCCGGCAAAACCGGCACCACCAACGACGCCCGCGATGCCTGGTTCTCGGGCTTTAACCCGGCGCTGGTGGGCATTGCCTGGGTGGGCTTTGACAATAACCGCAGCCTGGGCGGTGGCGAAACCGGCGGCGGCGCAGCTTTGCCGATCTGGATTCACTATATGGCGCAAGCGCTCAAGGGCACGCCAGAAGTGGATGTCCCGGTGCCTTCCGGCATTGTTGAACGCGCAGGCGCGGGCGCCAAGGGCGGTGCGGAGTATTACTACGAGGAATTCCAGAACACCAACCCGGATCTGGGCCTGAACAACCGCAGCAGCGACCCGCAGGCCAATGAGGACACCGCGGCCCCGGCCACGCAGGGCGAACAACGCCCGGCCCCGACGCCCTCCACGCCAGCGCCGCAAGCTGCCCCGGCCACGCCTCGCCCAACCCCGCCGCGCGATGCGGTGGACAAGGTAAAGGAGCAGTTGTTTTGATGTCAGCGCCAGGGCGGCCGCATCACCGTTGACCGCCCTGGCGTTGGTTCAGATGTGTCAGGTTTGCGGGGTTTCAGCGGATATGCATCAAATCCTGGCGCAGACAAAACAGCATCATCCGAGGGGAGGATCCCTCCCCCCAAAGTCGTATGTTGCAATGCAACCAGGGCCACTATAGTGATAACACCTCAGC
>ERZ650300.217-NODE-217-length-33046-cov-10.465703_pt1 | contig 33046 bp, 21 predicted proteins | sample MGYA00376236_ERZ650300 | MGnify/ENA primary metagenome ERZ650300 (study PRJEB26733, sample SAMN07839303) | wastewater metagenome | biome: urban; feature: wastewater treatment plant; material: waste water | place: USA: North Carolina | collected 2016-04-28 ...
ACTACGCTCACGTTGACTGTCCAGGTCACGCGGATTACGTTAAGAACATGGTTACTGGTGCTGCTCAAATGGACGGTGCTATTCTTGTTGTTGCTGCTACTGATGGACCAATGCCACAAACTCGTGAGCACATCCTTTTAGGTCGTCAAGTTGGTATTCCAAGAATCGTTGTATTCATGAACAAAGTGGATATGGTTGATGATGCTGAGTTGTTAGAATTAGTTGAGATGGAAATCAGAGACTTATTATCTTTCTACGAGTATGATGGAGATAACGGACCAGTTGTTCAAGGTTCTGCTTTAGGTGGATTGAATAATGATCCAGTATGGGTTCCTAAAATCATTGAATTGATGGAAGCTGTTGATGCTTGGATTGAAGAGCCAGAAAGAGATGTTAACAAGCCTTTCTTGATGCCTGTTGAAGATGTATTCTCAATCACTGGTCGTGGAACTGTAGCTACAGGTCGTATCGAAACTGGTGTTGCTAATACTGGAGATCCAGTTGAAATCATTGGTATGGGAGCTGAGAAATTAACTTCTACAATCACTGGAGTTGAGATGTTCCGTAAAATCCTTGATAGAGGTGAAGCTGGAGATAACGTTGGTATCTTGTTAAGAGGTATTCAAAAAGAAGATATCAAAAGAGGAATGGTAATCTGTAAACCAGGTTCTGTTAAGCCTCACGATCACTTCAAAGCTGAGGTGTATATCTTGAAAAAAGAAGAAGGTGGACGTCACACTCCATTCCACAATAACTACCGTCCACAATTCTACGTACGTACAACTGACGTAACTGGTATTATTTCTTTACCAGCTGGTGTAGAGATGGTTATGCCTGGAGATAACTTAACTATTGAAGTTAAATTATTGAGCGAGATTGCATTAAACGTAGGTTTACGTTTTGCTATCCGTGAAGGTGGTAGAACTGTAGGTGCAGGTCAAGTTACTGAAATCCTTTAGTTTTTTTAACTAAAACAAATAAACTAAGCCAGTAACGCTTTAGTTACTGGCTTTAATACGGGCGTAGTTCAAGGGTAGAATAGCGGTCTCCAAAACCGTTGATGGGGGTTCGAATCCCTCCGCCCGTGCAATATAAAACACAGAGTTTAAATTATGGCAAAAGTTGTTAATTACATTTCAGAGGCATTTGAAGAATTAAAATCAAATGTTACTTGGCCAGCTTGGGCTGAGGTTCAACGTCTAACAATTGTTGTTGCTGTTTTTTCAGTGCTATTCGCTTTGGCGACATGGGGAGTAGATGAAATGTTTGCAAAAGCATTAGAAGGATTTTTTAACTGGTTGAAAGCATAAATTTCTTGGGATGACTGAAAATAATTTAAAAAAGTGGTATGTCGTTCGTGCAGTAAGCGGGCAAGAAAATAAAGTAAAAGCATATATCGAAACTGAAATCGCTAGATTAGGGATGGAGGATTATGTATCTCAAGTATTGGTGCCTACTGAAAAAGTAGTTACCGTGAAAGAAGGAAAAAAAATCGCAAAAGATAAAGTATATTTTCCGGGGTATGTAATGATAGAGGCTAACTTGGTTGGTGAGATACCTCATATTATTAAGTCTATTACAAGTGTCATAGGGTTTTTGGGAGAAACTAAAGGTGGTGAACCAGTTCCTTTAAGAATGGCAGAAGTAAACCGTATGTTAGGAAAAGTAGATGAGTTAACTGTTAATACAGATACTCGTTCTATCCCATTTAATGTTGGTGAAACGATTAAGGTAATTGATGGACCTTTTAATGGTTTTAATGGAACTGTTGAAAAAATCAATGAAGAAAAGCGTAAACTTGAAGTTATGGTTAAGATTTTCGGAAGAAAAACACCATTAGAGTTGAGTTTTATGCAAGTGGAAAAAGTATAATTTTTGTTACACTATAATAATCACACAATCGCTTCCAATGATTGTCGTGTTAAATTTTTTAAAAAATGGCTAAAGAAATTAGTAAGGTAGTTAAACTACAAGTTAAGGGAGGTGCTGCGAATCCGTCGCCACCGGTTGGACCTGCTTTAGGAGCTGCTGGGGTGAACATCATGGAGTTCTGTAAGCAATTTAATGCTAGAACACAAGATAAACCTGGCAAAATATGCCCAGTACAAATTACTGTGTATAAAGACAAATCATTCGATTTTGTTGTTAAGACTCCTCCTGCAGCAGTTCAGTTAATGGAAGCTGCAAAGCTAAAATCTGGTTCAGGTGAGCCTAATCGTAAAAAAGTAGCTAGTGTTACTTGGGAACAAATTAGAGCTATTGCTGAAGACAAAATGCCAGACTTAAATGCATTCACTATCGAGTCTGCTATGAGTATGGTTGCTGGAACAGCTAGATCTATGGGTATAACTGTATCAGGAGATTCTCCTTTTTAATTAAGAGAAAGACATGGCAAAATTGACAAAAAAGCAAAAAGAGGCTGCTTCAAAAATTGAAAAGAACAAATTATACTCTTTGAAAGATGCTGCTGCATTAATTAAAGAGGTTGCTTCTGCAAAATTTGATGAGTCTGTTGATATCGCAGTTAAATTGGGTGTAGATCCAAGAAAAGCGAATCAAATGGTGAGAGGTGTAGTAACATTGCCTCATGGAACTGGTAAGGATGTAAAAGTATTAGCTTTAGTTACTCCAGATAAAGAAGCAGAAGCTACTGCAGCTGGAGCTGATTATGTAGGTCTAGACGATTACTTACAAAAAATAAAAGATGGTTGGACAGATGTTGATGTTATCATCACTATGCCAGCTGTTATGGGTAAATTAGGTCCATTAGGTCGTATTTTAGGACCTAGAGGTTTAATGCCAAACCCTAAAACAGGTACTGTAACTATGGATGTTGCAAAAGCTGTTGCTGAGGTAAAAGCTGGTAAAATCGATTTCAAAGTTGATAAAACTGGTATTGTACATGCAGGAATTGGTAAAGTTTCTTTCGGAGCTGAGCAAATTTATGACAATGCACATGAAATTATTCAAACATTAATCAAACTTAAACCAACTGCTGCTAAAGGTACCTATATTAAAGGTATTCACCTTACAAGCACTATGAGTCCTGCTATTGCATTAGACCCAAAAGCAGTATAATTGGTAGTTAATAATTTTTAGTATGACTAGAGAAGAAAAATCAATCGCGATTGAAGATTTAACTGCACAGTTAGCTGGTACAAACATTGTATATGTATCTGATATTTCTGGGTTAGACGCAGAAACAACTTCAAACTTGAGAAGAGCTTGTTTTAAAGCAGGTATTAAATTAGAGGTAGTTAAAAACACTTTGCTTGCAAAAGCAATGGAAGCTTCTGATAATGATTATGGTGATTTGCCATCAGTATTGACTGGTAATAGTGCTATATTTATTGCAGATGTTGCAAATGCACCTGGAAAAATTATCAAAGATTTCAGAAAAAAAGCTGCTAAGCCAATTTTAAAAGGAGCTTACATCAATTCTGAGATTTATATTGGTGATGATCAATTAGATACTTTAGCTACAATTAAATCTAAAGAAGAGCTTATCGGAGAAATCATTGGATTGTTACAATCTCCAGCTCAAAGAGTTATTTCTGCTTTACAAAATCAATTCGCTAACAGCGAAGAGACTGAAGCTTAATATAACCAAGCAAGGACTAGTTCCTTGTTGCTTGAATTAGCGCACAATAAATAAATTATATTTTACAAATCATTTTAAAACGATAGAAAAAATGGCAGATTTGAAACAATTCGCAGAGCAATTAGTTAATTTAACTGTAAAAGAAGTTAACGAATTAGCAACAATATTGAAAGATGAGTACGGTATCGAACCAGCTGCTGCAGCTGTAGTAGTTGCTGCTGGTGGTGGTGAAGGTGCTGCTGAAGAGGCTCAAACAGAATTTACAGTTGTATTGAAAGATGCAGGTGCATCTAAATTAGCTGTTGTGAAATTAGTAAAAGAACTTACAGGTTTAGGTTTGAAAGAAGCTAAAGATGTAGTTGATAGTGCTCCTAGCAACGTAAAAGAAGGTGTTTCTAAAGAAGAGGCTGAAGGTCTTAAAAAATCATTAGAAGAGGCTGGAGCTGTTGTTGAGTTAAAATAATTTCAACATAGTTTAAAATTAGGTTTAGGTCTTGGGTTTAATCACTCAAAGACCTAAACCATTTTTCGTATAATAAAATTTATTAAGTTTTATTATAAAATAGTTTAAAATACCTTAGAATTTTTAATCATTACGAAGAAAATAAATTAGTTAAAGAGCAATCTTTATTAATTTCTCAAGATGTATTGATTCTAAAAAAGAAAGTATAGATTGTTTTATAAATTAAACAGTGTTTCAAACACAAAAATTACTTTTTTTAATCAAAATTTTGTCCATTGATGCTAACAAATCAGACTGAAAGATTGAATTTTGCCTCTACAAAAAATATTCCTGACTATCCAGATTTTCTTGATGTTCAGGTGAAGTCATTTAAAGATTTTTTTCAATTAGAAACTAAATCAGACGAAAGAGGCGACGAAGGATTGTATAATACCTTCATGGAAAACTTTCCTATTACAGATACAAGAAACAATTTTGTATTGGAATTCCTTGATTATTTCGTAGATCCACCACGTTACACCATTCAAGAATGTATAGAAAGAGGTTTGACGTATAGTGTTCCTTTGAAGGCTAGACTTAAACTTTACTGTACAGATCCAGAACACGAAGATTTTGAAACTATTGTTCAAGACGTTTATCTTGGTACAATTCCTTACATGACACCAAGTGGTACTTTTGTAATCAATGGCGCTGAACGTGTTGTTGTGTCTCAATTGCACCGTTCTCCTGGTGTGTTCTTTGGACAATCATTCCATGCAAATGGAACTAAATTATATTCTGCAAGAGTTATTCCTTTTAAAGGCTCTTGGATTGAATTTTCTACCGATATCAATAGCGTTATGTATGCTTATATTGATAGAAAGAAAAAATTACCTGTTACTACTTTATTCCGTGCTATTGGATTTGAAAGAGACAAGGATATCCTTGAGATTTTTGATCTAGCAGAAGAAATTAAAGTTTCTAAAACAGGATTAAAGAAATATATTGGAAGAAAATTGGCTGCCCGTGTATTGAATACATGGCATGAGGATTTCGTAGATGAAGATACTGGTGAAGTGGTATCTATCGAACGTAACGAAATTATTTTAGATAGAGATACAATTATCGACAAAGATAATGTAGAAGAAATCATTGACTCGAATGTTAAATCTATTTTGTTACACAAAGAAGATAACAATCAAGTTGACTACTCTATCATTCATAATACGTTACAAAAAGACCCAACAAACTCTGAAAAAGAAGCTGTTGAGCATATCTACAGACAATTGCGTAATGCAGAACCGCCTGATGAAGAAACTGCTCGTGGCATTATAGATAAATTATTTTTCTCTGACCAACGTTACAACTTAGGTGAAGTAGGTCGTTATAGAATTAATAAAAAACTAGGTTTAGATACTCCAATGGAAAAGCAAGTGCTTACCAAGGAAGATATCATAACTATCGTTAAATATTTGATCGAATTGATCAACTCAAAAGCTGAGATTGATGATATTGATCACTTATCAAACCGTCGTGTTAGAACAGTTGGTGAACAATTGTCACAACAATTCGGTGTTGGTTTAGCGCGTATGGCTAGAACCATTAGAGAGCGTATGAACGTTAGAGATAACGAGGTGTTTACACCAATAGATTTGATTAATGCTAAAACATTATCTTCTGTTATCAACTCTTTCTTTGGAACGAATCAGTTGTCTCAATTTATGGATCAAACGAATCCATTAGCTGAGATTACGCACAAAAGAAGATTATCTGCACTTGGACCAGGTGGACTTTCTCGTGAAAGAGCAGGTTTTGAGGTTCGTGACGTTCACTATACGCACTATGGTCGTTTATGTCCTATTGAAACTCCTGAGGGACCAAACATTGGTTTGATTTCATCTCTTGGTGTATATGCCAAAGTAAATGGAATGGGATTCATTGAGACTCCTTACCGTAAAGTTAACAATGGTCGTTTAGTTTTAGATTCTGATCCAGTTTATCTAAGCGCTGAGGAAGAAGAAGGAAAATTAATCGCACAAGCGAATATTGAAATTGATAAAGAAGGGAACATTACTGCTGAAAACGTAATCGCTAAGCTAGATGCCGATTTCCCAGTAGTAGCTCCAACTGAATTGGATTATGCCGATGTGGCACCAAATCAAATTGCATCGATTTCAGCATCATTGATTCCTTTCTTGGAGCATGATGATGCGAACCGTGCGTTGATGGGATCTAACATGATGCGTCAAGCGGTACCTTTAATTCGTCCAGAAGCCCCTATTGTAGGAACTGGTTTAGAGCGTCAAGTAGCTTCAGATTCTAGAGTATTGATTAATGCTGAAGGTGATGGAGTTGTTGAATATGTTGATGCTAACATTATTACTATCAAATACGATCGTTCTGAGGAAGAAAGAATGGTAAGTTTTGAACCTGATGAAAAAACGTATAACCTAATTAAATTTAGAAAAACGAACCAAGGAACAAGTATCAACTTGAAACCTATCGTAAGAAAAGGGGATAGAGTTGTTCTAGGTCAAGTTTTATCTGAAGGATATGCTACTCAAAACGGTGAATTGGCTTTAGGTCGTAACCTTAAAGTGGCGTTTATGCCATGGAAAGGATACAACTTTGAGGATGCGATTGTAATTTCTGAAAAAGTTGTTCGCGATGATATTTTTACTTCTATTCATATTGATGATTATTCATTAGAAGTTAGAGATACTAAATTAGGTAACGAAGAGTTGACTAATGATATTCCTAACGTTTCTGAAGAAGCTACCAAAGATTTGGATGAAAATGGTATGATCAGAATTGGTGCAGAGGTAAAACCTGGTGATATTTTGATTGGAAAAATTACTCCAAAAGGAGAATCTGATCCAACACCAGAAGAAAAATTACTACGTGCTATCTTTGGTGATAAAGCTGGTGATGTAAAAGATGCTTCATTAAAAGCTTCTCCTTCATTACACGGTGTAGTTTTAGATAAAAAATTATTTGCAAGAGCAGTAAAAGATAAACGTAAACGTACTCAGGATAAAGATGCTTTAGGCGCTTTAGAAATGGAGTTTGAAGTTAAATTTGTTGAATTAAAAGACAGATTGATTGAAAAGCTTTTCCTAATTGTTAACGGAAAAACATCTCAAGGAGTAATGAATGATTTGGGTGAAGAAGTTTTACCAAAAGGTAAAAAATACACTCAAAAAATGTTGTATGCTGTTGAAGATTTCGCTCACTTAAGTAAAGGTCAATGGGTTGCAGATGATGTGACTAACAAAATGGTTAATGATTTAATTCATAACTATAAAATTAAATTGAACGATTTACAAGGAGCATTACGTAGAGAGAAATTCACTATTACTGTAGGTGACGAATTACCATCTGGAATTTTGAAATTAGCTAAAGTATATATTGCTAAGAAACGTAAATTGAAAGTTGGGGATAAAATGGCGGGACGTCACGGTAACAAAGGTATTGTTGCTCGTATTGTTCGTCATGAAGATATGCCTTTCTTAGAAGATGGAACTCCTGTTGATATTGTGTTGAACCCACTTGGGGTACCTTCACGTATGAACATTGGACAAATCTATGAAACAGTTTTAGGATGGGCTGGAATGAATTTGGGTAGAAAATTTGCTACTCCAATTTTTGATGGTGCTTCTCTTGAACAAATCAATGCTTTAACAGATGAAGCTGGTGTACCACGTTTTGGACATACACACCTTTATGATGGTGGTACTGGAGAACGTTTCCATCAAGCAGCAACTGTGGGTGTAATTTATATGTTGAAATTAGGACACATGGTTGATGATAAGATGCACGCTCGTTCTATTGGTCCATACTCGTTGATTACACAACAACCACTTGGAGGTAAAGCTCAATTTGGAGGTCAGCGTTTTGGAGAGATGGAGGTATGGGCACTTGAGGCTTATGGAGCATCAAGTACATTACGTGAAATCTTAACTGTAAAATCGGATGATGTTATTGGTAGAGCTAAAACTTACGAAGCAATCGTTAAGGGAGAATCTATGCCAGAACCAGGATTACCTGAATCATTCAACGTATTGATGCACGAATTGAAAGGTCTTGGTCTTGACATTCGTTTAGAAGAATAATTAAATCACAGTAATCAGTTCCATTTTTTGGGGCTGATTACTATTTATAAAAGTTTTTAGGATTTATACCCGTAAACCGTTCCGATTTTTTATGTTGATTCTCAGGAAACACATAACTAGCACTTCAGAGAGAAGTTTAGAGAAGTAATTCGTGGTAATAGAGCTTAATGAATTTTGATGATATAGTAACTACTATTTTGTCTTTGATTCATAAATCTAAAATCAATTTTTAATTGCAAATAAATCAATAGTAAAAACTATGATGAATAATAGAAACAACAATAAAGATAAGAATCCTGTAAAAAGATTCAATAAAATTTCGATAGGATTAGCTTCTCCAGAATCCATCTTGAAAGAGTCGAGAGGAGAGGTGTTAAAGCCTGAGACTATCAACTACAGAACACATAAGCCAGAACGTGATGGGCTTTTTTGTGAAAGAATTTTCGGCCCTGTTAAGGATTTTGAATGTGCCTGTGGTAAGTACAAAAGAATTCGTTACAAGGGAATTATCTGCGACCGTTGTGGTGTAGAAGTTACTGAGAAGAAAGTTAGAAGAGATAGAGTAGGTCACATCAATTTGGTTGTGCCAATCGCTCATATCTGGTATTTCCGTTCTTTGCCTAATAAAATTGGTTATATTTTAGGATTACCGTCTAAGAAGTTAGACATGATTATCTACTACGAAAGATATGTAGTAATTCAAGCTGGTATTGCAAAAAATGCTGATGGAGAATCTTTACAACGTTTAGATTTCTTAACAGAAGAAGAGTATTTGAATATTTTAGATACTTTGCCTGCTGATAATCAATATTTAGATGATTTTGATCCTAATAAATTTGTAGCCAAAATGGGTGCAGAATGTATTATGGATTTATTAGCGCGTATCGATTTAGATGAGCTTTCTTATAGTTTACGTCATAGTGCCAATAATGAAACTTCTAAACAAAGAAAAACTGAAGCATTAAAACGTCTTCAAGTTGTTGAATCTTTCCGTGAATCTAACTTGAATCGTGAGAATCGTCCAGAATGGATGATTATGAAAGTGATTCCTGTTATTCCGCCAGAATTGCGTCCATTAGTACCGCTTGATGGAGGTCGTTTTGCTACTTCAGATTTGAATGATTTATACCGTCGTGTAATTATACGTAATAACCGTTTGAAAAGATTAATGGAGATTAAAGCTCCTGAAGTTATCTTGAGAAATGAAAAACGTATGTTGCAAGAATCTGTAGATTCATTGTTTGACAACACTCGTAAAGCTTCTGCTGTTAAGACAGAATCTAACCGTCCATTGAAGTCGCTTTCTGACTCTTTGAAAGGTAAGCAAGGTCGTTTCCGTCAAAACTTACTTGGAAAACGTGTGGATTATTCTGCTCGTTCTGTAATTGTTGTTGGACCAGAAATGAAGTTGTTTGAATGTGGTTTGCCAAAAGATATGGCAGCTGAATTATACAAACCATTCGTTATTCGTAAGTTAATCGAAAGAGGTATTGTAAAAACAGTTAAATCTGCTAAAAAAATAATTGACAAAAAAGAGCCTGTTGTATGGGATATTCTTGAGAATGTAATCAAAGGACATCCAGTATTGCTTAACCGTGCTCCTACTTTGCACCGTTTAGGTATTCAAGCATTCCAACCAAAATTAATTGAAGGTAAAGCAATTCAATTGCACCCATTAGTATGTACGGCGTTCAACGCGGATTTTGATGGGGATCAGATGGCGGTTCACTTGCCATTAGGACCTGAAGCTATTTTGGAAGCGCAATTATTGATGCTAGCTTCTCACAATATCTTGAACCCTGCGAATGGTGCTCCTATTACAGTACCTTCTCAGGACATGGTTTTGGGTCTTTATTATATGACCAAAGAACGTTTAACTACACCTGAATTAACTATTCTTGGTGAAGGATTAACTTTCTATTCTGCAGAAGAGGTAAATATTGCTTTGAATGAAGGAAGATTAGAGTTGAATGCTCGTGTGAAAATCAGAGCAAAAGATTTTAATGAAAATGGCGAATTGGTATACAAAATTATTCAAACAACGGCTGGACGTGTATTGTTTAATGAAGTAGTGCCAGAAGCTGCAGGATATATCAATGATGTATTAACTAAGAAAAACTTAAGAGATATTATCGGTCACGTATTAAGTTCGACTGATGTACCTACTACAGCTGCCTTCTTAGATAATATGAAAAATATGGGTTATAAGTTCGCTTTCAAAGGAGGTTTATCTTTCTCTTTAGGTGATATTAGAATTCCAGAACAAAAAACAAAATTAATTGCTGATGCAAGAGAGCAAGTAGAAGGAATTTCTGCTAACTATAACATGGGTCTTATTACCAATAACGAGCGTTACAACCAAGTTATTGACGTATGGACTTCTGCTAATGCTCAATTGACGGAGTTAGCAATGAAGAATATTAGAGAAGACCAACAAGGATTCAACTCAGTGTATATGATGCTTGATTCTGGGGCGAGGGGATCTAAAGAACAAATTCGTCAGTTAACTGGTATGCGTGGTTTGATGGCTAAGCCTAAAAAATCTACTGCTGGTGGTGGTGAAATTATTGAAAACCCGATTCTTTCTAACTTTAAAGAAGGTCTTTCTATTCTTGAGTACTTTATTTCTACTCACGGTGCTCGTAAAGGTCTTGCGGATACGGCGTTGAAAACGGCGGATGCTGGATACTTAACTCGTAGGTTGCATGACGTTTCTCAAGATGTTATTGTTAATATAGACGATTGTGGTACATTAAGAGGTGTTGAAGTTTCTGCATTGAAGAAAAACGAGGAAATCGTTGAATCTTTAGGTGAAAGAATCTTAGGACGTGTTGCATTGCAAGATGTAATTAATCCTTTAACTACTGATATTTTAGTTCACGCAGGACAACAAATCACAGAATCTATTGTAAAAGCAATCGAAGCTTCTCCAGTAGAAAAAGTTGAAGTTCGTTCTCCATTAACTTGTGAGGCAACAAAAGGAATTTGTGCAAAATGTTACGGTAGAAACTTAGCTACAGGTAAGATGACACAAAAAGGAGAAGCTGTTGGAGTTATTGCAGCACAGTCTATTGGTGAGCCAGGTACACAGTTAACATTGCGTACATTCCACGTTGGAGGGGTTGCTGGAGGTATCTCTGAAGATTCTAGTATTATTGCTCGTTTTGCAGGTAAATTAGAAATCGAGGATTTGAAAACAGTAAAAGGTGAAGATAACGAAGGAAACTCTGTTGATATCGTAGTATCTCGTTCTACTGAATTGAAATTAATCGACGAAAAAACAGGTATTTTATTAAGTACAAATAATATTCCTTACGGTTCTAGTATCTATGTTGCAGATGGACAATCTGTTGCAAAAGGAGAAGTTATCTGTAAATGGGATCCATATAACGGGGTAATTGTTTCTGAGTTTACTGGTAAGATTGAGTACGAAGATTTAGAGCAAGGACAATCGTTCATGGTTGAAATCGATGAGCAAACTGGTTTCCAAGAAAAAGTAATTTCTGAGTCAAGAAACAAAAAATTAATCCCAACTTTATTGGTTTACGGTAAAGATGGCGAACTAATCCGTTCTTACAACTTACCAGTTGGGGCTCACTTGATGGTAGAGAATGGTGAGAAAATTAAAGCAGGTAAAGTATTGGTGAAAATTCCACGTCGTTCTTCAAAATCAGGCGATATCACGGGAGGTTTACCAAGAATTACAGAGTTGTTAGAAGCTCGTAATCCATCTAATCCAGCTGTAGTTTCTGAAATTGACGGGGTAGTTTCTTTTGGTAAAATCAAAAGAGGTAACCGTGAAATTATCATCGAATCTAAATTTGGTGATGTTAGAAAATACTTGGTTAAATTATCAAGCCAGATTCTTGTTCAAGAGAATGACTTCGTAAGAGCAGGAGTACCATTGTCTGATGGTGCAATTACTCCAGACGATATCTTGAGAATCCAAGGACCAGCTGCGGTACAACAATACTTAGTAAATGAAATTCAAGAGGTTTACCGTTTACAAGGGGTAAAAATCAATGACAAACACTTTGAGGTTGTAATTCGTCAAATGATGCGTAAAGTAAGAGTTCAAGATCCAGGAGATACTTTGTTCTTAGAAGATCAATTGATTCATACTAAAGATTTCATCGTTCAAAATGATAATCTTTACGGAATGAAAGTGGTGGAAGATGCAGGTGATTCTGCAGTATTGAAACCAGGTCAAATCGTTACTCCACGTGAGTTACGTGACGAAAACTCTTTATTGAAACGTACAGATAAAAACTTGGTTGTAGCTCGTGATGTTATTACAGCAACTGCTACTCCAATTTTACAAGGTATTACAAGAGCTTCGTTACAAACGAAATCATTTATCTCTGCTGCATCTTTCCAAGAAACAACTAAAGTGTTAAACGAAGCTGCTGTGGCAGGTAAAGTTGACTTGTTAGAAGGCTTGAAAGAAAATGTAATTGTAGGTCATAGAATTCCTGCAGGTACGGGTATGAGAGAGTATGATAATACTATTGTAGGTTCAAAAGAAGACTACAATGATATGATGGCTAACAAAGAAGAGTACATATACTAATGTATTTAGAGATGTAAGATTACTATATTCAAAGACGATTTCGATCGTCTTTGAGTTTTTTAAATCACTACCTCTTTGAATCTTTAACTTTTTACTATGAAAGATCAACAAGAACAAATTAATATTGAGTTAGACGAGAGTATTGCAGAAGGAGTATATTCTAACTTGGCAATTATCAATCATTCTTCTTCGGAGTTTGTTTTGGATTTTGTGAGTATTATGCCTGGTTTGCCAAAAGCAAAAGTAAAGTCCAGAATAGTATTGACCCCACAACACGCGAAACGATTAATCAAAGCCTTGGCTGATAATGTTCATCGTTTTGAGTTAGCTCACGGTGAAATAAAAGATACAGAGCAAGCACCAATTCCTTTGAATTTTGGTCCAACAGGACAAGCTTAAATTCAAAAAGACTTCGTTAAGAAGTCTTTTTTTGTTTGGAATTATAAGTAAAACAAAAGCCAACTTTTTAGAGTTGGCTTTCTTGTATTAATCAAATTCTGAAGTAAAAAATAATTTAACGCTCGGGAATTTGCTTTGTGTCATTTGAATAGTAAAATCAGAATCGGCAAGAAATACTAGTTGGTTGTATTTGTCTTTGGCCAAAAACTTCTGTTTAATACGTTTGAATTCTTTGAATTCTTCGTTTTTGGCATCGTCTGGTTTTACCCAACAGGCTTTATGAACGGGGAAGTTTTCATAGGTACATTTTGCACCATATTCATGCTCCAAGCGATACTGAATCACCTCATATTGTAGCGCGCCAACCGTTCCAATTACTTTACGATTGTTCATTTCGAGTGTAAACAACTGCGCAACACCTTCATCCATTAATTGGTCAACACCTTTATCCAATTGTTTTGCTTTTAATGGATCGGCATTATTGATGTATCTAAAGTGTTCTGGTGAGAAACTTGGAATTCCTTTAAAACTCATAATTTCGCCTTCGGTCAGCGTGTCTCCAATTTTGAAATTTCCTGTATCGTGTAATCCCACAATATCTCCAGGATAAGAAATGTCAACAATCTCTTTTTTCTCCGCAAAAAAAGCATTGGGGCTAGAAAACTTTAGATTTTTCTTTTGTCGAACATGATAATAAGGCTTGTTTCTTTCAAAAGTTCCCGATACAATTTTTATAAAAGCTAAACGATCTCTGTGTTTTGGATCCATATTCGCATGAATTTTAAACACAAAACCAGACATTTTCTCTTCTTTAGGATCTACCAATCTTGTTTCGGACTCTTTTGCTCTTGGAGAAGGGGCTATGCTTACAAAACAGTCTAGCAATTCTCTTACTCCGAAATTATTCAAAGCTGAACCAAAAAATACAGGTTGAATTTTTCCATCTAAATACTCTTGACGCTCAAATTTAGGGTAGACTTCATCAATCAATTCTAATTCTTCACGAAGTTTAGTAGCTGGTTTTTCTCCAATAATTTTTTCTAATTCTGGGTTTTGTACATCTGAGAAAGCAATTGTTTCTTCTATATTTTTTCGGCTATCACCACTAAAAAGATTAATGTTTTCTTCCCATAAGTTGTAGATTCCTTGAAAATCATAACCCATACCAATAGGGAAACTCAAAGGAGTTACAGTAAGACCCAATTTCTGTTCTACTTCATCCATTAAATCGAAGGCGTCTTTACCCTCACGGTCTAATTTGTTAATGAAAACAATCATTGGAATGTTTCTCATTCTACAAACGGCCACTAATTTTTCAGTTTGTTCCTCGACCCCTTTTGCAACGTCAATAACAACTATTACACTGTCTACAGCTGTTAAAGTTCTAAAAGTATCTTCAGCAAAATCCTTGTGACCAGGTGTGTCTAGGATGTTGATTTTTTTGTTCTTATAATTAAAAGCTAAAACGGAGGTTGAAACTGAGATCCCTCTTTGACGCTCAATTTCCATAAAATCACTCGTTGCTCCTTTTTTTATTTTATTACTTTTTACAGCACCAGCCTCTTGAATAGCTCCTCCAAAAAGTAATAATTTTTCCGTTAGTGTGGTTTTTCCAGCATCAGGATGCGAAATAATTCCAAACGTTCTTCTGCGTTGTATTTCTTCTAAAAAACTCATAGTAATAAAAATAGTGTGCAAAAGTACTACTTATAATTTCGAATAAAAAATCTGATGCAAATTCTATTGGTAAAACTTAGAATTGATTTTTTAGAAATCATCTAAGCGTAATAATTTTTTGTTAATAGTAGGTAGTATAGTTGTATAATGTCTTTGAATTGCTATTTTTGTTTGCAATATGTTTACTTTTTTTCAATAGTAATTTTAGTGCTAAATTGTTTCCGTTTTGTGAGGTGAATTAGCTTTTACAATTTTGATAAGAGTACTCTTTTTGTAAATAATATTAATACATACAATTTAACCTTTTTTCGATGAAGTTTTTAAAATACAATTTTGTACTTCCTATTTGTTTCGTTTTAATGGTCTCTTTTGCAATGAATGCGCAAGAAGTGATAAAAGAAAAAGCAACAGAGGTAGTAAAAGAAAATCCAACGAAACGCCAAAAAGTAGATGGAGTAATAGCAACAGTTGGAGATTATATTGTATTAGATTCAGATATTGACAAGTCATTTTTAGAGATTACTGCAGGAGGTGGTTCTGTTAGTGGTGTTTCAAGATGTCAAATGCTTGGGAAATTATTAGAAGACAAACTATACGCTCACCAAGCCATTCAGGATAGTATTGTAGTTTCAGACTCTGATATCAAAGGAATGATGGAAGATCGTTTGACCTATATGGTTGAGAATTTAGGCTCAATGGATAAAGTTGTAGAGATGTATAAAAAAAGCTCCGAAGAAGAACTTAGATCTACATTTTTTGATGTTTTGAAAGAGCAAAAACTAAGTTCAGAAATGGGTAAAAAAATTGTTGATGGTGTAGAAATCACTCCAGAAGAAGTTCGTAATTACTTTAAAGCGATTCCAAAAGCAGATTTACCTACGTTTGGAGCCGAAATGGAAGTGGCGCAAATTGTAGTTGCTCCAAAAGTGACTCAGGAAGACAAGCAAAAAGTTATAGATCGTTTAAAAGGATTTAAAAAAGAGGTTGAGGCAGGCGCTAGTTTTTCTACAAAAGCAGTGTTGTATACACAAGATCCAGGGTCAAGATCCACAGGAGGTTTTTATAAAATGAATAGAAAGACGCCTTTTGTAAAAGAATTTAAAGAAGTAGCTTTCAAATTAGCCGAAGGAGAAATCTCTGAACCTTTTGAAACTGATTTTGGTTTTCATATCATTTTAGTAGAGAAAATAAAAGGACAAGAATTAGAATTACGTCATATCCTACTTACTCCAACTGTTTCGGATGCATCCATTAAAGAAGCTAAAGAGAAAATAGACTTGATTAGAAAAAGAATCATCGATAAAGAAATCACTTTTGCTGAAGCAGCAAGAACAATTTCTGATGAAAAAGAAACAAGAGCCAATGGAGGTGCTTTGATTAATCCAAAAACACAAGATACTCGTTTTGAATTGACCAAAATGGATCCAAGTTTATATAGCAGAGTTTCTAATCTTAAAGATCAAGAAATTTCTCAGCCTTTTCTAGAAGAGGATCAAGGGAAAAAGACTTTTAAAATTATAACTGTTACCAATAGAATCGATGAGCACACCGCTGATTATTCTAAAGATTATATTAAAATTAAAGATTTGGCTTTGAAAGAAAAACAAATCAAAGCAGTAGGAAAATGGTTTGAAGAAAAAATCAAAGAAACCTACATCAAAATTAATGGAGAGTACAGAGACTGTGCTTTTACGAATAACTGGTTGAAAAAATAATTTTTATAAAATAAATAAAAAGAGTTAGTTTTATGATTTCATAGACTAACTCTTTTTTAATTAAAACATACTTATATGTCAGATGTTGATGCGATTCATGCTTTAGTTCAAAAGCGAAACCAACTCAAAACAGAGATTGCAAAAATTATTGTAGGTCAAGATGATGTTATTGATCAAATTGTCCTTTCTATCTTCTCTGGTGGTCATGCATTGCTTGTTGGTGTGCCGGGTTTAGCAAAGACGTTAATGGTAAATACTTTAGCGCAAGCACTTGGTTTGGATTTTAAGCGAATTCAGTTTACACCAGATTTGATGCCTTCTGATATTTTAGGAAGTGAAATTTTAGATGAAAATCGACACTTTAAATTTATTAAAGGACCCATTTTTTCTAATATTATTTTGGCCGATGAGATCAATAGAACTCCTCCAAAAACGCAAGCCGCTTTGTTGGAAGCGATGCAAGAACGTGCGGTTACTATTGCTGGACATAACTATAAATTAGATTTGCCTTACTTTGTTTTGGCAACTCAAAACCCTATCGAACAAGAAGGAACTTATCCTTTGCCTGAGGCGCAGTTGGATCGATTTATGTTTGCTATAAAGTTAGATTATCCCTCATTTCTCGAAGAGGTGCAAGTAGTGAAAAATACAACTTCAGATGTAAAGTTGGCTATTAATCCTTTATTCTCTACGGAAGAAATTATAGAATATCAGCATTTAATTCGCCGTATTCCAGTGGCAGATAATGTGATTGAGTATGCGGTAACCTTGGTTAGCAAAACACGTCCTAATAACCCTTTGTCCAATGATTACGTGAAGAACTATTTAGATTGGGGGGCAGGTCCAAGAGCTTCGCAAAACTTAATAATAGCAGCAAAGGCGAATGCAGCATTTCACGGAAAATTTTCTCCAGACATAGAAGACGTGAAGGCGGTCGCTACAGGAATTCTGCGTCATAGAATTATCAAGAATTACAAAGCAGATGCTGAAGGTATTTCGGAAGAAATGATCATAGAAAAGCTATTATAACGTTATAGTTGTCTTATTTAGAAAGGTTCTTTGTTTGAAATACAACAAAGGACCTTTTTTTATTTTGTCTCATATTTTCATATTGATAAAAAAATCTTTTTTAAATATTGAATAGATAAAAATTTAATAAAATATTGATATTTTATCAATAAAATATGGTTAAGTGCTGTTTTTGCCGATAATAATTTTCAAAAAGGGGACTTCTATTAAATTTTTTTAATTCTCGGCTTTAATTCCTAAATTTGCGTAAAAAAATAATAACACTTAATTATTATGGCTTTTGGTATTGAAATATCCAATAAAAAGGGTCATTAACATACAACATTTATGAGCACTTACAACGATTACATCAAAGAGATTGAAGAACGTAAAGTACAAGGACTTCATCCTAAACCGATTGATGGGGCTGATTTACTAAGCGAAATCATCACTCAAATTAAAGATTTAAATAATGCTAATAGAGTAGATTCTCTTAATTTTTTCATTTACAATACAGTTCCAGGTACTACTCCTGCAGCAGGTGTAAAAGCTAAATTTTTGAAGGAAATTATTTTGGGTGAATCTGTGGTAGCTGAAATAACACCAGAGTTTGCTCTTGAATTGTTGTCGCACATGAAGGGAGGTCCTTCAATTGAAGTGTTATTAGATTTAGCATTAGGTAATGATGTCGCTATTGCAAAAGGAGCAGCGAATGTCTTAAAAACTCAAGTATATCTATATGATGCAGACACAGATCGTCTAGCAGCTTCATATAAAGATGGTAACGAAATTGCAAAGGATATTTTAGAAAGTTATGCTAAAGCTGAGTTTTTTACAAAACTTCCAGATGTACAAGAAAAGATTGATGTTGTTACTTATGTAGCTGGTGAAGGAGATATCTCTACGGATTTATTGTCTCCAGGAAATCAAGCACATTCTCGTTCTGATCGCGAATTACACGGAAAATGTATGATTTCTCCACAAGCTCAGGAGGAAATTAAAGCACTTCAAGCACAATATCCAGATAAAAGTGTAATGCTAATTGCAGAAAAAGGGACTATGGGTGTAGGGTCTTCAAGAATGTCAGGTGTAAATAACGTGGCGCTTTGGACAGGAAAACAAGTAAGTCCATATATTCCATTTGTGAATATTGCCCCAATTGTTGCAGGAACAAACGGAATCTCACCAATTTTCCTTACTACTGTTGATGTTACGGGTGGTATCGGTTTAGATTTAAAAAATTGGGTGAAAAAAGTAGATGCAAATGGAGAGGTTCTTCGCAACGAAAGTGGTGATCCTATTTTAGAAGAAGTGTATTCTGTTGCTACAGGTACTGTTTTAACAATCAATACTAAAACCAAAAAGTTATACAAAGGAGATCAAGAATTGATAGATATTTCTAAGGCGTTTACTCCACAGAAAATGGAATTTATCAAAGCTGGTGGATCTTATGCAATTGTGTTTGGTAAAAAATTACAAACATTCGCTTCAAAAACGTTAGGGATTGATATTACTCCGGTATTTGCTCCATCAAAAGAGGTTTCCATCGAAGGACAAGGACTAACAGCAGTAGAAAAAATATTTAATAAAAACGCTGTAGGTACAACACCTGGTAAAGTGTTACATGCAGGTTCTGATGTTCGTGTTGAGGTAAATATTGTTGGTTCTCAAGATACAACAGGTTTAATGACTTCACAAGAACTTGAGTCTATGGCAGCTACCGTAATATCACCAATAGTTGATGGTGCTTATCAATCAGGTTGTCATACTGCCTCTGTTTGGGATAATAAATCGAAAGCGAATATCCCAAGATTAATGAAGTTTATGAATGACTTTGGTCTTATTACAGCGCGTGATCCAAAAGGAGTATATCATGCTATGACTGACGTTATTCACAAGGTTCTTAATGATATTACTGTAGATGAGTGGGCAATTATTATTGGTGGTGACTCACATACAAGAATGTCAAAAGGAGTAGCTTTTGGTGCTGATTCGGGTACTGTTGCGCTTGCGTTGGCTACTGGTGAAGCTTCTATGCCAATTCCAGAATCTGTGAAGGTAACTTTCAAAGGAAATATGAAAAACTATATGGATTTCCGTGATGTTGTTCATGCTACACAATCTCAAATGCTTCAACAATTTGGTGGAGAGAATGTGTTTCAAGGAAGAATTATTGAGGTTCATATCGGAACATTAACCGCAGATCAGGCGTTTACATTTACAGACTGGACAGCTGAAATGAAAGCTAAAGCATCTATTTGTATTTCAGAGGATGCTACTTTAATTGAATCACTAGAAATTGCAAAAAGCAGAATCCAAATCATGATTGATAAAGGAATGGATAATGCTAAGCAAGTTTTAAAAGGATTAATCAACAAAGCGGATAAGAGAATTGCTGAAATTAAATCAGGAGAAAAACCTGCTTTAACTCCAGATGCGAATGCTAAATACTATGCAGAAGTTGTTATTGACCTAGATGTTATTGCTGAGCCAATGATTGCTGATCCAGATGTTAATAATGCTGACGTTTCTAAACGTTATACTCACGATACCATTAGACCACTTTCTTTTTATGGAGGAGTGAAAAAAGTTGATCTTGGTTTTGTTGGATCATGTATGGTACACAAAGGCGATATGAAAATTCTAGCGCAAATGCTTAAAAATGTAGAAGCGCAATATGGTAAAGTTGAATTTAAAGCACCTCTTGTAGTTGCTCCACCAACTTATAACATTGTTGACGAATTGAAAGCTGAAGGAGATTGGGAAGTTTTACAAAAATACTCTGGATTCGAATTTGATGATAATGCTCCAAAAGGGGTTGCGCGTACAGGATATGAAAACATCTTATATCTAGAACGTCCAGGTTGTAATTTATGTATGGGTAACCAAGAAAAAGCAGCCAAAGGAGATACTGTTATGGCTACTTCAACTCGTCTTTTCCAAGGAAGAGTTGTGGAAGACGCAGAAGGTAAAAAGGGTGAATCATTACTTTCTTCTACTCCTGTTGTTGTATTGTCTACTATTTTAGGAAGAACTCCTACTATCGAAGAATATACAGCTGCAGTGAAAGGGATTAACTTAACACAATTCGCTCCATCTCATAAATTATTAGTAAACAATTAGCATATTGCTTTTAGCTATGATTTAAAAGCCTGATTCTATGGATTCGGGCTTTTTTTATGCTTGATTTTTTGTAACTTGCAGGGATAATAAATTAGTATTAATTTTATTTAAATCTTATGGCATTCGATATTGAAATGATTGAGAAAGTATATAAAAATATACCTTCTCGTGTAGATAGAGCTCGTGAACTTGTTGGACGTCCACTTACACTAACAGAAAAGATTTTGTACGCTCATTTATGGGAAAAAATCCCGACAGAACACTTTAAAAGAGGTGTTGATTATGTTGATTTCGCTCCAGATAGAGTAGCGTGTCAAGATGCAACAGCACAAATGGCTTTGTTGCAATTTATGCATGCTGGCAAGAAGACAGTCGCAGTACCTACAACGGTGCACTGTGATCACTTAATTCAAGCAAAATCTGGCGCAACAGAAGATTTAGCCTTTGCTAACAAACAATCCAAAGAAGTTTTTGATTTTCTTTCATCTGTTTCAAATAAATATGGTATTGGGTTTTGGAAACCAGGTTCGGGTATTATTCATCAAATTGTACTAGAAAACTATGCTTTTCCAGGCGGAATGATGATTGGAACAGATTCTCATACGGTCAACGCAGGGGGATTAGGAATGTTAGCCATAGGTGTAGGTGGAGCAGATGCTGTAGATGTGATGTCAGGAATGTCTTGGGAATTAAAGTTCCCTAAGTTAATTGGAGTTAAATTGACGGGAAAACTTAACGGTTGGACTGCTCCAAAAGATGTGATATTAAAAGTAGCTGATATTCTTACAGTAAAAGGAGGAACTGGGGCAGTTGTTGAATATTTTGGTGAAGGTGCTCTAAATATGTCTTGTACAGGAAAAGGAACTATATGTAATATGGGTGCAGAAATTGGCGCAACTACTTCTACGTTTGGTTATGATGATTCTATGCGCAGGTATTTAGCTGCAACAGGGAGACAACAAGTTGTTGATGCAGCCGATAAAATTGCTCCTTATTTAACTGGAGATCCAGAAGTTTATGCTAATCCAGAGCAGTATTTTGATCAATTGATAGAAATTAATTTATCAGAATTAGAGCCGCAGATTAATGGTCCTTTCACTCCTGATAGAGGAACTCCAGTTTCGAAAATGAAGGAAGAAGCAGCGGCGAATGGTTGGCCTATTAAAGTAGAATGGGGACTTATTGGTTCTTGTACCAATTCATCTTATGAAGATATGGCTCGAGCAGCTTCTATTGTAAATCAAGCAGTAGAACACGGAATCTCACCAAAGGCTGAATTTGGAATAAATCCTGGTTCTGAACAAATTCGATATACCATCGAGAGAGACGGTATTATAGCAACTTTCGAAAAAATGGGAACGAAAGTATTTACCAATGCTTGCGGACCGTGTATAGGACAATGGGACAGGGCAGGGGCTGATAAAGGGGAGAAAAATACAATCGTGCATTCCTTCAATCGAAATTTTTCTAAACGAGCTGATGGAAATCCAAATACACACGCTTTTGTAACTTCTCCAGAAATGGTGGCGGCTCTTGCAATTTCAGGAAGATTAGATTTTAATCCATTAACGGATACCTTGCTGAATGATAATGGAGAAGAAGTGAAATTGAAAGCTCCTTTTGGAGACGAATTGCCCAGTAGAGGATTTGATGTTGAAGATGCAGGTTTTCAAGCTCCAGCCGAAGATGGCTCAAATGTTCAAATCGTAGTCAGTCCTACTTCAGACCGTTTGCAATTATTGGCACCATTTGAGGCTTGGGATGGAAAAAACATTACTGGCGCTAAACTCTTGATTAAAGCATTTGGTAAATGTACCACAGACCATATATCAATGGCGGGTCCATGGTTGCGTTTTCGAGGACATTTGGATAATATATCTAACAATATGCTAATTGGTGCAATCAATGCTTTTAATCAAAAAGCAAACGAAGTAAAAAATCAGTTAACGGGAAACTATGAAGCTGTGCCAACGGTTCAAAGAGCTTATAAGGCAGCTGGAATTCCATCGATAGTAGTAGGTGATCATAATTACGGAGAAGGTTCTTCGCGCGAGCATGCTGCAATGGAGCCTCGTTTCTTAGGAGTTAAAGCGGTTTTGGTAAAATCATTTGCCCGAATTCACGAAACGAATTTGAAAAAACAAGGAATGTTGGCCATAACATTTGCTAACGAGTTGGACTACGATAAAATTCAAGAAGATGATACTTTTAATTTCTTAGATTTAACAGAATTTGCACCTGGTAAACCTTTAACTATTGAGCTAGTACATGCCAATGGAACTTCAGAAATTATTCTTGGGAATCATACGTATAACGCTAGTCAAATAGGTTGGTTTGTGGCCGGTTCCGCATTAAACTTAATCGCTTCAGTAGGACAATAGTACAATAAAATACACGTTCGTAAAGAAAGCTCCTTAGGTAACTTTGGAGCTTTTTTGTTTTTCATTATAGTACTATAAGTAGATTTTATAATAGTTTTAACATTTTTAATTTATTAAAAAAAGTATATTTGTAAAACTTGATAAAAATGTGATTTTTAGATTAAAAATGCCCTTTTTTTTAATCTAATTTCTGTGAAATAAGCTTTTAGATAAAAATAATACCACAATTTGTAAAAAATAAGGATGAAGTACTTTGGAATACTATTTTGGCTTTTGGTTTGTACCACGACAACTGTTTTTTCACAAGAAAAATTTGTTAAACACAAAATTTCTCAGGGCGAAACCATTTCTTCAATTGCAGAAAAATACAATGTTAGTCAAAAAGTAATTTTTAATTTAAATCCAAAAGCTTCAGGGATTTTAAAATTGAATTCGGTATTAAAAATTCCAAATAAGAATTATAAAAAAGAGGTTGCCAAAAAAGAGTTAGCAGCTAAAAAGAAAAACACTAAAGAGATTGATTATCTTGTTTTACCCAAAGAAACTTTGTTTGGTATCGCTAAGAAATTCAATGTTAGAGTCGAAGAAATTAAAAAAAATAATCCTTCAATAGAAAAATCAGGATTACAAATTGGAGAGAAAATAAAAGTAATTGTTCCTGAAAACTTCGAGTTGAAAGAAGAGCCAACGGTTGCTATCTCAAACGATTCTGAGCAAAAAAATACAACTATCCCTTCAAATACTTCCGCTATTAGTGAGTTTGTTGCTCCAAATACTTCAACTGAAGGACAGCAAATACATGAAGTAATAGCAAGTGAAACAAAGTATGGTATCTCAAAACGCTATGGTATTTCGGTTGAAGAACTTGAAAAATTGAACCCCAACATTGTATCTAAAAGCCTTGAAATAGGTCAGAAATTAAATGTGCCTTTGCAAAATAAAGCAACAGAAGTGATTCAAACTGTTGAGGTTTCGAGTCCATCTCCAGTTAAAGAAGTAACTTCAGTTGAAGTAAACAAAGAGCAAGTGGTAGCTGAAACATCGGTTTCAAATACGGTTGCCTCTCCTGAGACTACTACTATCGTTCATGAAGTTTTACCTAAAGAAACTAAGTTTGGTATTGCCAAAAAGTACGGAATTACTGTTGCGGAATTGGACAAACTAAATCCTTCGATTCATAAAAAATTGAGAGTTGGGGCAATCTTAAAAATTAAAGAGGGAACCACTGCAGTAGTAGCTGTGAATGAAACGGAAACCAAGGTGGATTCAACAGTTGTGGAGTCCAGTTCTGAGAAGTTCTTTGGGGATTATTCCATTGCAGATGATTTAATTGCCAAAGCATCTGATAATTTAGGGATTCGGTACAGGTCTGGAGGTACGACAAGAGCAGGTTTTGACTGTTCTGGTTTAATGTGTTCTACATTCATTGCTTTAGATATTAAACTTCCAAGGTCTTCCAATGAAATGTCCAATATTGGGATAAGAGTTACACCTACAGAAGCCAAAAAAGGAGACTTGATTTTCTTTAAAACCAGAGGCAGCGGACGCATCAACCATGTAGGAATGGTAGTAGATGTAGTAGGAGATGAGATTAAGTTTATTCATTCTTCTACCAATAGTGGTGTAATCATTTCTTCAACAAAAGAAGGATATTACCATCGAAATTTTGCCCAAGTTAATCGTGTTTTAAAGTAAGTTACTCTTCCTTTTCTTTAAACAATTCGATGTTGTTTTTCGAAATTCTTTTTTTTAGCCACGTCTTAAGTTTGTCTTCATCGCTAGTACTTAATGTTTTTGTGCTGTTATAAATTGCTACAGTTTTAGTAATTGTACTATCTGTATTTTCATTAAAAGTATGATTCGCCAAGGAAATGTTTTTGATTTGAGGAAACAAAATAATGATTTCTTCTCTTAATGCTCTGTTGTTGTAAGTGTTCTGTTTTAGCTTATTTTCTAAATTGAGTATCATTAAGTCTTTTTCATTTTCTTTCGCTTTTTCAGAAGCATTGTTTTCCAAAATGAATTTCTTAATATCTGTGGTGTCTTGTTTTATTACCAATTGAGTGTTTTCGATATTGTATTTTTTCAATGCACTACTTAAGTTTTGTATCTCTTGTTTGTTTATTTTTTTGTTTAAAAAAGCCAATTCAATACTTTTTGGGTTTTTGTTGTAATTGATTTTTTGGTACAAAATGGCAAACCCTTTTTCATTCAATTCATCATTTAAAAACAATTCCACTTTTTGTTTGTATTTCTTTTCTTGGGCTAACAAATAAGCAAAATAAACACTAGGTACAATTAGCAAAACAATAATTGTTGAAATGGTATATTTTATTTGTTTTCGGTATTTTGGGTCTAGATGAGTGACTTCAGGATACTGTAAATACTTTACGATAAGAAAGGTAGAAATACAGATAAACACACAATTGATAGTGTATAAAAATAGGGCGCCGAGAAAGTATTTCCAATTTCCAATAGCCAGTCCGTATCCTGCTGTACACAAAGGAGGCATCAAGGCTGTCGCAATCGCAACACCTGGAATAGGATTTCCTTTTTCAACTCTAGTAATTGCAATTACTCCCACAAGACCACCAAAAAAAGCTATCAATATATCGTATATGTTGGGTGAGGTACGAGCCAATAATTCGGATTGTGTTTCCTTAAAAGGACTCAGCATAAAATAAATAGTAGACACAAACAAACTGACTAAAGTAGCAATGAGAAGGTTTTTGGCTGCTTTTTTTAATAATTCAAAATCATAAATACCTAAGCTAAAACCTGCTCCAACGATAGGTCCCATTAAAGGAGAAATAAGCATAGCGCCAATAATCACAGCAGTTGAGTTGACGTTGAGTCCAACAGAAGCGACTACAATAGCGCAAGCCAAAATCCAAACGGTAGCGCCTCTAAAGGAAATATTTGCCTTAACATTTTCTAAAACTTTTTGTTTGTTTTCTTCTCCAGTATGTAAGTCAAGGAATTTTTGTAATCGATTCATAGTATTCTGAATTAAAAAAATTGTTCAGTAAAGTTAAACAATTAAAAATTGGCATAAAAAAAACGTTGAAATTAGTTCAACGTCCTAGAGTTGTTATAGAAATTGGATTTTAGTTTTTGGTAAAGGTCAAATAATCAGTTCCACCATTGCCACCGCTTACGTCTTTTAGTTTAATTACTGTTGAAGTTCTTTCGATAATTTCCCAGTCATCTGTTAGTTCAAGAAAAGTAGCAGGAGAAGTGAAAGCGATATTGAAATCCAAGTCACTTATGCTATTGTCATCATCGCTATTGCTATCAGTGACAGACCAAGTCCCCGTTTGTGTTAATGTGCCGTTAGTAGCAGTTAGAACACCATTGCTGCCAAACGTAAAGTTATAACCAGAAAAATTACTTGTTTCTTCTTTGTCAGTATCAAAGTAGTAAGTGATTTTCCACGTTCCAGATGCTACTGCAGAAGTGATGCTGCTTATAGAATTTGTTCCGTTAGAGTTACTGTCATCGGAACTGCAAGAAAGAAAAAAGACAGTAACCAAAAGCAGTAGAATGCTTTGTCTGTTGATAAAATGGATTGTTTTCATATAATGTGGTATTTAAGATTTAAATGGTAACGAAAAACAATCTGATATATTGTATGTTCTTAAAAATCAATCGTTTATTTTAAAATTGCAGTTTTTAAATGTATGGATACCTGCTTAGAAATTTTAGCGGCTACTATGGTTGGTATTTCGATATTGAAGTCGTCTGTGTTTACGACAAAGGTAGATTGGATTTCAATTCCCTTGGTTATTTTTCTAAGCCAAGCTTTGCTAATGATGGGTTTGGATTTTCCGTGTATTTTGAGAATTCCTTTTATTTGGTACTCTGTAGGGGTTTGGGATACAAATTTGTAATCGAATTTGTCAATTCTACCAATAAAAGTTGCTTTGGGGTAACGGTCGCTCTCTAAATAGTTTTCATTAAAATGAGTGCGCATCAAATCTCTTTTGAACTTAAAATTTTTGATAAAAACGGTACAGCTAATTTCGCCAGTTTTTATTTCAACAGAGAAAATGACCTCCTCATTAATGGCTTTCACTTCCTCAAAAAAAGGTACCGAAGCTTCAAATGAAATTACCCCTTTTGAGTCAGATAATTGTTCTTGAGCTTGAATGAAGAGTGTAAACGACAAGAAAAAAAGAGAAACTATTTTTTTCATAAGTCAAGAGATATTGTATCTCTTAAAGTTACACATTTTAATTATTATAAACGATTGTTTAGTAGGTTTTTATTGAAGTTGCAGCTGAATGTTGTACTTGGTGATATTGGCTAAGTTTTCTGCAGAACAATAATCAAATTCTTCTTCGTGCTCTTCGTGTTCTTTTTTGAGTTCTATTTGTTTTAAACAATTGCTAAAGCGTCGCACATCATTTAGGGTTTTTAATTGTAAGCCCGGAACGGCAACACTTTTTCCGTTAGCATCTTTGGCAACCATCGTAAAATAAGAGGAATTACAATGTTTTATGGCTCCAGTTTGAATGTTTTCTGCTTCTACTCGAATGCCAACAATCATTGAACTTCTTCCCACATAATTTACAGAAGCTTTCATGGTAACCAATTCGCCCACTTCAATAGGCTGTAAAAAGTTTACAGTATCAACAGAAGCGGTTACGCAATAGTTTCCAGAAAACTTAGAAGCACTTGCAAAGGCAATTTGGTCGAGTAAGGATAAGATATAACCGCCATGAATTTTACCACTAAAATTAGTGTGTGACGGCAGCATTAGTTCAGAAATGGTAACATGCGATGCGGAAACTGGCTTGAATACGTTGGTCATAATTTATCTGTTATTAAACGGGGAGGCTTCTTTTTGAACGGAGGTTATAAAAAAACGAGTTTCGCCCCACCACATAAAAGTGCGTTTTTTTTCTTCATAGGTTAAGCGAACATAATGACCTTGTAGAATTTTTAAACTATCGATAACTGCTTTGTCTTTGTCTAAAACTGAAAAGCGAAAAATTTGTGCTCCCGAAATTCCTTGGCTCAATTCACCTTCCCAAGTTTTGATGAGCACACCTTTATGGCTTAAACGGATTAACTCCCCAGAGCGAACACCATCACTAACAGGAATGTAATAAATAAACGCCATATAAATAGAAACGATTAGTACTCCAGCGAGTAGCAATAAAGCAGCAATTTTTTTCATTTGTTTTAGTTTATAAGGTTGTTTGTATCATTTTCAGCTCTTTTTAGAACATTTTCAGGTAGTGCTTTTTTGGCTTTGGCCCCCATTTTTTTTAATTTTTCTACACTAACAATTAGGTTGCCTTTGCCATCCACTAGCTTATTCATAGCAGCTCCATATTCAACTTTGCTTTCGTCAATTTTCTTTCCTATTTTAATTAAATCGGCCACAAAACCTTCAAATTTATCATAAAGTGCCCCAGCTTGTCGTGCAATTTCAAAGGCATTTTCTTGTTGTTTTTGGTTGGTCCACATACTGTCAATAGTGCGTAAAGTAGCCAAAAGAGTTGAAGGCGTCACGATTACGATATTTTTCTCAAAGGCTTTGTTGTACAAGGTAGTGTCGTCATTTAATGCTAAAGCAAAAGCAGGCTCCATAGGAATGAAAAGCAACACAAAATCGGGACTTTCTATTTGGTACAAATCATGATAATTTTTATCCCCTAGTTGCTCTACGTGGCGCTTTATGGATTGAATGTGTTCTTTTAAAAATCCAGCTTTTAAATTGTCGTCTTCTTCATTAATGTATTTTTCGTAGGCAGTCAAAGACACTTTAGAGTCGACAATCATTTTTTTGCCATCGGGTAAATTGATAACGACATCGGGAAATACTCTGCTTCCTTCAGAAGTAGTATGCGATTGTTGTACAAAATATTCGCGGTCTTTTTCCAATCCCGATTTTTCTAAAACCCTTTCCAAAATAAGTTCACCCCAATTTCCTTGCATTTTACTATCTCCTTTTAATGCTTTGGTAAGGTTTAAGGTTTCTTTACTCATTTGAAGATTCATCTGTTGCAAACCCACAATTTGCTGACGTAACGCCGCGTGATAATCAATACTTTCTTTATGGGTATCTTCTACTTTTTTCTCGAATAACTGAATCTTATCTTGAAGCGGACTCAAGATATTCTTCATGTTTTCCTTGTTCTGTTCTGTGAATTTATTCGATTTTTCGTCAAGAATTTTATTAGCTAAGTTTTCGAATTCTTTGGTGAATTTTTCCTGAAGTTGTTCCACTTCATTTTTTTGTTCTTTATGTCGTTCTAGTAAATTATCAAAATCTACTTCTTTTTTAGAAAGCTGAATGGCCAAACTATCTTTTTCATTTCGGATGGCTTCTTTTTCTTGAAGGCTATTTTGTAATTGTTTTTCAAAAGCAGTTTTATCGATTGTAGCTTGTTCTTTTTGTTGTTGTAGCAAATGTTGAGCAGCATTGATTTTCTCTTCCAAGCTTATTTTTTGTGACTCAAAACGAGCTGAAAACAACAGTTTTCCAATAAAAAGACCAAGGGCAAGCGCAACGATAAAAACCAATAAAAAAGAAAATAATTCAGACATGGATGATAGTTTTTTGAAAAGTAAAAGTAAGAATTTTTAATTCAGTTTCAAGTTGACTTAACGATATAAAAAAAGTCCCACCGAAGCAGGACTAAAGGTTTTCACCTACGGCATATAGCCTTATTGTGATAAGATTAAAGATTAGAAGTTTTAATCTGTTGTAAATGTAGGAAAAAAAATCTTTAATTATAATGAGGATAACCGTAATGTTCATAATTTATTTTTTCATAGCTTTAAGAATTCTTACAAAATTGATAGTACTATGACAAAAATATTAGGATTGGATTTGGGAACGAATTCGATAGGGTGGGCATTAATTGATGACGTTCAAAATAAAATAGAGGGAATTGGAACTAGAATATTTCCGATGGGAGTGGAGAATTTGGGAGAAGGAGAGGGAAGAGAAATGTCAAAAAATGCAGGAAGAACTGGGGCAAGAGGCGTTAGAAGACAATTTTTTAGAAGGAGATTGCGGAAAAAGATATTACTTAAAGCGCTCTCGGAAAATAAAATGTGTCCAATGGAGGCTAATGATTTTGTAGATTGGAAAAAAACAAAAGAATTTCCTTCTGATAAATTAGCCAACTGGTTTGCTTTAAATCCTTATGAGTTGCGACAAAGAGCGCTGAATGAAAAACTAACTTTAGAAGAAATTGGTAGAATTTTTTACCATCTTATTCAAAGGCGAGGTTTTTTAAGTAATAGCAGGAAGGGTGGGACAGATGATGGTACAATTTTTAAAGGTAATCCAAAAGAAGGGAAAATTGGAATTACAGAAACACAAGACAAAATTCAAGAGAAAACTTTAGGGTCGTATTTATTTGAAATTTATCCAAAAGAAAATCAACCTTTTCAAGAGGGACAAGAAAGAATCCGAAATAGATACACTACTCGTAAAATGTATGTGGATGAGTTCGAATTAATTTGGAATAAACAAGCACAATTTCATTCTGAACTTACAGAAGAATTGAAAACTACATTTGGAGGAAGAAAATTGGACGGATACAAAGAAGATGGGATTTTATTCCATCAAAGACCATTACGTTCGCAAAAACATTTGGTTGGAAATTGTGCTTTTGAGACAACCAAAACCAAATGCCCAATTAGTGCCATTCCATTTGAGCAATTTAGAGTTTGGCAATGGGTAAATACGGTTGAGTGCAACGGAGAGAAAATCTCTGAAGAAGAGAAAGAAAAAATTGTTGATTTTCTGTATGCTAACGAAAAACCAGATTTTAAAAAAATAAGAAAAGCTATTGGTAAGGAAAGTGCAGAATTTAAATTCAATTATAAAGATGATGATAAAATAGTGGGAACTTATACCATCTCTAATTTATCAAACAAAAAGTATTTTGGAAAAAAATGGTTTGATTTTACTGAAAAAGAGCAAGAAGATATTTGGCATGTTTTATATTTTTTTGATAGTAAATCCAATTTAAAAGACTACGCCATTAAAAATTGGAATTTTAATGAAGATCAAGCGATTGCTATTTCAAAGTTTAATGTCAAAGATGGGTACTCTAGTCTAAGCAGAAAAGCAATTGCAAATATTTTACCTTTCTTGCAAATGGGTTATACCTATGATATTGCAGTAGTTTTGGGAGGAATAAAAAATGTGTTTGGTTCGGAGTGGGAAAAATTATCTGATGAAAAACGGAATTTCTTTCATGATAATGTATATGAAATTGTACGTTCTAAAACCAAAGGCGGTTTTATTGAAACCATAAAAGATATTCTTAGAAATGATTATAGTATTTCTGATCATCAAATGCGAAAATTATACCATCATTCAGCAACAATTGATGTAGCAGAATTGATGGATAAATTGCCTCTTGGGAAAGAAGCAGATGATGAAATTCAAAAAATAAAAAATCCAATTGTAATCACAGCCTTATTTGAATTACGAAAATTAGTGAATGAACTTATTGACGAACATGGAAAAATTGACGAAATAAAAGTAGAAATGGCTCGTGATTTGAAAGTTTCTAAATCAGAACGATACAAAACGCGTAGAAACCAGCAAAGATTAGAAAAAGAGAATGATAGAGTGAAAGTTGAAGTGTTGAAATATACCAATTTATCACACGACAATATTTTGAAATTCAAACTATGGGAAGAATGTAAAAGAACTTGTCCTTATACTGGTTTGTCAATACCTATAAATGAATTATTTACAAACAAATGGCAGATTGAACATATTCATCCATGGAGTAAATCGTTGAATGATAGTTTTTCTAACAAAACTCTTTGTTTGGGAACAGAAAATATTAAAAAAGGAAATAAAACACCTTTTGAATATTATGGTAATGACGAAGCTAATTGGTCTGCGATAAAAGAAAGAGCGTTGAAATTATTTTCATTTACAAAAGAATATCCAGATTCTTATAATAAGTTCAAGCGATTTGTTAAACAAAGTTTTGATGATGATTTTACCTCTAGACAGTTAAATGACACACGCTATATTAGTAAAGAAGCTAAAAATTATTTGTCTAAAATATGCAAAAATGTAATGGTTTCTCCAGGACAAGCTACTTCAAATTTGAGACAAAAATGGGGTTTAAATCATATTTTGAATGATGAAAATGCCAAGACGAGAGAAGATCATCGTCATCATGCTATTGATGCGTTGGTAATGGCTTGTACCAAACTATCGTATGTGCAAGAATTATCAAAATGGAATCGATATAACAGAGCGTATGATTTAAAACAATTTTCATTGCCTTGGGATTCGTTTAGACGTGACGCCGAAATTGCTGTAGATAACATCTTAATTTCTCATAAAAAAATCTCAAACGATATTACTATTCGTTTTAAAACCGTTGAAAAAAACGGAAAGAAATATACCAATAAAGGAGTAGCTGCTCGAGGTCAATTGCATAAAGAAACCGTTTTTGGGAAAAGAACTTTTAATGGGGAAGAGGCATTTCACGTTCGTAAGGCTATAGATAGCTTAGAGACTGCCAAACAAATAGACAAAGTAGTCGATGAAACTACGCGGAAGTTAATTCTTAAGCGAGTAAATGAATTGGGTGGTTTTGTAAAAGACAAAGTGCCTGCAAATACATTCTTTGTTGTAGATGAAAATGGAATTAAGCAACCTCAAATATTTTTGCCCAATAAAAACGGAGCGCCTGTGCCTATTTTAAAAGTTAGGATGAAAGAAAGCATTGGTAGAGCCGAAAAATTGAAGGATAAAATTAACCAATGGGTAAACCCAAGAAATAATCATCATGTGTTAGTTTACAAGGACGAAAAGGGAAATCTTAAAGAAGATGTGGTAACTTTTTGGACAGTTGTAGAAAGAAAACGAACCGGGCAATCTATCTATCAATTGCCAGTTGGAGGTAAAGAAATTGTTACTTCACTACATACTAATGATATGTTTGTTATTGGATTAAATGAAGATGAGATCAATTGGAGTTCTTTAGAATATGATGAAATAAATAAACATCTATATAGA
>ERZ650300.218-NODE-218-length-32938-cov-10.136332_pt1 | contig 32938 bp, 22 predicted proteins | sample MGYA00376236_ERZ650300 | MGnify/ENA primary metagenome ERZ650300 (study PRJEB26733, sample SAMN07839303) | wastewater metagenome | biome: urban; feature: wastewater treatment plant; material: waste water | place: USA: North Carolina | collected 2016-04-28 ...
CAAATTGATTTGTATGACTTTGCTACTTTAGAAAAAGTAAGCACCCTTTTTGATACTAAAAATCATCCTGAAGTAAAATCAATTGATAGCTATTCATTTGATAAAAACGAGAAAAAGATTTTAATCGCAACTAACTCAAATCCTATTTTCCGTCATTCTTTTACGGCGCAGTATTTTGTTTATGATATTCCATCAAAAACGGTAAATAGTTTTACTACAAATGCCATTCAAGAGCCAACATTTAGCGCTGATGGAACCAAAATTGCTTACGCATTTGAAAACAATCTATATGTTCATGATTTATCATCAGGTGTAAAAATTCAAATTACGCAAGATGGCCAAAAAAATAAAATCATTAACGGTATTACAGATTGGGTTTATGAAGAAGAATTTGCCTTCGTAAAAGCGTATGATTGGAATGTAACTGGTACAAAAATCGCTTACATCAAGTTTGATGAAACGGAAGTTCCAGAATTTTCTATGGACATGTATAATGAAGGTTTATATCCAACGCAAACTGTTTTTAAATATCCAAAAGCGGGTGAAAAAAACGCAATTGTTTCGTTACATATTTTCGATTTAAAATCGGGAACTACTAAGAAAATCAACTTAGGAGATTATAAAGATTTTTATATCCCAAGAATCAAATGGACGAATGATGCTGCTACTTTGAGTGTTCAAGTAATGAATCGTCACCAAAATAATTTAGATTTACATTTTGTAGATGCAAACACTGGAACTACAAAAATCGTTTTAAATGAAAAAGACGCAGCTTATGTTGATGTTACTGATAACTTAACTTTCTTGAAAGACAACAGTTTTATCTGGACATCAGAAAAAGACGGATTCAATCATATTTATCACTACGATAAATCAGGTAAATTGAAAAAACAAATTACTTCTGGAAAGTGGGAGGTAACGAATTATTATGGTTTTGATGAAAAATCAGGAATGGTTTACTATCAATCAGTAGAGAATGGTTCAATTAATAGAGATGTTTATGCGATCAAAGTTGATGGGAAGTCAAAAGTAAGATTGTCATCAAAAACAGGAACAAATTCGGCAACTTTTAGCCCAAATTTCCAATATTTTATTACTACATTTTCAAGCGCAACTCAGCCTCCAGTTTATACTTTGAATGATGCCAAAGCTGGAAAGCAATTGCAAATGATTGAGGAGAATCAAACCTTATCCAACAATTTAAAAGGCTTCAATTTGCCTACAAAAGAGTTCTCTGTTTTGAAAACAGAAAAAGGAATCGAACTTAATATGTGGATGATGAAACCTAAAGATTTTGATGCTACTAAAAAATATCCTGTTTTTATGTTCCAATATTCTGGGCCAGGTTCACAACAAGTCAATAATGATTGGAACAGCGGCGATGATTACTGGTTTGCATCGCTTACACAAAAAGGATATATTGTGGCCTGTGTTGATGGAAGAGGCACAGGTTTTAAAGGAGCCGCATTCAAAAAAGTGACTCAAAAAGAATTGGGTAAATACGAAGTAATCGACCAAATTGATGCGGCCAAAGTATTGGGTTCTTATTCTTTTGTTGACAAATCAAGAATAGGAATTTTTGGTTGGTCGTTTGGTGGATTTATGGCATCGAATTGTATTTTGAAAGGAAATGATGTTTTCAAAATGGCTATCGCAGTGGCTCCAGTTACCAATTGGCGTTTTTATGATAGTATTTATACGGAACGTTATATGCAAACACCACAAGAAAACCCTAGTGGTTATGATGATAACTCGCCAATAAATCACGTACAGAAGTTAAAAGGCAAGTTTTTATTAATACACGGCTCGGCAGATGATAATGTACACGTTCAAAATTCAATGCAAATGATGGAAGCCTTGATTCAAGCCAACAAACAGTTCGATTCACAAATTTATCCAGACAAAAATCACGGTATTTTTGGAGGTTATACCCGAATTCAACTTTACAATAAAATGACTAACTTTATCCTTGAAAATTTATAATAACTAACCTCAATCACATAATTTAAACTAGACTACAATGACAGAAACACAAGAGAAAACAGCTCATCCAAAAGGACTTTGGGTATTGTTTGGAACAGAAATGTGGGAACGATTCAATTTCTATGGAATGCGCGCCATCTTAACTCTTTTTATGGTAAATGCTTTAATGTTAGGAGAATCTAATGCTTCTATTATTTATGGCGGATTTTTAGCTTTGTGTTATTTGACACCGCTTCTTGGAGGTTTTATAGCCGATAAATATCTAGGAAATAGAAGTTGTATTATGTTGGGCGGTACTTTGATGGCAATTGGTCAATTTTTATTATTCTATAGTGCCACGATTTATGGTAGTAATTTAGAGTTTTCAAAAGCAATTTTTTGGTTAGGTTTGTTTCTGATTATTTTTGGGAATGGTTTTTTTAAGCCTAATATTTCATCAATGGTAGGAAGTTTATATCCTCCACAAGAAAAAACAAAGTTAGATTCTGCATTTACTATTTTTTATATGGGAATCAACATTGGAGCACTTTTAAGTCAATATTTTGTACCATTAATTGCAGATGTTAAAGTAAATGGGGTACAAGACCCGACTGTTTTTAAATGGGGGTATTTAATGGCTGGATTAGCTATGGTATTAGGAACTGTTATTTTCTATTTCCTTAAGGATAAATATGTAATTGCACCAGACGGAAGTGCAATCGGAGCAAAACCAAATAAAAACTTTGAATCAGGAGAAGTTGTAGAACAAGCAAAATTTTCAGGTTCATCTATTGGAATAGTAACAGGATTATTCTTTGTGTTGTTTTTTGTTTTCAGATATCTTTTAGTAGGAGAGTTTGGTTTTTCTACTTTTGAGATTGGTACTTTGGTTAAAGGGATTATTTATCCAATTATTTATGGTGCTGGTATTTCATTAGCAGTTTTGATTTTATTAGATTCGACGCTAACAAAAATCGAAACTCAAAGGATTTTAGTTATTTATATTATCTCCTTCTTTATTATTTTCTTTTGGGCGGCTTTCGAGCAAGCGGGTTCTTCATTAACTTTTATTGCATCAAATCAAACCGATAGGAATATTATGTTTGGATGGGAAATGCCTGCCTCAATGGTTCAAATTTTTAATGGTATTTGCATCGTTTTATTAGCAGTTCCTTTTAGTATTCTTTGGGATAAATTAAGAGCAAGTGGTAAAGAGCCTATTTCGCCAGCAAAACAAGCTTTAGGTTTGGCGATTATCTCATTGAGTTATTTCATTATTGCTCATAATGTGAAAGATTTGGGAAGTACAGGATTACTAGCTATAAAATGGTTGATTCTGTTGTATTTTATACAATCTTGTGCTGAACTATGTTTGTCGCCTATTGGGCTTTCATTAGTTGGTAAACTAGCTCCTAAAAGATTTGCTTCGTTACTGTATGGGGTTTTCTTTATTTCAAATGCAGCTGGTTATGCATTAGCTGGAACATTAGGTGCTTTAATTCCTGCAACTGGTGATAAATTTGATAAAGCTCAAAAATTAGGGTTTAACTTGCAGGATGTTTTAGATAAGAAAATTGCACTAACGTCCGAGCAACTAACTATATTTGCTGATAATCAAATAGCTACAGAATATCCGACTTTTGTTGGATTTACCATTCATAATCTTTTCGAATTTTTTATGGTGTTTGTGGTTTTAACAGGAATCGCTTCGTTGATTTTGTTTGCTTTGACGCCATTTTTGAAAAAAATGATGCACGGTATCCGTTAATTTATTTATACTCTTCGTAAACCTACAAGTACTGCTTGTAGGTTTATTTTTTAATACTATTTTCTATGTGGAAGAATCATCCTAAAGCCCTGCCTTATTTGTTTTTGTCTGAAATGTGGGAACGTTTCGGTTATTATTTAATGATTGGAATTTTCACGCTTTATTTGAAAGATGTAGAAGCTGGATTTTCAATGACCGAAAAAGAAGCTTCGGATTTGTATGGAACATTTATCGCTTTGGTATTCTTGACTCCCTTTATTGGTGGATTAATTGCTGACCGTTATTTGGGTTATAAAAAATCCATTATAATTGGCGGATTAATGATGGGGGTAGGGTATCTAATTATGGGAGTACACAGCATTCCAATGTTGTACACTGCGATGACGTTGGTCATTGTTGGGAATGGTTTCTTTAAACCCAATATCTCTACCTTATTAGGGAATTTCTATAACGATGAGCAATACAAAGACCGAAAAGACGAAGGGTACAACATTTTCTATATGGGAATCAATGTAGGGGCTTTCATTTGTAATTTCTTTGGTGCGGCACTAAAAATTCTTTTTGGCTGGCAAGAAGCTTTTATGGCTGCTGGTGTGGGGATGTTTATTGGTGTTTTGGTATTTATGTTGGGCACCAAACATTATGGAGATAAAACCGAAAAGAAAGGGGTTCAAGAAGGGGATATGCCTTTTTATAAAATTGTTCTTTTTATATTATTGCCTTCATTGATTTTTGGAGTAATTGGTTGGTTGATAAAAGGAATTACATCAGATAGTAATTTAGACAGTTCCATTTTTGGTTCGGATAGTACTGATGCTTTTGTGTTCGCTTGTATTCCTGTGATTTTCTTTTACGGAAGTCTTTACTTTAAAGCTAAAGTGGAAGATAAACGTCCTATTGGGGCTTTGCTTTCAATTTTTGCAGTTGTGATTTTGTTTTGGGCGGTTTTTAAATTGAATGGTTCTGCTTTAAATAATTGGGGCGATAAATATACTGATAGAGAGTTAACAGGTGTGGCACAACAAATTGGGTCAAAGTTGGTGCTTACTGATACGTTGACCTATAAGAAAGATTCCGTTGCCTTATACGATGGCGCTTTTAGAATTCAGAAAGAAGACGGAAAAGTCATCAAAGTGGTGGATTATCCGTTGTATTTTAGAAATGTAGCCAAAGAAAAATTGCCTAAAGAAGAAAGTAAAATTTATACTTGGTCCGCAAACTTGAGCCAATCGATTAATCCAGGTTGGGTAATTCTTTTGACGCCTTTGGTGGTGGCATTTTTTACTTTTTTGCGTAGCAGAAAAAAAGAACCCTCAACACCTACCAAAATTGCTTTCGGTTTGTTGATTTCAGCTTTATCGGTCTTGGTTATGGTGGCAGCGGTTCATATTGGTAATAATGGCGCAGAAAAAGTCTCCGTATGGTGGTTGGTGGCCAATTATGGTGTCATTACCATCGGTGAATTATTCTTAAGTCCAATGGGATTATCTGTGGTCTCAAAATTAAGTCCAAAAAACATCACCTCTTTGATGATGGGTGGTTGGTTTTTGGCCACTTCAATTGGTAATAAATTAAGCGGCGTTTTGGCCAGTATGTGGGATTCTTATGAAAACAAAGCTAATTTTTTCTGGATTAATTTTAGTCTTTTACTCTTTGCAACATTACTGATGTTCGCTTTGGTAAAGGAATTGAATAAGGTTATGAAAGAAAAAGGAATTAATTAAATCAAGTAAATGGAATCAAATATAACATTAGAACAAATTCAGAATTTTAAAGGGAAATACCCAAAACAATTGTGGTATTTGTTTTTTAGCGAAATGTGGGAGCGCTTTTGTTTTTATGGAATGCGCGGTATGTTGGTGGTCTTTATGGTCAGTCATCTTGGAATGAACGAAAAGGTTGCCAATTTGCAATACGGAGCGACTCAAGCTTGGGTATATGCATTTACTTTTATTGGAGGTTTGTTTGCTGATAAGATTTTAGGTCTTCGAAAGTCACTCTTTTGGGGTGGCATTTTAATGATTATTGGGAGTGTTATTTTGGCTATCGACCCTAAGAATTTTTTCTTTATAGGTCTTGGATTTACGATTGTAGGAACTGGTTTTTTTAAACCCAATATTTCATCGATGGTGGGGCAATTGTATCCTGATGGTGACCCTAGACGTGATGCTGGATTTTCTTTCTTTTATATGGGGGTAAATTTAGGAGCACTAATTGGTGGTTATATCTGTATAGCTGTTGCCGAAGGTTCAATGTGGCAATCAATTGTTCCTGAACATTTGCGTTGGAATGTAGGTTTTGGTTTCGCTGCGATTGTAATGATTATTAGTTTACTGACTTTTACTCAAACCCAAAAAAGTTTAGGTCCAATTGGTCTTTCTCCATTAAAAGAGATGATGGTCTCTAAACGCAAGCAATTAGAAATAGTAACTTATGTAGGGTCATTACTTGTTATTCCTTTGATTATTGTGATGGTAGCCAATACGCATTATACCGATTACTTTATGATTTGTATCGGACCCGCTTCCATTTTGTATTTGTTATACGAAATGAAAAACTTCACTTTAGCGGAGAATAAAAAGTTATTTGCAGCACTGATTTTCATTATTTTCTCCATTTTCTTCTGGGCTTTTTTCGAACAAAGTGGAGGGTCTTTAAGTTTGTTTGCTGTAAATAATTTAAACAATACCATTGGAGGAGTTGTTTTGAGTCCCAACGGAGTCAATAATTCTGCGAATTCCTTTTTCGTAATTGGTTTTGCAGCTTTGGTTGGCTTGGTTTGGCTTTGGTTAGATAAAAGAAAAATAGAACCTAACACTGTAATTAAGTTTGGCCTTGCCTTTTTATTCTTAGCTGGTGGCTTTTGGGTATTTTATTATACGAAGTTTTTTGCTGATGGTTTTGGGAGAACTTCTTTAGGTATTTTTACTTTTGGATGGTTTGTGATTACTTTGGGTGAATTGTGTTTGTCACCTATCGGAATGTCTGCAATGACGAAACTGTCACCTTCCAAAACACAAGCTGTAATTATGGGAATGTGGTTCTTGGCTAGTGCTTACGGGCAATATTTTGCAGGTATTTTGGGTGCTAACATTGCAGAAGCTTCGGAGCAATCGAGCAATATAGAGAAGCTTAATGTTTATGCCGATGGCTATTTACAATTAGCTATTTATGCCTTAATTGCTGGTGTGGTTTTGATTGTACTTTCACCATTGGTTAGAAAATTAATGCAAGAAGTAAAATAGCCGACATTTAAACATTATAATTTTATATTTTTGTCAAAAATAATTCATCGTATGAAAAAAATAATTGTATTTCTGTTGTTTACATTTTGTGTAATCGAAGGGCAAGCGCAAGAACTAAAATGGTTTACCGATGTGAAAGAAGCTGTTGCTATTGGTAACAAAGAGAAAAAACCTCTTATGCTTTTTTTTACTGGTAGTGATTGGTGTGGATGGTGTATCCGTTTGCAGAAAGAAGTATTGAAAACTCCAGAGTTTGCTAAATGGGCTAAAGAAAATGTTGTTTTAGTTGAATTGGATTATCCTAGAAAGCAATATCAATCAGAGGAGATTAGAAGACAAAACGCTGAATTACAACAAGCATTTGGTGTGCAAGGATATCCAACGGTGTTTTTTGCGAAAGGAGTTACTAAGAATGGTAAAACTAATTTTGAAGGTTTAGGAAGTACTGGTTATGTAGCTGGTGGTCCATCAGCTTGGTTGGCAGTAGCCAATGGTTTTTTAGCGCAAAAGAAAAAATAGTTTTAGCTAGCATTACTCTTTGATGTAAAAATATCCCTTTTCACGAGTTGAGTGGAAAGGGATTTTTTGTTGATTACAGGTTTGTTCCCACAAGTTTACCAATGATTTGTAATTGGAAGCATCTGCCACGACCATCTTTGGTCTATTGTTTTTTAGGATGCGCTCCAAATTTACTTTTGGTGATGCTGTTAATAGTAGAATATCAGCTTGGTTATTTGGTAAATACACACTGCTATTATCTAAAATAAGAATGCGATTTCTGTTAAAATAAGCCACATTTTTTAAAGGACTTTCTTTTGTAATCGCACTAAATGTCCCTGTTGCATAATTTTGTAAGGTCATATTTTTTTGAATTTCTTCACTTTGAAGACCATTCGAAATGACTTCTATTTCATTTCCTATTCGTTGGCAAATAATCGTTTTTTTCGAAGCATTCAGTACAACCCACTCTTTGCTGTTACCAAATTCTAGTTTGTTTTTGATTAAAATTATTTGAACCAGTATTATTGCTGATAGAACAAGTATAGTTCTTATCAAGGATTTCTTTTTCCACCATAAAATAAGTGCTATTAGTAAACCATAAGAAGCAATCATTAAGATAAACGTACTTGAAATATTGGTAAAAATGAAGCTTTCAAACGAAGCGACCCAATGAATGATTGAATTCATTATTGTAATGCCCCATTCTAAAGGTTTGATACACCAAATAGGTAAGGCTGAAAAAGCAGCTATTGTCATTACGATTACCCCAAGAAGCATTATGACGCTTAATAACGGTAACACTAATAGATTGGTTACAAAAAATAATCCTGGAAATTGATGAAAATAATAAATACTCAATGGTAATGTTCCTAGTTGTGCAGCAAAAGAAACCGTTATAATGTCCCAAAAGAATTGTGCTATTTTATTTCTAGGTGTCCAATAATTTGCAAACATTGGTTGCAGCCAAACAATAAAAAACAAAGCCGCATAACTCAATTGAAAGCCTACATCGAATAAAAAATAGGGTTGAAACAATAGTATTAAAAATATCGAAACAACTAGAGTATGATAAATATTCGTGCTTCGTCTCCAATAGTGTCCTACGGCAACAAAAGAAAACATCGTGATAGAACGAACAACAGAGGGTGCCAATCCTGCTAAAATACCAAAAACACCTAAGCTAAGTAAAGAGAGGGATAGCTTAAGGAATCTTCCTTTTTGGGTATTGGGTATTGGGCGCATCAAAAAATTGATAAGTAGTACTATAAAACCAATATGTAATCCCGAAACAGAAAGTATATGTACAGCACCCGCGTATTGATAATCCTTTGTAATGTTGGGGTCGATATCTTGTTGTTGTCCCAATAGTAAAGCCATCGCTACTGGCAAAGCTTTTTTGTCAAAACCACTTTGTTCAAGATGAGTCACAATAGTGTTTCTTAAAGTAGCGCTATAATACCAAATATCTTTTATAATCGCTTGATGATAGTGTATGTCTTCTGTTGGAAGAAAGGCTTGAGCGTAAATTTGTTTGTTTTTGAGATAAGCCGAGTAATCAAACTGATTGGGGTTTTTAGGCTTTTCAGTTTTTATCAATTTTGTTTTAAATCTTAGTCTATGCCCAACTACAATTTCTTTGGCATTGTTGGTCTTTGGGATTGTAATTATGATTTTTCCTTCTAGACTTTGATGGTTTACTTTTTGAACGTAAGCAATAAATCTATTGTTTTGAGGTGAACTTTTGAGTTTTTCTCTGACAACAACTTCTATCCAATTTGCTTTTTCATAAACTGTCGGATGATTGGAATAATTGTTTTTGCGATTACTATCAGTATGAGTTACTAAAATACCTATTCCTACAGCAAATGAAAGCAATAGAATTGTCGCTTCAAATACTAGGTTTTTCTTTGTAGTAGTAGTATTGAATTTATATGCTAAGAGTACAATTGCAAACCCAATTAGTATAAACACAAATGCAAAATTTGCGGATATATTTATGTAATAAGCCGCAATGAGGCCTATTATAAATCCAATTGTAATTTTAGTAAGTGGGAATTGTAATATATTCATACTACTAAAATACAAATTTTAGTAAGAAATAATGCTTATTAAATTATTTTAAGTCGGCTACAATTAATTTTGCGGTAGTACTGCTTGCTCCTTTTCCACCCAATTTTTCTTCCAATATTCTATAGTTTTCTAGTACAATTTTTCGATGTTCAGGCTCAAGGATTTTTTGTAATTCTGAAGCAATTCGTTTGGTGTTGCAATCGTCTTGAATCAACTCGGTAACGACCTCTTTGTCCATAATCAAATTGACAAGCGAAATGTATTTTAGAGTGATGATGCGTTTGGCTATTTGATACGAAATCCAATTTCCTTTGTAGCAAACTACTTCAGGCACTTTGAACAAAGCCGTTTCAAGTGTTGCTGTTCCAGAGGTAACAAGGGCTGCAGTAGCGTGTTGCAACAAATCATAGGTTTTGTTCGATAAAAATTTAATGTTATCTGAAGTAATGAATTGTTGGTAAAAAGAATACTCCTGACTTGGCGCACCAGCGATTACAAATTGATACCTTTTAAAATCATCGGCTACGCTAAGCATAACACTGAGCATTTTCGTGATTTCTTGTTTGCGACTGCCTGGCAATAGTGCAATAATTGGTAAATCGTTCAATTGGTTTTCTTTTCTAAAAGTAGCATCATCGATTACGGGATGCGCTTGTATGGCATCTATAAGCGGATGGCCTACAAATGAAACAGGAAAATGATGTTTGTCTTCGTAAAATGTTTTTTCAAACGGAAGAATCACATACATTTTGTCAATATCTCGCTTGATTTCCTTGATTCTGCTTTCTTTCCAAGCCCAAATTTGAGGGGAAATATAATAGTGATTTTTGAATCCCAAAACTTTTGACCATTTGGCAATTCTTAAGTTAAAACCCGGATAATCAATAAAAATGATAACATCAGGTTGAAAAGCTAGAATATCAGTTTTGCAAATTTTGATGTTGTTGAGAATGGTTTTTAAATTCATAATCACTTCTGCAAATCCCATAAAGGCTAAATCGCGGTAGTGTTTTACTAAAGTGCCTCCCACTTTTTGCATTAAATCGCCACCCCAAAAACGAATGTCGGCAGTTGGATCTTCTTGGTAAATTGATTTCATCAAGTTGGATCCGTGCAAATCTCCTGAGGCTTCTCCTGCAATAATGTAGTATTTCATAGTTGATGGGATGTTGATTGTGTTACAAAGATAGAAAACCTTTTAGAGCATAAAAATTGTTGCAATGGTCAGTACAAAAACAGCCAAAACGACACCACGAGCCATCAATTCTTTATTCATTTTAAGTAAAATCCCAAATGCTGCCAAATCTAATAATGAACCAACGGTAATTAGTTTTCCTAAATAGCCTTGAGATTTTAATATTCCGACTCCTTCAATAAATTCATAGTCTGTGAAAAAAGTCATAAACAAAAAAGAGCCTAGCAGTGAAGCTGCTAATCCGATAATGAAGCCGTATAATAAATCTATCTTATTCATTCCAATTCCAAGTGTTGAGTTGTTGTATGGTGTGATGTGCTGTCAAGTCAAATTGAACAGGTACTACTGAAATATATCCATTTTCTAATGCCCATTCATCAGTATCTTCACCTTTATCTTGGTTAACGAATTCACCACTTAACCAATAGTATTCTTTTCCGAAAGGTGTTTTCCTTTTATCGAATTTTTCCACCCATTGTGCTTTGGCTTGACGACAAATTTTGATGCCTTTAATTTCTTTTTCTTCTAATTTTGGAAAATTCACATTCAAAACAACCCCAGTTGGAAGCCCCTCCTCTAGGGTTTCGAGGGCTATTTTTTTTACAAAAGACAATATGGGCGAAAAATCAGCATCCCAATTATAATCCAAAAGCGAAAATCCAATGGCAGGAATGCCTTCGATGCCAGCTTCAACAGCCGCACTCATAGTTCCTGAATAAATCACATTAATCGATGAATTCGACCCGTGATTGATGCCCGAAACACACAAATCAGGTTTTTGCTTCAAGATTTCGTTAGTTGCCATTTTTACACAATCTACTGGAGTTCCAGAACAACTGTATTGTGTGATGGCATCGCCCTCTTTCGAAAGTTTATTTAAATACAAAGTACTGTTGATGGTAATGGCGTGTCCCATTGCGCTCTGAGGCTTATCAGGAGCAACAACGATAACATTCCCAATTTGAGTCATTACACTAATCAAGGCTTGGATTCCAGGAGCTGAAATTCCATCGTCATTAGTGATTAATATTAAAGGTTTTTTGGAGGCCATTTCATTGATTTTAGATACACAAATATACTAGCGCTTTGTCTTAAAAAGCAGCATAAACCTTTTTTTTGTTAACTTTTTTTATAAAAATTAAATCGTATCAACATTTTTATATCTTTAACAAAAATTTATAAAGAGGCAATGTTTCTTGGCTTTATCTTTACATAAATTACACTTTTGATTGATGAATGCAATTATTACTTATATGAAAAAGAATTTTAAAATTGTACTTGCCATTTTGTGCTTGTCAGGTGCCTTGTTTGCTTTTAAAATAAATGGTTCGAAGCAGAACACTGAGGATCCCGAAAAAGATAGACTCTTACTAGAGTTGTTGACTTTTGTAATTGAGAAAGGGCACTATGATCCAGCGGTTATGGATGACGAATTTTCAAAAGGAGTTTACAAAGATTATATCCAAGCCTTAGATCCTTCTAAGCGTTTTTTCTTGCAATCAGATATCGATGAATTTGCTAAATACGAATTGGATTTAGATGACCAAATCAACAATAAAGAATTAACCTTTTTCGAGTTAACCTATTCTCGTTTGATGGTTCGTATGGAAGAAAGTAAAAAAATCTATAAAGGCTTGTTAGAAACACCTAATGATTTCACTATAGATGAAAGTTTTGATACGGATTATGATAAAATGCCTTATGCTAAAAACAATAAAGAATTAATAGATAGATGGCGTAGGCAAATGAAGTTGTCTGCCCTTTCTTCAATTACAGAGCGTTTGCGTATGCAAGAAAGTAAGGCCAAAACCCCAGAAACTACTGAAGCGACTAAAGCGGAGGAATTAAGTGCTGATTTGGGTATGGATGCAACTTCAAAAGCAGATAAAAATATCAAAATCAAGACTTTTGCAGAATTAGAAGCAGAAAGCAGAGTGAATATTGGTAAGTCTTTAGATGAATCTTTTGGTTTCATAAAAGAATTGACCAGAGATGATTGGTTTACGGTGTATATCAATTCAATTATGACTCGTTTTGATCCACATACAAGCTATTTTGCTCCTGAAGAGAAAGAACGTTTTGATGTAAGTATGAGTGGTAAGCTCGAAGGAATTGGAGCTCGTTTGCAAAAGAAAAATGACTTCACTGAAATTAGCGAATTGATTTCTGGTGGTCCAGCGTGGAGAGGTCGCCAACTAGAAGCTGGAGATGTTATTTTGAAAGTGGGGCAGGGTAGTGCTGAACCTGTTGACGTGGTAGGAATGCGTTTAGATGATGTGGTTAAAAAAATAAAAGGGCCTAAAGGAACTATTGTTCGTTTGACAGTTAAAAAAGTGGATGGAACAATTAAAAATATTTCTATTGTTCGTGACATCGTTGAAATAGAAGAAACGTATGCTAAGTCTAGTGTAGTTGAGAAAAATGGATTACGTTATGGAGTAATTTATTTGCCTAAATTCTATATTGATTTTGAAAATCGTGATGGACGTGATGCTGGTAAAGATATTGCTCTTGAAGTGGAACGTTTAAAACAAGCTAAAGTAAACGGAATTGTTTTAGATGTTAGAGATGATGGAGGAGGTTCACTATCTACCGTGGTTGATATCGCAGGTCTTTTTATTCATGAAGGTCCAATTGTTCAAGTTAAATCCTCAGGTAAGAAAAAGGAAATATTGTATGATACAGACCCAAAAATAGAGTGGGACGGTCCATTAGTAATTATGGTGAATAGTTTTTCAGCTTCTGCATCAGAGATTCTAGCAGCTGCTATTCAAGATTACAAACGCGGAATTATTATTGGAAGTAAGCAAACTTACGGAAAAGGAACAGTTCAAAATGTTATTGATTTAAATCAGTTTGTGCGAAATAGTTCGGTTGGTGATTTGGGGGCTTTAAAAACTACTACTCAAAAATTTTATAGAATCAATGGAGGATCTACTCAGCGTGAAGGTGTTAGTAGTGATGTAGTAATGCCTGATCGTTACGCTTATTTAAAAATGGGGGAACGCGATGTTGATAATGCAATGCCATGGGACAAAATTGACGCTGCTCCTTTTACGCAATGGAAAAACACTCAAGATTTTGATAAAGCTATCGCTAGAAGTAAAGCTAGAATTGCTGAAAATCCTCAGTTTAAATTAATCGAAGAAAACGCAAAATGGATTGACAGCAAGAGTAATGAAAATACCTATAGCTTAAATATCGATAAATTTAGAGCAGTACAAAATAGTGTTGAAGAAACAGCTAAAAAATATAAGCCAATTTTTGAGTATAAAAATCAATTGAAGTTTACTTCTTTACCTTACGAAGAAGAAGAATATAAAAAAGATCCTACTCTGAAAGAAAAAAGACAAAGATGGCATGAAAGTTTATCAAAAGATGTTTACGTTGAGGAAGCTTTAAATGTTTTAGATGATTTGCAATCAAAGTCGATAGTGAAGTCTATGCCTTCTAAAGCGATGAATAGCAAATTAGTGAAATCTTAAATTACTTTCAATTTCAAAAAAGACTCAAAATTATTCATTTTGAGTCTTTTTTTGTTTAATACCTTTCTAATCATGATAAATAGTAAGTTTTTAGTTTTGTTTGTTTTTATTACTTCATTTTTATTTAACGCGAAAGAGAGTTGCGATTTTCTTGAAAAAAAGGTAACTTTTTCTTCATTTGATTCCTTTCAATTCAATAAAGGGCAACTTAATTTACTTCCCAAATCTACTACAAATGCAATTGTTTATCATGATTTTTATACTTTATCCTATGATGAAAAATATGAACAGTCGGAGTGGGTTGCTTATGAGTTAAAAAAGGAACAAGTTGTTAATGCCAATTTTAAGCGTCCATTTTTTATTCAAGACAAAAAAGTAAAAACGGGATCTGCTGATTGGCGTAATTATAAAAACTCAGGCTATGATAAAGGGCATTTGTGTCCGGCTGCTGATAGAGAGTTTAGTAAAGGAGCTTATGAAGCTACCTTTTTAACGTCAAACATAGCTCCACAAACACACGAATTCAATAGTGGTATCTGGAATCGTTTGGAAGAAAAAATACGTTATTGGGCGGTTAAATATAATGGCTTGTATGTTGTTACAGCAGGTGTTTTGCAACCCAATTTGAAAACTATTGGTAAAGAAAAAGTAGCGGTACCCAATTATTTCTATAAAATTGTTTTAGATGAATACCAAGGAAAATACAGAATGATTGCTTTTTTAATTCCTAATGATGAAAGTAAACGGCCTTTGTATGAATTTGTAGTCTCGGTAGACAAAATAGAGCAACTAACAGGTATTGATTTTTTTTATCAACTTCCTGATGTTGTAGAAAATCAATTAGAAAAATCGAGTAATTACAAGGACTGGAGTTTTAATTGATTACCATTCGTTAACCTTATTAGCATCCATTTTAATGAAGATAAAAAGCAAAATGGTAAATCCCCATAACCCAGAGCCTCCATAAGAGAAGAAAGGCAACGGGATACCAATTGTTGGAAAAATTCCAGCAACCATTGCAATATTTACAAAAAAGTGAAGAAATAAAATGGCAGCAACAGAATAGCCATAGACACGACTAAATTTTGTCTTTTGTCTTTCTGCTAAATAAATGATACGTAACAAGAGAATAACAAAGAGTGAAATCACGACTGTAGAGCCTAAGAAACCCCATTCTTCGCCAACAGTAGTGAATATATAGTCAGTATGTTGTTCGGGTACAAAACCTCCTTTAGTTTGTGTTCCTTCTAAGAATCCTTTTCCTAACCATCCGCCTGAGCCAATTGCAATTTCTGATTGATTAGTATTGTATCCAATTCCTTTCATATCTACGGCTTTACCAAGTAGAATATTAAAACGGTCTCTATGGTGTTGTTTGAATACATTGTCAAAAACATAACTTACGGATAGCACAAATCCTGAAATTAATAAAAGTAAAATTCCACTTCTGACAACGTTTCTATCAGCTAATCTAGATTTGAAATGAATGGCAACAAGCACTAATGCAGCCAATAAAATAACCACATATGCTTCTAAAACTAAAGTTAAAACAAATAGTAAAATTGCTGAAAAACCTGTCCATACATACCAAGCAGGTAATCCTTCTCTATAAAGTACAATTATAAAAATACTATATACTAAAGCACTTCCTGGGTCGGGTTGAGGTAAGATTAGTAACACAGGCAAGAAGACTATGGCTAATGCTTGAAATTGTCTGTTTAAGTCTTTGAGATTGATTTGAGGATCACTCAGGTATTTCGCTAAAGCAAGCGCGGTGGCTGCTTTTGCAAATTCTGATGGCTGTAAAGTAAAACTACCGATGGCATACCAACATCTTTGGCCTGCAATTGTTTTACCAAAAGCAAATAATCCTAATAATGAGATCAAAGAGACCACAAAAATAATTGAGGCATATTTCTCGTAAAATTTACCGTCTACATAGAGTACAGTAAAAATCAACGGAATTGCAAATAATATAAATATAAGTTGTTTGTCTGAAGTTCCTTCCTCAGAAGATAAAGATGAGGAGTAAATATTCAGCCATCCTAATACAACCAAAAGGATGTATATAATAACACATATCCAATCTATATTATTTGTTATACTTTGATTTTTCATTTACGTACAAATGATTTAGTTTTTTTTAGTACTGTCTTTTTTAACAACTGCAGTAGGTGTTGGATTTTGTTTTTTTAATTTGAGTTGGGCAATAGAATCTTTAATTCTTAATTCTCTTTTTACATCTTCATTTAATCCTCCCAATTTGGCATATTGACCTTGTAAACTTGTATTTAATATTCTAGTTTCAAGATCCGTTCTTGTGATTTTTTTCTTTAAATATTTTTCAATCATCAAACTCGCTATTGGCCCTGCGATAGTAGAACCAAATCCACCGTTTTCAATCATAATAGCGATGGCAATTTTAGGATTGTCTTTTGGAGCAAAAGCCACAAAAATAGAGTGGTCTTTTAACTGAGTTCTAACCCCATTAATTTTGGCAAAATTCTCGGCAGTACCAGTTTTTCCACAAATGTCAATTCCTTCCACTCTCAAACCAGCTGCTGTACCCATATTATAAACGTCAAAAAGTCCACTAATAATGGGTTTGAAATGACTTTTGTCTATGGTAGTTACATGCTTGGTAGTGAATTTTTTATCAATAGTCGTTCCTGCGATTTTTTTGATGATGTGAGGGGTGTAATAATAGCCTTCATTTGCAACAGTAGCCATCATATTTGCTAACTGAATAGGAGTCATTAGCACTTCTCCTTGTCCGATGGCGTTTGAAACAATAGCGGTACTTCTCCAGCCCCCGTTTGGATACATTCTTTTATAGGTTTCCGAAGTCGGGATTTTTCCTCTACGGCCTGTTGGTAAGTCATAGCCCATAAACTGTCCCAAACCAAAACTTTTTACGTGTTTACTCCAAACATCAACTGCATAACCTGGTTTTGCATATTTATTAATGGTTTTCATATACGCTGTTCCAAAAAAGGCGTTACAAGATTCATAGATACCTCGGTGCAACTGCAGCAGCCCACCTCTACAGTGACAACGCATAAAGCGACCTCTTGCATAGCTAAATCCGTGATGACAAGCCACAGTTGTATTTTCGTCAATTACTTGTTCCTGAAGCGCTACAAGTCCAGTCATAATTTTGAAAGGAGATCCAGGAGGATATTCTGCAAGTAAACCTCTGTCATATAAGGGTTTTGCAATTGAATCGCGATACAATTTGGTGTAGTTTTTAGAACGTTGTCTTCCTACCAAAATGCCAGGATCATAAGAAGGTGCTGTAATTAATGCCAGAATTTCTCCGGTTTTTGGTTCTATGGCAACAATTCCACCTCTTTTGTTAACCATCAATTGTTCTCCATATTTTTGGATTTCGGCATCAATGGTTAAGGTAATGTCTTTACCTGGCACCGCTACAGTGTCGAAGCGGCCTTCTTTATAGGAACCAATTTCACGATTGTATTTGTCTTTTTGTATGTAGGTGACTCCTTTGACACCTCTTAGAATTTCTTCATAGCTTTCTTCGACACCTTGTTTTCCAATTAAATCCCCACTTTTGTAATAAGGATTCTTTTTAATGATGTTGTCGTTTACTTGGGTAATAAAACCAAAAATATTAGCTCCATAATCGGCTTCATAGTCTCTTAATGACCTTTTTTGAAAATAGAAACCTTCATAGTTTCTTATTTTTTCTTGAAATGCAGCAAATTCTACTTTATTCAACTGTGATAAAAATACAGATGGCAGCCTCGGACTATATACTTTAGCTTTTTCAATATTTTTTATGAAATCCTCTTTTTGAATATTTAAAAGTTGGCAAAATTCTAAAGTGTCTAAGTTGTTGATTTCTCTTGGAATCACCATAATATCATAGGAAGCTTGGTTGGCCACTAGGAGTTTTCCAAAACGGTCATAGATATATCCTCGCTCGGGATAATCGTATTTTATCTTTATGGCATTGTTTTCTGACTCTAGTTTAAAAGTGTCATCAATGATTTGAAGATAGAAAATTCGAAGTACAAGCAGAGCGGCTGCGATAATTATTAAAGCAGGCAACAAGACTTTTCTCATCGTTTATTTGGCTTAATAAGATAGATAATGGTTATGCTTAATAACAATGTAAATGCGGAACTCAATAAAGTTCTTAGAAGTACTTCTAGAATAAAACTAAATTCAAAAGCTTCTAAGGTAAATAATACAATATGATGTAATAGTATTGCGACCAATAAGAATGAGAAACGTTCAGGGGTCAATACATCATTTAATTTTACGGTTTGGTATTCGTAACTTAAGCCGAAAGAGAATTTAAATATAAATGGTCTGAAATAAGCCAGAATAAGGCATGCTGTTGCGTGAACTCCTCCAGAATTTGTAAACATATCTAGAAGCAATCCAAGTATAAAACTTGAGGCTAGAAGCGCTGTTTTGTTACCGTTTACAGGATATAAAATTATGAAGAGTATGTAAGGAAAGGGACTTATATAGCCATAAAAATTCATATTATTGAAAACAATAATTTGTATTGCTAACAATAATATAAAACGGAAAAAATTGACAATTAACGTGCTATTCATCCTTCTTTCTTTGGTTTTCTAGTTGAGTCATTTCAATATTTCCTTTGCTTTTAAGGATATAAACATGTCCTAAGTTGGTCATATCATTGAATAACTTAATGCTTAAAGTGTAATAATTGGTTATTGTATCTCTATAAATTTTATCAATTGTACCAATGTTAATGTTTTCAGGAAAAATAACGGATTGTCCACCAGTTACAATAGTATCTCCTTTGCGAATTGCTGCAAGTCTTGGTAAGTCAATTAATTGTACAAATCCTGTGCTTTTACCATCCCATACCAATGAACCAAAATGATTTGATTTTTTAATCTTGGCATTGATTCTGGATTTTTTATTCAGAATACTAGCTACTGTAGCATAATTCTCTGAAGTGTCATCTGTAATACCAACGATACCCAAACTATTGATAACTCCCATATCAGGCTTTATGCCTTGTTTAGCACCTGCATCTAGGGTAAGGTAGTTTTCATAAACATTATAGGAGTTTTTGATGACTTTTGCGACAACTATATCAGAGGGTTTTACTCCTTTTATACTGTCGATTTTGCTCATAAAACTAGAATCTTTTACTTGAAAAAGCAGACTTCTTAGCATAGCGTTTTCTAAGGCTAAATCATCATTCTCTTTTCTCAGGTTGAGGTATTCTTTTGCTTCGTTTATTTCTTTGTAAACACTTCCACTAACTATATTGGCAGAACTAATGACTTTGCTTCTGTGGAAAGAATGAAATTGAATTGTAAGTGTTAATGATATACCCAAAAGCAGCAAAAACAGTAATCTATAACTGTTTCTAGTAATAAAATTAAATATTTGCTGCATTTTGTAATGGTATAATTAAGTGGTTATTCGCGAATGTTTTTAATTGGTAACTGAAGAAAACGCTTACTTAATCAAGATACTTTTAAATTTAGTAATATTTTTTAAAGCCATTCCAGTTCCTCGTACAACTGCTCTCAAAGGATCTTCAGCTATGTAAACTGGTAAGTCCGTTTTTTGAGAAATTCGTTTGTCAAGTCCTCGTAACATTGATCCACCACCAGCTAAATAAATACCAGTGTTGTAAATATCAGCAGCTAACTCTGGAGGAGTTTGCGATAGGGTTTCCATTACAGCGTCTTCAATTCGCTGAATGGATTTATCTAGTGCTTTTGCGATTTCGCGATACGATACCTCTACTTGTTTTGGTTTTCCAGTTAATAAATCTCTTCCTTGAACAGACATGTCATCTGGTGGAGTTTCAAGATCTTCGATTGCAGCACCAATTTGTATCTTTATTTTTTCAGCTGTACTTTCTCCAACAAATAAATTGTGTTGGGTACGCATATAATATACAATATCGTTAGTGAAAACATCACCTGCAATTTTTACAGATTTGTCACAAACAATACCGCCTAAAGCAATTACGGCAATTTCAGTTGTACCACCACCTATATCAACAATCATGTTACCTTTTGGTTGCATAATATCGATACCAATACCAATTGCTGCTGCCATTGGTTCATGAATTAGATAAACTTCTTTTCCATTTACTCGCTCGCAAGATTCTTTTACAGCACGCATTTCAACTTCTGTAATTCCTGATGGAATACATACTACCATACGTAAGGCTGGAGTAAACATTTTTTTGTTTAGTGCAGGGATGCTTTTGATGAACATACTGATCATTTTTTCAGAAGCATCAAAATCTGCAATTACACCATCTTTCAATGGTCTAATCGTTTTTATGTTTTCATGCGTTTTCCCCTGCATCATGTTGGCTTCTTTACCAACGGCAATGATTTTGCCTGATATTCTGTCTCTTGCCACAATAGAAGGACTGTCAATAACTACCTTATCATTGTGAATGATTAAAGTGTTTGCGGTACCAAGGTCTATCGCGATATCCTCAGTCATGAAATCAAAAAATCCCATACGTTTTTATGTATTGTAAAAATTATTTAACAAAGTTAAACAAATTAATGTTTAAAATGACGAGTTCCTGTAAATACCATTGCCAAATTGTTTTCGTTGCAATAATTGATACTTAAGTCGTCTTTTATAGATCCACCTGGCTGAATTACAGCGGTTATTCCAGCTTTTTTTGCTAATTCCACACAGTCAGGAAAAGGGAAGAAAGCATCACTTGCCATAGATGCTCCCTCTAAGCTAAATCCAAATGCTTTTGCTTTGTCTACTGCTTGTATTAAAGCGTCAACTCTAGAGGTTTGGCCAGTACCTGAAGCAATAAGTGTGCCGTTTTTGGCAAATACAATAGTATTTGATTTGGTGTTTTTACAAACTTTTGATGCAAAAATCAAATCTTTAACTTCTTGTTCAGTTGGAGCTGTAATAGTTACCGTTTTTAAGTCTTCTGCTTTATCTGTAATATTGTTTCGGTCTTGAATCAATAGTCCATTTAAGCAAGTACGAACTTGTCTCTCTGGTAAGGCTACTTCATTTTGAATTAAAATGATTCTGTTTTTCTTTTCTTGTAAAATAGTCAAAGCTTCTGCGTCATAAGCAGGTGCAATTACAACTTCGCAGAATAGTTTGTTTATTTCCGTAGCTGTTGCGATGTCTATTGTAGCATTTGCAATTAAAACGCCACCAAAAGCAGATGTTGGGTCGCACGCCAAAGCTGCATTATATGCTTCACTGATTGTTGTTCTAGTTGCTAAGCCACAAGCATTATTATGTTTTAAAATGGCAAATGTAGGCCCGTCAGTTTTAAATTCATTGATTAAGTTTACTGCTGCATCAACGTCTAGTAAGTTATTGTATGATAACTCTTTTCCGTGAACTTTGTTAAACATAGCTTCAAATTCACCAAAGAAGAATCCTTTTTGATGAGGGTTTTCTCCATAACGAAGAACTTGACCGTTCTGAATACTTTCTTTGTATATAGTTTCGTCAGTATTGAAATATTTGAAAATGGCTCCATCATAATGAGAAGAAACATGAAATGCTTTTGTAGCCAAAAGTTTTCTGTCTTCTAGTGTTGTACTTCCATTTTGATTGGTAATCATGTCTAAAAACAAACCATACTGGTCCATTGATGAAACAATTACGGTGTCTTTGAAATTTTTGGCACCAGCACGAATCAACGAAATACCTCCGATATCAATTTTTTCAATAATATCCGCTTCGCTTGCTCCAGACGCAACTGTTTTTTCAAATGGATACAAATCAACAATTACTAAATCTATTTGAGGGATTTCATATTCCTTCATTTGTTGCACATCACTTTCGTTGTCTTGACGATTTAAGATACCACCAAACACTTTTGGGTGTAAAGTTTTTACTCTTCCACCCAGGATAGATGGGTAAGAAGTTACATCTTCTACAGGAATTACTGGAATGCCTAAATTTTTAATGTATTCTTCGGTACCTCCGGTAGAATAAAAAACAACGTTTTGTTCGTGTAATTTTCTAACAATTGGCTCTAATCCGTCTTTAGAAAATACTGAAATTAAGGCCGATTGTATTTTTTTAGTAGTGCTCATGTGTAGTAGTTTTTTTGAAAGTGCAAAAATAGTTAATTTTTATATATAAAATCACAGGAAATGCTGTAACATTTTTATTTAAATTCGTACTTATTGGAGTAGTATTTTAATTAGGTTTTTGAATTAAATTTAATGAATTTTACGCTAACACAATTTTTAAGTCTATGGTAGTATATCTTCGATTATTGAAAGAGAGTTTTAGCTTTGCAATGAATGCATTGTTGGCAAATAAATTAAGGACTTTACTTTCCTTACTAGGTGTTACTATTGGTATTTTTTCGATAATTGCAGTACTGGCTGCGGTAGATTCTCTAGACAGAAAAATATCGAAAGACTTGAGTAGTTTGGATAAAAATACAATCTACTTGATGAAGTTTTCTTTTGGACCAAGCGAAATACCTCAATGGAAAAGAGAACAATTCCCTAATGTAAAATATGACGAATATGTTTATATGAAGGGCGCAATGACCGATACTGAGCAGATGGCGTATCAGATTTTTACCAAAAGGGAATCTATTAAACATGAGTCAAAAACTGTTAGTGATGTGAATATTGTTCCTGTTTCACAAGAATTTATTGATATCCAAGGATTAGAATTTGAAAAAGGTCGTTTTTATAATGAATCTGAAGCTAATTCTGGAGCGGCAGTAATTGTTTTGGGTGATGAAATTGCGACATCGTTATTTGAAGGAAGTGATCCGATTGGTAAAACTGTCCGTTTGTATGGTAAGCGTTTCAATGTAATTGGTGTTTTAAAGAAAAAGGGTTCTGGAATTTTTGATGAAGATGATACATCAGCATTTATTCCTGTGAATTTTGTTCGTCAATTGTATGGAGATAATAATGATGGTTTGACGAACGTAATTATTTTAAAACCAGAAAAAGGTGTCGATATGGAAGCTTATAAAGGTGAAATTATTCAAAAATTAAGAGCCTTTCGAGGTTTGAAGGCTGGTGAAATTGACAACTTTTTTATCAATGTTTTTTCTGGGTTTACAGATTTTATTGATGGAATTATTGGACAAATGAATGTAGTTGGCTGGATTATCAGTGGGTTTTCTTTATTGGTTGGTGGTTTCGGAATCGCTAATATTATGTTTGTTTCTGTAAAAGAACGAACCAATTTAATTGGAATTCAAAAATCTTTGGGAGCCAAAAACCGATTTATTTTATTCCAGTTTTTATTCGAAGCTATAATCCTTTCTCTAATTGGAGGTTTAATTGGGTTGTTTTTTGTTTGGATTATTGCCTTAGTTTTGACCAATGCTTTAGATTTTGAATTTGTCCTAGGATTTGGAAATATTCTGTTGGGAACAAGTCTTGCAGCTTTTATTGGGTTGCTATCTGGTATTTTGCCTGCAATCTCAGCTGCTAATTTAGACCCTGTAGAAGCCATTCGAACAGGAATGTAAATGGAATTTAATAGTTTTTTGCTGAGTGAATAGTCTTGATTTTGTAGATCAAGTAAAAGCTGCTTTTGGATTGTAAGATCAAAGCATTTACATAAATCAAAAGCCTTCTTGTTGTAGTAAACAAGAAGGCTTTTTTTTGCTTCAAAACTCAACCTCTACACTCTGTTTCTGTTCTTGAAACTTGATTAAAATCAAAATCCTACACCAAAACTTATTTCGGTGTAGGATTGTTTGTGATTTAATATAAAAGCTATCCTCTATAAATTATACTTCACAGAGAAAATCAAATAACGTGGCTGAACTGTGTACTGAGAAGTTCTTGTAGCGAACTGCGAAAAACTATCGTCGTTGAGTGAGGTAGTGTTCAATAAATTCGTACCGCTTATTTTATACTCGAATTTGCTGTTCTTCTTTTGGTAAATCAAACTAGCGTTCAAGAAATCATATTCATTATTTACCGTTTTGTCGTTGTTGTAATAATGATAAAACTCATATTCGGCCACAAAAGAAAAACTGTCTAAGAAATAGTAATCTAACTTCGCAAAAGGGCGGTCGGTATAAAAAGTATTATTATTATAGTCGTTGATTACCCTATTGTACCCCACTTCTAGATTGGGCAAGCTTTTGTAATTGGTAGACGCTCTTAAGGTGTAACTTTGGGTAAAACTCTCATTAGCGATAGTTACATTGTTCTGTTTGTTATTGAATTTCGACCAGTTCAAATTAGTGTCAAACGAGGCTTTGTAATTTTTCAAAAACGAACGTCCATAAGAAGCACGTCCCGAAATGGTTTCATCGGCAAAAGGAGAGTTAAAAGGCACCGACGTTTGGTTTACCCCGTCAAAAGTAGCATCTGTTTTAATGGCATCTACCGTTTTGGTGTAATTTACAAAAGCGGTAATGTTTTCCATATTAAACATATTGTACTTAAAGTATCGCAACGAATGTTGTTGTGCCGTAGCATTTTCTAGTGCTCTGAAACCGCGTGTTAAACTATTATAGTTCGAGAAAACATAACCTTCCACCAATTTATTGATATCGGTAAAATTGTTGGTATACGAGAAATTATAAGTCAAAGTCTCGGCTTTTTTGATTTGGTAAATCGCTACAAAATCAGGTAAGGCTCTGAAAAATTTCTGACTGAATTCGGTTCCTAATTGCGCATTGGTCATATTGTAACTGTGCAAACTTACGCCTGGCGTAAAAGTAAATTTCCCTGTGAGAATCTTATAATGCAATCCCAAAAACACATCATTAAAACGATAGTCTACATCGTTGGTATTCTCCGAAGCATTCAAATCGTTTACTGTGCCATTATCCAAAACCTGAAAAATAGAAGAATTAAAATTTTGATACGAATACGTATTGCCTAAAGTCAAATTGATATTGCTTTTTGGAGTCAACATATAATAATAATCCAACTTAGCATCGAGTTTGTTCGTTTTTACAAATCGGTTTTGGTTGATGTCGTTTCTATTTTGCCCTGGCTGATAACCACTTAAAATAAAGGGTTGAGATTGTAAATTAGCATTGTAAAAAGGGTCTTCCTCTTGGTACAAACTTTGCATTTCTACCGCAAAGACATTTTTTTCATTCAAGGTAAAATAAGCACTCAAATTCTGATTTACCGAAATAGGATCTTGCTTTTTTAGCGTGGCAATCGATTCCGTAGCCGAACTATTTTGCACTATCGATTCACGAAGTAACGAGGTGTTTTCATCTTGCTTGGACAACTTGGTCAACACATCATAATCCAATTGAAAATTGGTCGACGGCTTGTACGTTGTGCTCAACTTGAATAAACCCAAATTACTGGTTTGGTGTGCTACTTCTTTTCGGTTTTCAGTAGAAGCTACTTCAGAGGAATTCGGTTTCAGGATATTGTTTTGAGAAATGGTTTCTAAATCGGTAATCGAAGAAGAAACAATTCCAAAACCACTAAAACTCCAAGCTTTATTTACATTGTACGAGAAATTGGTTGCGCCAAACTTGGTGTCAATTTCCTTGGCTCTATTATTTCTTGCCAAAGCAATCCCCAAATCATTAGAAGACACGTTAAAACTAGAACCTCCTTTTGCCGACAATCCACGAAATCCACCGGTAAATTTAAAGTAATCCTGAATCGTCAAAGGTAATTCACCTATGTTGTTGAAATTCGAAATCAAATTCACACTGTACTTTGGACTATAGTAAAACAATTTCGGATTAATCACATACCTGCTTTCTTTGTGCGCTACACCAACACCCGCGTTGACATCTCCAAACCAAAAGTTCTTCTTACCAGATTTCAATTTAATATTCATTCCAATATTATCTTGATTGTTTTCCACTCCTTTCAGAATCGAGTTTTCGTTGTAATTACGTAATACTTGAATCTTATCAATCGCATCGGCAGGGATATTTTTCACGCCCAATTTGGTGTCTCCATCAAAAAAATCTTTGCCTTCCACCATTAATTTGGTTACTTTTTTACCCTCCACTTCAATCTCCCCGTCGGCATTGACTTCCACTCCTGGTAATTTTTTCAATACATCTTCCAGTTTTCTTTCGGTTCCGGATTTAAACGAATCGGCATTGTACACAATGGTATCTCCTTTGATGGAAACTGGCATTTCGCGTACAATCTCAACTCCGTCCAATTCGATGCCACCCGCGTCCAAAGTAATATTTTTAACCAAATTAGCGGTAGCCGTAGTTACTTCGACCTCTTTATTTTGCATCCCCAAAAAACTCACTTTAATTAGGTAAGTCGTATTCGGTTTCAAATTCAGTGTGAACTTCCCTTTGTCATTCGTTATGGCATAGGCATCCATCGCTTTGGTGGTTTTATTCACCGCCATTACGTTCGCCATTTCAAGTCCTGCGTTTTTAGAGTCGGTAATCAAACCATCAAGTTTAATGGTTTGTGCAAAAGATAAAGTAGTAAAAAGAAAAAAGGCAATTCGAAGCAATGCTTTCATAAAGAGGTTATTGAATGGGTTAGTTGTAGCGCTTTATTTTGGAGCAGCAACAATGGGCTTTTGAGCCAGCAAAGTCCCGTCGTCCGCTATATCTTTGCCTTTTGTAAAGAAAAAAGGCAAAGGATGCCGCTCCCACCGGGGCTAGAAGACGGCATTATTTTGTTTTTGTTGTTATTTTTAAATTAAAAAAGGAAGTGTTAACCTCCTATTCTCATTCTAAATCCACCATTATTTCCGCCTCTTCCACGATTCATCTCACGGAATTCCTCCATTTTTTTAATCACCGTTTCGTCAAAATCTTTTTGGTTGATTACTTTACCATTCGTGGCGGGTTTTATAGCTGCTTTCTCTTTTGGGTTCAAAACAACTTTAGAACATAAAATCACGGTTTTACCATCGTTAACTTCCAGAATCAAACCAGGCAATCCCCAATAGCCTTCTGGACCTTGGTTTACAGGAATTTCTGGAGTATACCACGCTGTGATTGTCACCTCTTTTGGAACGTCTAACTCATCCATAAAGCTGGTTTTCTTTGGTTCGTCCGCTTTCTCAGTGGCGTCTTTTTTAGTCTCGTCTTTTTTCTCGTCTCTTGGTCTAAAATTTCTAAAATCGGTTTTACTAACCGGACGAACAGCAGTCGCTTTATAGCAATTGTAACCGCCAATTACTCTCGTTTCGCCTTCCATTTTCCATTTTAGGTTGGTCAGCGTGTCTTTCACCAAGAACTCTTTCCCCATAAATTCTTTGTCCACTGTATAGCTTTTGTCTTTTACATTTTTGTAATACGTTCCACCGCCGCCAGTCATAGAAGCCATCATTCGCATTCCGCCGCCGCCATCTTGTCCTGGAGCGTCTAATTTTTCTTCTTCTTTATAAATAGATGCCGATTTGTCAAAATTGAGAATGAATGTTTTCTCAAACATTTTTTTCATTCGGTCCTCGATATTTTTCATCATTTCGGGAGTAATATTCTTATTTCCTTCCATTCTGGTCTTAAAATCAGCTGTACTCGTTTTAGACTCATACACTGCCATCCCCTGAAATTCCTGAGCTCTAAGCCCAATACTGCTCAATACAAGCGCGGTCAAAAGCAAAATAATTTTATACATAGTTTCCAAATTTTTCAATAAGACGAGATTCAAATTCATTTGTTACAGTAGTAGTTTATAAATAACTATAGACTTAAGAAAAATGAAAAGGTTTAATTGTAAATTAGCGAAATGAAGAAGTATTTACTATTTTTAATAGCATTTTCGTTTTTTGCCCAATGCTATTCTCAAATTAAGGGGATTCCAACGCAAGAAATGCTTAACGCTCCCAAAACAGTCACGTTTTTGGCTCACGACGCTTTTGATTATGCCTATACAATAGAAAATAACGTTTTCAAGAAAAGTAAAGGCTCCGAAAACTGGGAATATAAAAACGTAACCTTAGGAAAAATCACCAAAGTCGACCTTCAAAATCCACTCAAAATAGTATTGTTTTATGAGGATTTCAATACCGTCATTCTACTCGATAACCAACTCAACGAAAGTCAAAAAATTAATTTTTCGGAGCACCCTACGCCAATCAATGCAACTGCCGTAGGTATCGCGGGTCAAAACCAATTATGGGTGTACAACAACCTCAATCAACAAATTGGATTGTATGACTATCTCAAAAACGAGTACAAAACCATCAGTACTCCTTTGGCGGGAAAAGTCAAAAACTACACCACTGATTTTAATTCATTTATATGGATGGATGACAATGGAGAAGGCTACGCTTGCTCGCTATTTGGCGCCATCGAGAATTTAGGAAAATTTCCAGTTGCTGACCAACTTCAAATCATCAGTTCCGACCAAATACTTTACAGTTTGGACCAAAAAATAATAGTATTGAGCCGACAAAAAGATAAATCTTGGATAAGCACGTTACTTCAACTTCCTGAAAAAAGGTTTGAAAAATTCTATTACCAAGCCCAAATTTTAGCTATTTTTACAACCGAAGGAATTTATAATTTTAAAATCATACTACCGTAATGCACATAGCAGTAGCAGGAAACATAGGTTCAGGAAAAACTACCTTAACACAATTATTGTCGAAACATTTTAAATGGGAACCACATTACGAGGACGTAGTTGACAACCCTTATTTGGACGATTTTTACCACCAAATGGAACGCTGGTCTTTTAACCTGCAGATTTATTTCTTGAACAGCCGTTTTCGTCAAGTAATGCAAATCCGTCAAAGCGGTAAAAAAATCATTCAAGACCGCACCATTTACGAAGACGCTCATATTTTCGCTCCCAACTTGCACGCGATGGGATTGATGACCAATCGTGATTTTCAGAATTACACTTCCTTATTTGAATTGATGGAAACGATGGTGCAATCACCAGATTTGTTGATTTACTTAAGAAGCTCCATTCCGAATTTGGTAGGTCAAATTCACAAACGCGGTCGCGAGTATGAAAACTCTATTTCTATTGACTATTTGAGTCGTTTGAACGAACGTTACGAAGCGTGGATTCAAAGTTATACGAAAGGAAAACTTTTGGTAATTGATGTTGATAATATCAATTTTGTCGATAATCCAGAAGACTTAGGCAACATCATTAACCGAATTGACGCAGAATTGAACGGATTGTTTTAGAGACACAGATTACCTAAGATTACGACAGATTTATAAAAACAAAAAGCTTTGCAGATGCAAGGCTTTTTTGTTTAAACTTCCAAAACAGATTCTAACGATTTTTTAAAATCATTTTCTATTTTATTGTTATAAAAAGGAACACCTGTTATCCTATACCTGTCTGTATTAATTTTGATTATTCTTTTTTCTCCTTCTAATTCTTTTAGAAAATCTTCTTTCCATTTATCATGAGAAATCAAGTGCCCGCCTTTTGGTTCTATGAATACTTGAAAAGTCAATTCTTCTCCTTCTTTTTGTTTACAAAACAAAAGAAAATCGGGTTCAAAAGCACGACCTAATTTATCAATGATTTTTATCTCTCTTTCATTTCTGATTAAAAAGATATTATCAAATTTCTTGTCTAAACTTTCAAATCGCTTGGCAAACATCTTTACAAAATCTTTCTCCTCGCTTGTTCCGTAATTCGCATTGTAAACATACCACGGTTCATTAACTACAAGACTCTCCTGTCCATCAGCTCGCTCATCATATTTATTGATTCGCAAAGGCTTATCTCTAAAGACTTCGTGTACTTTTTTATGAATATAATCAGATCCTTCGTATTGGGTTACATTGGCTTTTATTTCGTTTTCAATAGTCGATAATAAGCTTTGTATAGCCAATAAATAATCTTTATTTGAAATATTTTCTAAACGTTTTTTATTTCCAATAAAAGCAATTTCAAGATTGCCTAAATAGTTCTTGTCGTTTATAAAAAAACTTGTTGACGGAATATTTGGAAAGTATTTTGATAATTTATCGAAATGGAAAAATGGATTTTGAGCTATCGCTGTCCTAATAATGTGCTGATTTTCTATTTCACTCAACTTAACATCTTTTGCAATTACCTTATCATCAATGCTTTCAAAATCGGCAGAAAACATTCCTGACATTCTACCAGATCCCGAAGACAAGATATGTTCATGATTTCTTTTGACAACTCCCAAATCAGCAAACGATTTTATACTTGCATAACTCTTTTCTTTTCGCTTATTAAAAACGACTGTTCCTGTTTTATAAAAATCAGTTTTTTTGAAATCATCCTTCAATTCAAGAGACAATTGAATAAAATCTTCCTCTTTTTCTGTGCTTCCAAAATGCTCTAATGCTTTTTTGAGTTCCGAAATGTATTTGCTTTCGTCTTTGGTATGATAATACAACTCTTCCAAAACCTTGAAATCATTATCTATGGCATCATCATATTTTCTTCTGTATTTATCTTGGTCAATATCTAAAGTAAACGGAAAATATCGTGCTCCTCTACCTATTAACTGCGCTTCGGCAACGGTAGTTTTTCCAAAAGTCTTATTAGATCCGCCCGAATTTTGTCCTTCATACAAACGCACAATATCAAAAAGATTCAAAACGTCCCAGCCTTCATTTAACTTTTGAACGGCAAAAATAGCTCGAATTGGATTGTTCGCATCTTCTAATGTATTTAATTTTATTTGATTGGCTTCGGCCTCTTTATCGTCATTAGCACTCAAACAATTTTCTGGACGAAAATTCGATTTTAGTCTTTTAGCTAATTCATTTGAAGATAAATGATTGCTATCAAAAAAAGAAAAAGCTTTCTGAACAATTGTTACCGTTGAAGTTTCCCGAATTGAATTGATACTATTCTCATCTAAACTTTCTATCAATTGATGAAAATTTTGTTTGTTTTTTTCGGACTCTTTTATGGTTTGTTTCGCCTTAAATAGAATAACTGGTTTTAAATTGATGTTTTGTTTGGTCGCTAATTCTTGTCTATATTGATTGAGAATAATGGCTTGAATGACACGTTCTTTTTCATCATAATTAGATCGGATTAAATTGATTTCTTTTGAATATTTATCCAACCGAAACTGTTTTAAATCGTATTTAAACAAAACTTTATCTTCGTATTTCTTGACAATATCTTGCTTTTCATAATCCAAAGTAGCGGTAAACTCTAACAATATGTTATTCAAATCTGCCTGATGGATATCGTCAATTAACTTTTCCCAGCTTTGAAACAATTGGGTTTGGCTTTGCGTATTGGCATTATAATGATGCGCTTCATCGCCTAATAAAACAATTTTTCGATTCTTAAAATCCTCTACACTCAATGCGTTTTCTTTCTCACTTTGAACCAAATCCGAATGCAGTTTTTGAATCGAAGTAAAATGAATGTTGATATTTCTATCATCGGCTTCATCAAAGTTTCTAACTTCTTTTACATATATTTTTTGCCCATTGATAACAATATCTTTATTGAATAAATATTTACTAGCCGTAGCATTTAAAAAATTCTCTCTAGTTTTATCCAAAATGGTATTAGAATGTACAAAAAACAAAAAGTTGCGAAAGCCTTTCTCATACAAGTAGAGTATTAATCCAGCCATAATAAGAGTTTTACCACTACCTGTTGCCATGTTGTACATTAAATGATATGGTTTTCTTGGCTTACCTTCAAAGTCTTCGTTATAGAAAAGTATAAAACGCTGAAAAGCTTCTTTTTGATACTCTCTTTCTCCGTAACCTGGTTTAAGATTATCAGAAATATAATTGGGAATTTCAATTTTGGTAATGGCTCTTTTGCCAAATTCTTCGATTAATGTATCGTATAAATGAGCCATAGTCCTGTTGTTTTATTATATCTACAAGGTTTGAAAAAACCTTGCAGGATAAACTATTTGTCCTGCAAGGTTTCCAAAACCTTGTAGGTGTTTCCAATTTATTTTTTGAGTTGATAAAAATCCTGCGTTACTTTTAATTCATCGGCTGTACACTCAAAATCTTTATCCTCTAAAGAAGAAAGATTAACATACAATTGATTTTTATCCAGCAAAGCCATCAAAAGTTCTTGCTGTGCCGAAAATTCCATTTTTTTGAAGTCCTCTATGTGTTCTTCTTGTTTTTGAATAGCGATATTGTAATTCAAAAAAGATTTGTTTTTCATTTCCTCCCAAATCTCTAACAAAGTCTTGCTGTCTTTAGCTTCTACGATTTTATCTACAAAAGTCTGATTGTATTTTTTGAGTTCTAAATAAGTGAAAGAACCCATTTTATTTGCTTCAATTACTTTTAAAACTCTTGGACAAGTTACAGTTTCGATATAATCCATCTGTTCACAAAGAATAAACTGTCTATTTCCTTTATCCTCTTTATTTAATTCTAAAACTGCATGAGCTGTTGTTGCTGAACCAGCATGATAATCCAGTATTAGATCCTCATTTTCTGTCCATAATTCGACTATTCTTTTTAAGAGATTGGTGTTTTTTGGGTTTTTAAAAACGGTATCCCCCATCATTTTTTTTAATTCACTAGTTGCAGAAGATGTTAAAAAATTTTCATCCCACCAAGTTGTGACTGTTTGTTTTGATAAAGCTGCTTTTTCTTTATAATATTTTTGCTGAAGCCCACTTGCAGATTTTACTACCAAACCATCATTGTACATTTTCTGCATTTTTTCTTTTGAAAATCTCCAATAACCTTGGATTCCTTCAAAATCATAAAAAGGATTTCCTTTTTCCAGTAATTCTTCTGCCGATGAAAATACTTCGCAACTCCCATTGATCCCGGCTTCTTCCATGCACTCACATACCTGCTTTTCTAAAAAAAGCTGAAGTG